>Ga0233335_1000059_pt1 | contig 39811 bp, 34 predicted proteins | sample GEONDECOMP222_FD_180695 | JGI IMG/M metagenome (GOLD analysis project Ga0233335, IMG submission 180695) | Leaf litter microbial communities from Shasta-Trinity National Forest, California, United States - GEON-DECOMP-222 | ecosystem: Environmental > Terrestrial > Plant litter > Unclassified... | reverse complement strand
CGATGGGGCAAAGATGCCTTCAATCCACCCAGTCGAGCCCGATATCGCGATAGACCTCGCGCTCTTCGTCCCAGCCTGGGCGAACTTTCACATGCAGGTATAGATGAACCGGCCGCCCCATGATCCGGCTGAGCTCGCCGCGGGCGCGGGCGCCGATCTCCTTGATCTGCTGCCCGCCCTTGCCGAGCACGATCGCGCGCTGGGTGGGGCGTTCGACCAAGATTTGCTGATGGATTTCCACGGAGCCGTCCTGGCGTTCCTTATATTGCTCGGTCTCGACCGTACTCGCATATGGGAGCTCATTGTGAAGCTGCAGATACAGCTGCTCGCGGGTCACTTCGGACGCAAGACTGCGCTCGCTCGCGTCTGACACTTGGTCTTCAGGGAAGTGCCACGGACCTTCCGGCATCTTTTTGGCGAGCGCTGTCTTCAATTCGGCGAGACCATCGCCGGTTTGCGCGCTAACGAAGAAGATCTCCTCGAACTCGACCATCTCGTTGAGTCGCTTGGCGTGGCCGAGCAGGCGGGCCTTGTCGGCTACGTCGACCTTGTTGAGGATTAGATACTTGGGTTCAGGGCGGTGCTTGAGGCTCTCGACGATCGCCTGAATCTTGGGTCCGGTGCCGCCCTTGCCGTCGACCACTAGCGCGATCAGGTCAGCCCCCTCGGTTCCGCTCCACGCGGCGGAGACCATCGCCCGGTCCAGGCGGCGCTTGGGATCAAAGATTCCCGGGGTGTCGACCAGCAAAATCTGGGTGGTGTCCTCGATAGCGACGCCCATCAGCTTGGTCCGGGTAGTTTGCGCCTTGGGGGACACGATCGCGACCTTCTGGCCGACAAGAGCGTTGACCAGCGTGGACTTGCCCGCATTGGGCGCGCCGACGACCGCGACGAGGCCGCAGGTGGGAGGGGTAGTCATTTATCTTCCTTCTTCGATTCAGAAGGGAAGGACGGTGCTTCGACAAGTTCTGCACGAACTGGGCCGGGGGTGTCTTCCCCCTTCCTCTGTTCGACCTGAGCCTGTCGAAGGGCCGTTCTTCCCCTCACTAGTGCGGAGATCCCGTCCCAGTCGCCGCGGATCAAGCGCGCTTCTTAGCACGGCTCCGCCCTTTTAGGCGACGGTCCGCTTCGAGTGCTTCGAGACGGTCGGAAATTCCGCGCTTCAGTCGATAGTCGCGGGGTCTTGGTGCTGGTGAAGTCGGGAATGCACCGGTTTCATGTGGGCCGATACCCCCTCGAGGTTGCCGAGTGGAACGGGCCGATGCGGAAGGGTGAAAAAGTGGTGCTTTGATACGCCCGGCACAAACGGGGAGGGGCGCGCCTCACAACAATGGAGAGGACGAAGCCTACCCACATCCGTTCGCCCTACGCGCGTCGAAGAGCGGTTCCGCTTTCAACCGGTGAGGAGTTATCCCCCCAGTTGCGCCAGCAATGCTGCGGCCGCTGCCGTCTCTGCTTCCTGCTTGCTCGCACCGGTTGCGCTGGCCTCGGCGAGTTTCCCCACCGACACCATTACCGTGAACCGCGGCGCATGGTGCGGGCCCGACCGGTCCGCCACCGTATAGACCGGAGCCTTACGGTTATGGGCCGCCGCCCATTCTTGCAGCGCGGACTTGGGATGCTGTGGTGCTTTGCCCTGGCGCAGCACGAGGCCATCCCATTTAGCGCGCACAAAACCGCGCGCAGCGTCGATTCCGGCATCCAGATACAAAGCCCCGATTAGCGCCTCGACCACGTCGCCAAGCACGTTGTCACTGTCCGACGCGCCGTCGTCGCGCGCCTGCTTACCGAGTCGCAAATGCGTGGGCACGCCGATCTCGCGCGCAATCGTCGCGCATACCGGCCCGGTCACCAGTGTGTTCAAACGTTTCGACAATTGTCCCTCAGGTTCCTTGCCGAACAGTTCGTACAGCCATTCCGCCATCACTAGCCCGAGTACTCGGTCGCCGAGGAACTCGAGCCGCTCATAAGTGTCAGGATTGTAACTGCCGTGGGTCAGTGCGCGCTCAAACGGGGCAAGATCGCTGAGCGTGCGGCCGAAGGTGTCCGCGAGCCAGTCCGAAAGCTCGCTCAAAAACCTTCCCCGATGCGGCGCCAGCGTGCGGCCGACACCCAGGTCCAGGGTAGCAGCCAGTTCGCACTGCCGTCGGTCGAAAAAACGCTGACTACGGCCTTGCCCTCGAGATTCTCGATCGGGACGTAGCCGATGCCTTGCCCTTCGACCTGCGGGAAGCGGCTATCTTGGCTGTCGTCGCGATTGTCGCCCATAAGGAAGACGTGGCCGGCGGGTACGGTATAGACTTCGGTGTCGTCGGCGATCGTCTGACCGCGGTCGAGTACATTGTAACTCTTGCCGTTTGGCAGCGTCTCGCGGAATTGCTGATAACGGCAGATCGGCACGCCGGCGACCACGTCCTGGAATTGCGCGTCGCAGTGATAATTGGGAGTCACCGGAATCGTAAAGTCCTCGATCCGCTGCTTGGGAATTGCGGTGCCGTTTAGGAACACCTGACCGCCGCGGACTTGAATATGGTCGCCGGGCAGGCCGATCACGCGCTTAATCCAGTCGTCGCGGTTGCGCGGCGGGGCCTTGAATACGACGACGTCGCCGCGTTGAGGCGTGTGCGCCAGAATCCGCCCCGGGATCAACGGCAGGCTGAGCGGTAGGCTATGCCGCGAATAGCCGTAGTTCCATTTGGTGATGAACAGATAGTCACCGATATAAAGCCGCGGCAGCATCGATTCCGACGGGATCGAGAAGGGCGAGAATATGAAGCTGCGGACTACCAGCACGAAGATCGCCAGTTTGAGCAGGAAGCTGAGCGTCTCGCGCCATTCCGACGGGGGAAGCTTTTTTGGTGTGGGGGCCGGCTTGGCGGGGATCGGCTCGGGCGTGGGGGTCTCGTCCATGTGCGCGGTTTGCGGTGGGGGGCGGGGCACGTCAAGCGGTGGCGCGCCGCGGAGGGGCACGCTACATATCTTCCATTGTTCATGCTGAGCGGATCGAAGGTCGTTCTTCTGTTCTCCCTCGAAAGGGAGAGCGGCACTTTGACGAACTCAGCGCGAGCGGTTTTTGGGGATTGCGCATGACACCTACCGACTGGTCCAAGATCGAATCGCTACCGCGAGCACCGCTCACCACCCTATTCGCCGATGATCCCAATCGCTTGACGCGCTTTAGCGTGGACGTGGCCGGCATTCATTTCGACTGGTCTAAAACTCACCTGACCGCCGCGGCGATCGCTGCATTCGAAGCGCTGGCCAAGGCGCAAGGGCTCGCCGCCAAGCGGGACGCGCTGTTTGCAGGTGAGGTGGTCAACACCTCGGAAGGCCGCGCGGTCGAGCACACCGCCGAGCGCGGCGAGGGCGCCGAGGAGAGTGTCGCGCGCGCGTCGATGTTGCACGCGCGGATGCGCGGGCTGATCGACGCGATCGAAGCCGAGGCGCTCGGGCCGATCCGGCATATCGTGCACATCGGCATCGGCGGGTCGGCGCTTGGCCCCAAATTGCTGGTTGATGCATTGGGACGCGAGAGCAACCGCTACGAAGTGGCGATCGTCTCGAACGTCGACGGATTGGCTCTGGAAGAGGCGGTGGCCAAATTCGATCCGGCGGCCACGCTGGTGGTGATCGCCTCCAAGACTTTCACCACCACCGAGACCTTGCTCAACGCGACCAGCGCGCTGCAGTGGCTGACCGAGGGTGGGGTGAGCGATCCTTATGGCCAGGTGATCGCGCTCACCGCTGATCCCGACAAGGCAATCGAGTGGGGCGTGGACGAGACGCGGATTTTGCCGTTCGCAGAGTCGGTAGGTGGGCGCTATTCGCTGTGGTCTTCGATCGGTTTCCCAGCGGCGCTGGCGCTCGGCTGGGATGCGTTCGAGGAGATGCTCGACGGCGCGGGCGAGATGGACCGGCATTTCCGGCTTGCCGCGCTGCACGAGAATGCGCCGGCGCTCGCGGCCTTTGCCGACCTCTTCTACACCCAGGCGCGCGGCGCCGAGACTCGGGCGACCTTCGCTTATGACGAGCGGCTGCGGCTGCTGCCGAGCTATCTTCAGCAACTTGAGATGGAATCGAACGGCAAGGGTGTGACGGTCGACAACCGGCCGCTCGACCGGCCGAGCGCGGCGATAACCTGGGGCGGGGTGGGGACCGACGCGCAGCACGCGGTGTTCCAGCTGCTCCACCAGGGCACGCATCTTGTCCCGGTCGAGTTCGTCGCGGTGATCGAACAGGACGATGTACTCTCCGAAGACCATCACCGTGCGTTGCTGCTCAACGCCTTTGCGCAAGGCGCCGCGCTGATGACCGGGCGGGCGAACGATGCCGATCCGGCGCGCAGCTATTTGGGCGATCGGCCGAGTTCGACGATCCTGCTAGACAAGCTCGATGGACGAACACTGGGCGCGCTGATCGCCTTCTACGAACAGCGCGTGTTCGTGAATGCGGCGCTGCTCGGAATTAACCCGTTCGATCAGTTTGGGGTCGAACTCGGCAAGGAAATGGCCAAGGCCGCCGAGGCGGGAGGGCGAACGTTCGATGCCTCCACCGAGGATTTGATCCGGCGTGCGTTCGGCTAGCTAGCAGGCGCCCGCGTCCCTACATCCGTTCGTGCTGAGCTTGTCGAAGCACCGCCCTTCCGCCAGCGTCGCAGAAGAAGAACGGTCCTCCGACAAGCTCAGGACGAGCGTTCTCTTATCTGCGAGTAAAGCATGTCTGACACCTATGACTACGACCTCTTCGTCATCGGCGCCGGCTCCGGCGGCACCCGTGCTTCGCGGGTAGCGGCGGCGCATGGTGCGAAAGTGGCGGTGGCGGAAGAGTTTCGGGTTGGCGGCACCTGCGTAATCCGCGGCTGCGTGCCCAAGAAATTGCTGATCTATGGCGCGCATTTCGCCGAGGATCTCAAAGATGCCAAGCGCTTCGGGTGGCAGGTGCCCGATGCGTGCGACTTTGACTGGACAGTGCTGCGCGACAATGTGCTGGCCGATGTCGACCGGCTCAACACGGCATATACCGACACGCTCAACAATAACGGCGTCGAAGTGATCCTCGATCGCGCGACGATCACCGGGCCGCACTCGCTGAGGCTCGGTAACGGACGTGAGGTGACCGCCAAGACGATCCTGATCGCAACCGGTGCGCGGCCGCAGGTGCCGGACGTGCCTGGCGCTGAGTTCGGCATTACTTCGAACGAGGCGTTCCATCTCGACGCGATTCCGAAGCGGATGCTCATCGCCGGTGCGGGCTATATCGCGAACGAATTCGCTGGAATCTTTAACGAGTTCGGATCGCATGTCACGCTGATCAACCGCACCGACGTGATTCTGCGTGGCTATGATGCGCAGGTCCGCGACCGGCTGCTGCAAATCTCGATGATGAAAGGGATTGATTTCCGCTTCCATGCCGGGCTCGAAGGGATCAAGCAGATCGAAGGCGGCTTGAAGGTCTCGATGGTCGGGCACGATCCGATCGAGGTGGATTGCGTGATGTTTGCCACCGGCCGGGTACCGAACACGGAAGGTCTCGGGCTGGAGACGGCGGGGGTCGAATTGATGAACGGCGCGGTGAAGGTCGACGACGATAATCGCACGACCTGCGATAGCATTTATGCGGTGGGCGATGTCACCAACCGCGTGCAACTCACTCCAATCGCGATCCGCGAGGGGCAGGTATTCGCTGATGCGCTGTTCGGCGGCAAACCGGGCAGGGTCGATTATGAGAATATTCCCTCGGCCGTGTTTAGCCATCCGCCGATCGCTGCCGTGGGGCTGACCGAGAGCCAAGCGAAGATGAAGTTCGGATCGGCCAAGGTTTACACCTCCGACTTCCGGCCGATGAAGAACGTGCTGGCGGGGCGCAACGAGCGCTCGCTGTACAAGATGGTCTGCCATAGTGTGACGGGGAAGATCCTGGGACTTCACATGATCGGTCCGGATGCGCCCGAGATCCTACAGGCGGCGGCAATCGCGGTAAAGGCGGGGCTGACCAAGGATGATTTCGACGCGACAGTAGCGCTACATCCGACGATGGCGGAAGAGCTCGTGCTGATGAAGTGATGGCTCAGCGAGATGCAGCATTACTTGGTGAAGGATGTGCTGTGTCTCGACATCCCGTCGTCATAGTCGTGAAAGATGCGGTGGTTTCCCGCAGACGAGATATCGGGTCATAGCTTGCTATCGGGGAATTGCGCTGGATTCTGGCAATTTTGCGAGCTTTCTGAAGGCGACGTTGAATGCGGCTCTATAGTCCTGTTTCCCTTCGGACCCAAGGTGCGGCGCCATCCGAAGGTCTGCCCGAGTTCGGCTTGCGCCACCGGCTGGTCCGCCATTCAGCTATTGGTCGGCAAGAAGTGCAGCCGCATTCGCCCATCACATTTGGTGACCAGGCAGCCGATCCGGACGGACGGCCTTTCGTCAATTCTGCACTGATCCAGTGGGAGCGGTCACTTTCCTGAACCACGCATTCGAGCAGGTTGTTGATCAGGTCGTCGGTGGACGCGTCGCTGTCGCTATGAATACGGTTCTTCGCCTAACCTAACGCTGCGGGCCGTCCCGGATCGCGATGTTCACCCGGCCATGGCGCGGACACTGTCGATTTCGGCCGCGCTGTCAGCCCACTCGGTTCGCCACCAGATCCTCGACCACAGCCGGATCGGCCAGCGTGCTGGTGTCGCCGAGTGACCCGATCTCGCCCTCGGCGATTTTTCGCAGGATGCGGCGCATGATCTTGCCCGAGCGTGTCTTGGGCAGACCCGGGGCGAATTGGAGCGCGTCGGGAGTCGCGATCGGGCCGATCTCCTGGCGGACCCAATTACGCAGTTCGACGCGAAGTTCCTCGCTCGGTGCTTCGCCGCTGTTGAGCGTGACATAAGCGTAGATGCCCTGGCCCTTCACATCGTGCGGCATTCCGACCACCGCGGCCTCGGCCACCTTGGGATGCGCAACCAGCGCGCTTTCCACCTCGGCAGTGCCCATCCGGTGGCCCGAGACGTTTATCACGTCGTCGACCCGGCCGGTGATCCAATAATATCTGTCCTCATCCCGCCGCGCGCCGTCACCGGTAAAGAACTTACCCTTGTAGGTTGTGAAATAGGTTTGAAAGAAGCGTTCGTGATCGCCCCAGACGGAGCGCATCTGGCCGGGCCAACTCTTGGCGATCACCAGATTGCCGGAAGCCGCGCCGGTCAGCACCTTGCCCTCGGCGTCCAGGATTTGCGGATCAACGCCGGGCAAGGGTGTGGTTGCGCTGCCAGGCTTGAGCGGGGTCGCGCCGGGCATTGGAGCGATCATCGCGCCGCCGGTCTCGGTTTGCCACCAGGTATCGATGATCGGGCAGCGGCCTTCGCCGACCACGTCATGATACCAGCGCCAAGCCTCGGGATTGATAGGTTCACCGACCGTGCCGAGCAGCTTCAAAGATGTGCGGCTGGTGGCGGCAACGGGAGCATCGCCTTCCTTCATTAGCGCGCGCAGCGCGGTAGGGGCGGTGTAGAGCGTCGTCACTTGGTGGCGATCGACTACCTGCCAGATGCGGCTGGCGTCCGGCCAGTTGGGGAGACCTTCATACATCAACGTCGTCGCGCCGTTGGCTAGTGGGCCGTAGAGGATATAGCTGTGCCCGGTCACCCAGCCGATGTCGGCTGCGCACCACCACACCTCGCCCGCACGATAATCGAAGGCCAGTTCGTGGGTTAGGCTCGCCCACAGCAGATAGCCGCCTGACGTATGGAGCACGCCCTTAGGCTTGCCGGTCGAGCCGCTCGTGTAAAGGATGAACAGTGGGTCTTCCGCGTTCATCGGCTCGGGTGGGCACTCGTGGCGGGCGGCAGCGGCCGCGTCGTGATACCAGATGTCTCGGCCCTCGGTCATCGCTACATCGGCACCGGTGGCCCTGACCACGATCACCTTCTGGAGGCTTGGCGCGTGGGTCGCAGCGGTGTCGACCGCGGCCTTCAAGGGCACGCGCTTGCCGCCGCGGCGGCCTTCGTCAGCGGTGACGACGATCTTCGAGTCGCAATCCTGGATGCGCCCGGCGAGTGCCTCGGGCGAGAAGCCGCCGAATACCACCGAATGGATCGCGCCGATCCGCGCACAGGCGAGGATTGCGAATGCCGCCTCCGGAATCATCGGCATGTAAATGGTGACCCGGTCGCCTTTGGCGACGCCTTGATTCTTCAAGACGTTGGCGAATTTGGAAACCTCGGCATGAAGCTGGGTGTAGGTGATCCGGCGCGGCTCCTCGTCGGGCTCGTCGGGCTCCCATATAATCGCGACCTGGTTGCCGCGGGTCTTCACATGGCGGTCAATGCAATTGGCCGACACGTTGAGCTTGCCGTCGGCAAACCACTGGATATGGAAATCCTTCTCGGCGAATGACCAGTCGCCGGCGATCTCCGGACGCTTGATCCAGTCAAGCCGCTTGGACTGCTCCAACCAGAAGCTGCCGGGATCGGCCTGGGCGCGGCCATAGAGCTTCTCGTAACCGGCGGCATTGAAGCGCGCGCGCTTGGCCCATTCAGCGGGCACGGGATACAGGTCGTCGCTCATTGGCACCCTCTCTGGTTGCGGAGCGCTCTGCCAAATCCGTAGCGCCGGGGGAAGTCCCCAGCCGTTCGATCACACGACCTGATAGGGCACCACCGCCCGCCTATCTGTGTCGACCCGAATCGCGCGGTCGGCAGGCGGGAAGGCGCGCTGATCACAATCGGGGCGCGGGCAAAGCCTGCAGGCGATGCCGATCGGGGTGGCCGGCACGCCGCGGTCCATGCCGTCGGCATAGACGAAGTCGGCCGCATGGACCGCCTCGCAGCCCAATGCCACCGCATAGCGACGCGAGGGGCGGGCGAAGCTGCCCGAGGGCTTGACCAGTCCCTTGGCCATTGCGACGTAGCGCACCCCGTCGGGGGTCTCGGCGTGCTGAACCAGGATACGGTCGGGGATGGCGACTGCCTCGTGCATGATCCATAACGGGCAAGCGCCGCCGAAGCGCGCGAATTGCAGCCGCGTGGCGCTGTGCCGCTTGGTGATGTTACCGGCCATATCGACCCGACAGAAATAGAAGGGGATGCCCGCCGCGCCGGGGCGCTGAAGAGTGGAGAGGCGGTGGCAGGCTTGCTCGAAGCTAACGCCGAAGCGGCGCGATAGTCGGTCGATGTCGTGGCGCACGGCGCGGGCGGCCGAGCGGAAGCGAGCGTAGGGCATGGTCAGCGCGCCGGCGGCGTAATTGGCCAAGCCGACGCGAAGCAAGGTGTGCCCCTCAACGCTGCCGACCGGAGCGACTTCGGCGATGCCGGCGATCGTGTCGGCAAAAGCGATCGCGGCGACCTGGTGAGCGATCTGGAAGCGCCGGCTTTCGGGCGGAAGCGCCGCGTTGAGGGTCAGGAGGCCGCGGGCGCGATCGAATTGACGGATCGGCGCGGCCTCGTCGCGGGCGGTGGTGACAGTAATGCCGTGCCCGGCCAGCAGCACCGCGAGCACAGCGTCGTCGAGCGGCGCGTCGCCGACCAGTGCTTCGGCCGCGCGGTCGAGCGGATCAACGTAATTGCCTGCGGCGTGAAACCAGTCGCGCACTGCCTCCCACGGCATCCGCGCACCAGCACCGGTAGCAAGCGCTTCTTCTACCATCTGCATCCGCTCCTCGGCGGCGCGGGCGGCAGCGTGAAGCGCGATTATCCGATCGGCGATCTCGGGTCGCTCCTGCGCCAAACGGGCGGGGGCCTCCGGGGGAAGGTCGGCCAAAGCCTCGGCGAGCAGCGACAACCGGCGGGCGGGTGCCTCCCCTTCGATCGCTTCGAGCAGGGCGGGGTGATGGCGGCGCAGCGACGCGGCGACGGAGGGGGTTAGCGGGCGCTCGCCGCCTTCGAGCTGCGAGAGGTAACTGACCGAAATACCCAGCCGCGCGGCCATCGCTGCTTGGTTGAGCCCGGCAGTCTTGCGGACAGTACGAAGTTGGTCGCCAGCGTAGACGCGGGTGGAACGGGCCATCTGCTTTCTTTCCTTCTTTCGCCGTTCTCCTTCACGGGAGGGGGCGAATAGGGCACGTGTCGCCAAATTTGCAATGAGCCCATTCGCAACTTTGCAAATTCACATTTGCATTTCCGTGCCCACCGCCGGACAGAGAGTCTAAGCAATTCCGGAGAGCCCATGTCCTCGACCATCGTAGAACTGGAACGCAAGCGCACCGCGGCACGCGCTGGGGGCGGCGCCAAGCGCATCGCCGCGCAGCACGCCAAGGGCAAGCTCACCGCGCGTGAGCGGCTCGACATCCTGCTCGACGAGGGATCGTTTGAGGAACTCGACATGTACGTCGAGCATAATTGCGTCGATTTCGGTATGCAGGACCAGATCATCCCCGGAGATGGCGTGGTCACCGGTTCGGGCACGATCAACGGTCGGCTGGTGTTCGTGTTCAGCCAGGACTTCACGGTGTTCGGCGGTAGCCTTTCCGAACGACATGCGCAAAAAATATGCAAAATCATGGATATGGCGCTGAAGGTCGGCGCGCCGGTAATCGGCCTCAATGATTCGGGGGGCGCCCGCATCCAGGAGGGGGTCGCCTCACTCGGCGGCTATGCCGAGGTGTTTCAGCGAAACGTGCTTGCAAGCGGCGTGGTGCCGCAATTGAGCCTCATCATGGGGCCATGCGCAGGCGGCGCGGTCTATTCGCCCGCCATGACCGACTTCATCTTCATGGTGAAGGACTCGTCTTACATGTTCGTCACCGGCCCCGACGTGGTCAAGACCGTCACCAATGAAGTGGTGACGCAGGAAGCACTTGGTGGTGCTGTCACCCACACCACCAAGACCGGTGTCGCCGACGTCGCGTTCGAGAACGACATTGAGACATTGCTCGCCGCGCGCGACTTCATCGATTTCCTGCCTTCGTCCAACCGCGAGGGCGTACCCGAGCGGCCTTCGTCCGATCCGTGGGACCGCATCGAGGACAGCCTCGACACGCTGATCCCGGCCTCTGCCAACCAGCCCTATGATATGCACGAGCTGATCCGGAAGGTGGTCGATGAGGCCGACTTCTTTGAGACCCAGCCCACGCACGCCGGCAACATCATCACCGGTTTCGGCCGGATCGAGGGGCGCACGGTGGGGATCGTCGCCAACCAGCCGATCGTGCTCGCGGGCGTGCTCGACATCAACTCCTCCAAGAAGGCAGCGCGGTTCGTGCGCTTCTGCGATGCGTTCGACATCCCGATCGTCACGTTCGTCGATGTCCCCGGTTTCCTGCCCGGCATCGCGCAGGAGCATAATGGTATCATCAAGCACGGAGCCAAATTGCTCTATGCCTATGCTGAGGCGACCGTGCCCAAGATCACGGTGATCACACGCAAAGCCTACGGCGGCGCGTATGACGTTATGGCTTCCAAGCATCTGCGCGGCGACCTCAATTATGCCTGGCCGACCGCAGAGATTGCAGTGATGGGCGCGAAGGGCGCGGTCGAGATCATCTTCCGCGGCAAATCGCCCGAAGAGATTGCCGAGCGCACCGCCGAATATGAGGCGCGTTTTGCCAATCCGTTTGTGGCCGCGGCTAAGGGATTCATCGACGAAGTGATCCAGCCGCATTCGACTCGCAGGCGGATCGCTCTCGGCTTAAGAAAGCTGCGCCACAAGGCTCTCGAGAACCCGTGGAAGAAGCACGACAACATTCCTTTGTGAGGCCAGCTCCATGATTTCTGCTGTTTTGATGCTGCTCCAGGCGGCCGCACCCGCCGCCGTTGCGCCCCTGGGCCCCTGGGTGCTGCGCACCCGCACCGATGCCGCCAGCGGCTCGGTTGCGACCTCTGCCTCGGCGACTGCACGCGACGGATCATCACGGATGGTGCTGCGCTGCGACCGGGTGAGCGATCCCGTGGTCTCGCTGCAGTTTATCACCAAGCAAGTGTTGGCCAATGATGACAAGGGCGCGTTCGCCGAAAAGCCGGTGTCTGTGCGCTTCGATAATGGCCCGGCGATTGAATATAATTGGGAATTCACCGCCACCGCTGCCTACATCCGCGATTCCGCCGCAGTCACCGCGCTGGTCGTCGAACTCGCCAAGGCCAAGGAAGTGAAAGTCTCGACCACCAACGCGACCAAGTTCGTGTTCGAGGGCACGATCGACGGCCCGGCTGGCAACGCTGCAATCGGTCAGGTGCTGACGGCGTGCGGATATGTGCTCGGCCAAGTGCCAGTGCCGGCCGCGGCTCCCAAGAAGTGAGATTGACCAAATGACCCTCGGACGGCTCAACCATGTCGGCGTTGCGACGCCCTCGATCGAGAATTCGGTCGCGATGTACCGGGACCTGTTCGGTGCCGTTGCGGGCGAGCCGTTCGACCTGCCCGCGCAAGGGGTGCGCGTATGCTTTGTCGACGCTCCTAATAGTCAGATCGAGCTGATCGAGCCGCTGGGTGAAGCATCGCCGATCCACGGCTTCTTGGCGAAGAACCCGGCCGGTGGGCAGCATCACGTCTGCTTTGAGGTGGCCGACGTCCACGCAGCCAAAGCGGAAATGGAGGCTAAAGGCGCCCGAGTGCTCGGCGAGCCGAGGATCGGTGCACACGGCAGTTTAGTGATCTTCGTGCATCCCCGCGACATGGGCGGGGTGCTGGTCGAATTGATGGAAGTGCCGGCAGCGCACTGATTGGAGAGCGACGTGGCCTACGAACATATCCTGCACGAACGTCACGGCAATGTGCTGGTAATTACGCTTAACCGCCCCGAACGGCTCAACGCTGTCTCGACAGCGATGGCGGACGAGATCGTCGCCGCGCTGGCCGACCTAGGCGGCGCGCGTGCGATAGTGATTACCGGCGCGGGCCGGGCGTTCTGTTCGGGCGCGGATCTGCAGGCGGTGGACGGCGTTTCTGGCGGTGAGGCGGCACGCCGTGCGCTGATCGAGCATTATAATCCGGTAATCCTGAAACTCGCTGACCTGTCGGTGCCAGTGGTGACCGCGGTCAACGGCCCGGCGGCGGGCATCGGCTGCTCGATCGCCCTGGCCGGCGATTTCGTGTTCGCAGGCCGTGCCGCCTATTTCCTGCAGGCGTTCGTCAATATCGGGCTGGTGCCCGACGGCGGGGCGAGCTGGGCGCTGACCCGGCTGGTAGGCAAGGCCCGGGCGACCGAAATGATGCTGCTCGGCGAGAAGGTAGGCGCCGACAAGGCAGCGGGTTGGGGACTGATCCACAAGGCAGTCGATGACGCTGATCTGCTTGGCGAGGCGATGACCCTGGCCTATCGGCTGGCGGCGGGCCCCACCCAGGCGCTGGGTGCGATGCGGCGCAACATCGCAGCGGCGATGGAGGGCACGCTCGCCGAGGCGCTGGTCTGCGAGGCGGACAGTCAGCGGGTGGCGGCCGATAGCGTAGATGCCAAGGAAGGCACGCTGGCGTTTCTGGAAAAGCGCAAGCCGGGCTTCACGGGGGCATGAGGAACGCTCTTCTCCCTGATCGCTCTGAGTTTGTCGAAGGGCAGGTCTTTTTCAAGGTCGCAAGGGAAGAGCGGTGCTTCGACATGCTCAGTACGAACGGAGTCTGGGATGCACGTTGTGAGTGACAAGATGACCGATAAACCCACCCTCGATCAATGGCACGCTGCGGCGGCCAAGGAAGTGAAAGGCCGCGACCTCAATTGGCCGACGCCGGAGGGGATCGACGTCAAGCCGCTCTACACCGCGCAAGACGTCGCCGGGATTGATCCCGGTTTGCCGGGTTTCGCGCCGTTCACGCGCGGCGTGCGCGCCAGCATGTACGCCGGTCGGCCATGGACGATCCGGCAATATGCTGGCTTCTCGACCGCCGAGGCGTCGAACGCCTTTTACCGCCGCAACCTCGCGGCTGGCCAGAAAGGCCTATCTGTCGCGTTCGATCTCGCAACGCATCGCGGCTATGACTCGGATCACCCTCGCGTCACCGGCGACGTCGGCAAGGCGGGCGTAGCGATCGACACGATCGACGACATGAAAATATTGTTCGACGGTATCCCGCTCGACAAGATGTCGGTCAGTATGACGATGAACGGCGCGGTGATCCCGATCCTCGCCTTCTTTATCGTCGCCGGCGAGGAGCAGGGTGTGCCGCAACACCTGCTCGACGGGACCATTCAGAACGACATCCTCAAGGAGTTCATGGTCCGAAACACCTACATCTACCCGCCCGAACCGAGCATGCGGATCATCTCGGACATCATCGGCTACACCTCGGCGAACATGCCGAAGTTCAACAGCATCTCGATCTCCGGCTATCATATGCAGGAAGCTGGGGCTACGCAGCTGCAGGAACTAGCATTCACGATCGCCGACGGCCGCGAATACGCCAAGGCGGCGATGGCGAGCGGTCTCGATCTCGATGCGTTTGCCGGGCGGCTGTCGTTCTTCTTCGCAATCGGCATGAACTTCTTCATGGAAGTCGCCAAGTTGCGCGCGGCGCGCAAATTGTGGCACCGAGTGATGACCGATCTCGGCGCCAAGGATGAGCGCAGCAAGATGCTGCGCACGCATTGCCAGACGAGCGGCGTGTCGCTGACCGAGCAGGATCCCTATAATAACGTGATCCGCACGACGATCGAGGCAATGGCGGCGATGCTGGGCGGCACCCAGTCGCTGCACACCAACGCGCTCGATGAGGCAATCGCGCTGCCCACCGATTTCTCGGCGCGAATCGCACGCAACACACAGATCGTGATCCAGGAAGAGACGGGAATGACCAAGGTCGTCGATCCGCTCGGTGGCAGCTATTACGTCGAGAGCCTGACCGACCAACTCGTCGAAAAAGCATGGGAGATCATCCAGCGCGTCGAGGCGGATGGCGGCATGGCCAAGGCGGTCGCAGCGGGCTGGCCCAAGGCGATGATCGAGGAAGCCGCCGCCGGCCAGGCCGCGCGCGTTGACAAGGGTGAGCAAGTCATTGTCGGCGTAAACAAATACAAGCTGGCGCAAGAGGATGCGATCGACATTCTGGATGTCGACAACGTCGCCGTGCGCGAATCGCAGATAGCGCGGATCGCCAGGTCCAAGGCGGGGCGTGACGAGACCGCGTGTAAGGCGGCGCTCGATGCGCTGCGCGAGGGGGCTCGGGGCACAGAAAACGTGCTCGGGCTGGCGGTGGAATGTGCGCGGCAACGCGCGACGCTGGGCGAGATCTCGTCGGCAATGGAGGATGTGTTCGGGCGCTACGGTACCAATCCGACGCCGGTCTCTGGCATCTATGGGGGTGCGCACGAGTTTGATGCGCGCTGGCGGAGTCTTGTGGCGGGGGTCGAGTCGATCGGGCAGCGCAAGGGACGCAAGCCGCGGCTGTTCGTCGCCAAAATGGGCCAGGATGGGCATGACCGCGGCGCCAATCTCGTCAGTTCGGCCTTCGGTGACCTCGGTTTCGAAGTGGTGCCGGGGCCATTGTTCCAGACGCCAAAGGAGGCCGCGGCCTTGGCGATCGAGAAGGACGTCGATGTCGTCGGTGCGTCATCGCTGGCGGCGGGACACAAGACGCTGATCCCCGAGCTGATCGGCCATCTGCGCGACGCTGGGCGGAGCGATATCAAAGTGATCGCGGGCGGGGTCATCCCTGCGCAGGACTATCAATTCCTGCGCGACGCGGGTGTGCAGGGGATCTTTGGCCCCGGCACGAACCTGGTGAAGGCCGCTGAGGATGTGTTGCGATTGCTGGGGCATAACATGCCGCCGGAAGAGGAAGCTGCAGAATGAACGTGATGGTCTCCCCCAAACCCCCGCTCGCGTCGAGCAATATCGAGAAATCGGCCGTGGGCGTTGCGCAGGGTTTCTCGACTGCCCTCGTACCGAACGGCGTGCGAACGGATTGGACTCGCGCCGAAATCCGTGCCCTGTTCGACCTGCCGTTCGACGAATTGATGTTCCGCGCGCAGAGTACACACCGCACACACCATGCAGCGAGCGAGGTGCAGCTGTGCACGCTGCTCTCGATCAAGACCGGCGGCTGCCCGGAAGATTGCGGTTATTGCTCTCAGTCGACGGCATCTGAATCTGGCCTCAAAGCCGAGAAACTGATGGAAGTACAAAATGTACTCGCCGCAGCCGTCGAGGCCAAGGCCGCCGGCTCGCAGCGTTTCTGCATGGGCGCTGCCTGGCGCAACCCTAAGGACCGCGACATGGACAAGGTGATCGCGATGGTCGAGGGTGTCCGCGCCCTGGGAATGGAAACCTGCATGACGCTCGGGATGCTCGAGCCGCATCAGGCGCGGCAACTCGCCGATGCGGGGCTCGATTACTACAATCACAATATCGATACCTCGCCCGAGCATTATGGCGAGGTAATCACCACCCGGAGCTTCCAGGACCGGCTCGACACGCTCGGCCACGTCCGTGCGGCGGGGATCAACGTATGCTCGGGCGGGATCGTCGGACTGGGCGAGACTCGTGCCGACCGCATCGGCTTCGTCCATGCGCTGGCGACGTTGCCGCGGCATCCGGAGAGCGTGCCGGTCAATGCATTGGTGCCGGTGAAGGGCACCGTGCTCGGCAATATGCTGGCGGACACGCCGCTTGCGCAGATTGACGACATCGAATTCGTCCGCACCATAGCGGTCGCGCGGATCACGATGCCGATGAGCATGGTGCGGCTGTCGGCCGGGCGCGAGAGCATGTCGGATGCGACGCAGGCGCTTTGTTTCATGGCCGGCGCGAACTCGATCTTTACCGGGGACAAACTGCTCACCACCGGCAACGCCGGCGACGACAAGGATGCAGCGTTGCTCGCCAAGCTCGGGATGCGCCCTATGGTGGGCGAGGAACCGATGCGAGCGGCGGCGGAGTGAACGGTCAAAATGGTGTCCTCCTGATCGTTTGGTGGCATTCGTTACGTATGTCGGCGTTGGGAGGCTCAGTTTTCGGACTGAAGCACTTTTTCGGGTCGGCGCGGTTATGTTGATTGCCGCGTTCACCCTGGCACGGTCGCAGGATTATTTTCCAGGAGCGGTCTGGCGGGGTTTTGGCCAACTTCCTCTTTTTTGGGCCATGTTGCCGGCTCCAATATTCATGCTCATCGTCGGCCTTAATCGGGTAGCCGCCCGCGCACGGACGATCATGAACGACCAAGATTCAAAAGGGCGAAAGTCATAATGTTCAAGAAGATCCTGGTCGCCAATCGCGGCGAAATCGCGTGCCGTGTGATGCGGACCGCCAAGGCAATGGGGATCGCTACCGTCGCGGTCTATTCGGATGCCGATGCGCGCAGCCCCCACGTGCTGATGGCCGACGAGGCTGTACGGCTCGGGCCGGCGGCGGCATCAGAGAGCTACCTCAAGGCCGAGCTGATCCTGCTGGCCGCCAAGGAGACCGGCGCGGACTGCATCCATCCTGGCTACGGCTTCCTCTCCGAGCGCGAGAGCTTTGCCCGCGCCTGCGCCGATGCGGGGATCACCTTCGTCGGGCCGCCGCCCAAGGCCATTGCGGCGATGGGCGACAAGATCGAGTCGAAGAAGCTCGCCAAGGCCGCCGGCGTCAACGTCGTCCCCGGTTTCCTCGGCGAGATCGACAGCACCGATCATGCGGTCGAGATCGCGTCCGGCATCGGCTATCCGGTGATGATGAAGGCATCGGCCGGCGGCGGCGGCAAGGGCATGCGCCTTGCCTATAGTGAGAAGGACGTCCGCGAGGGCTTCGAGGCGACCAAGCGCGAAGGACTTGCCAGCTTTGGCGACGACCGCGTGTTCATCGAGAAGTTCATCGAAAGCCCTCGCCACATCGAGATCCAGGTGATGGGCGATCAGCACGGTAACATCGTCTATCTTGGAGAGCGCGAATGCTCGATCCAGCGACGCCACCAGAAGGTGGTCGAGGAAGCGCCGTCGCCGTTCGTCACGCCCGCAATGCGGAAAGCTATGGGCGAGCAGGCGGTCGCGCTGGCGCGCGCGGTCGGCTATTTCTCTGCCGGGACGGTCGAGCTGATCGTCTCAGGCGCGGACACCACGGGCGAGGGCTTCTACTTCCTCGAGATGAACACGCGACTGCAGGTCGAGCATCCGGTGACCGAAGCGATCACCGGGTTCGACCTGGTCGAGTTGATGATCCGCGTCGCGGCCGGTGAGCCGCTCGGCTTCGTTCAGGAGGATGTGCGGCTGAATGGCTGGGCGATCGAGAACCGGGTCTATGCCGAAGATCCGTACCGCGGGTTTTTGCCGAGCATCGGCCGGCTGGTTCGGTATAATCCGCCCGAGAGCACGCCAACGCGATATGCCGCGGCCGGTGGTGCGGTGGCAGACACCGCCTATGTCCGCGTCGACGACGGCGTGCGCGAGGGAGGCGAGGTCTCGATGTTCTACGATCCGATGATCGCCAAGCTGATTACTTGGGCACCGACACGGCAAGAAGCGATCGACGAACAGATCGCCGCACTCGACCGTTTCGAGATCGATGGTCCCGGCAATAACATCGACTTTCTGTCGGCGCTGATGCAGCACCCGCGCTTCCAGTCTGGCGCAATTACCACCGGCTTCATCGCCGAGGAATTCCCGGACGGCTTCCAAGGCGCTCCGACCTCCGTCGATCTGCTGCGTACCCTGTCCGCGGTGGCAGCCTTCGCGGCGACCGCGCAAGCGGATCGAGCGCGGCGCGTCGACGGCCAGCTCGGCAAGCGGCTTCGTCCGCCGTCGGAGTGGCTGGTGACGGTCGGCGGTACCGACCATGTCGTGGCAATCTCGACCGATGGTTTCGTGGTCGACGGGGTCGATCTGAATCTGGCGATGGAATATACGCCCGGTGACCGCACCGTGCTGGCCGAGACCGAGACCGAAGAACTCGCGGTCCGCATCGTCAAGACGCGCACGGGCTTCAGGCTCACCACGCGTGGCGCGAGCCATGTCGCGCGTGTGCTGCCGGCACATGTCGCGCCGTTCGCGCAGCATATGATCACCAAGATCCCGCCGGATTTGTCGCGCTTCCTGCTATGCCCGATGCCGGGGCTGCTGGTGCGGCTCGATGTCGCAGCTGGCGACAAGGTCGAGGCCGGACAGCCGCTCGCGGTGGTTGAAGCAATGAAGATGGAGAACATTCTGCGTGCCGGAAAGTCGGGCATAGTGAAGTCGGTGTCGGCAGCGGCAGGCGAGAGTCTCGCGGTGGATGCGGTGATTCTCGAGCTGGAATAACAATCGGTCCTGTGGCGAAAGCCACGGGCCAATTGGGATAGCGTTTTTTCACAGCAAATACCTTGCCACCTGAGCCTTCATCTAGGAACGGCAGGACGCAAGGGCATTTGCTACTTCCCCGGAAACATCGCTCGCAGCTGCTCGAGATCCTGGGGTGTGTCGATATCGATTAGCTCAGCAGGCGAGGCGACAACATGGCGCCCGCCGCGCACCAGGTCGCGCGCGCCGGCGCTGCCCTCCAGTGCGAGCAACGTCTCGAACCGGCCACGGCCGAACACTGCGGGTGGCATCGGGCGGCGGCCGTCGCTCGATGCGACCACCGTGTCCGCGCCATCGGCAGAGTCGAGCAGGCGGCGGATATGCGTCGCCGTTACCCGCGGCATATCGGCAAGCGCGATTACCACGGCCCGCGCGTCCATCGCTAGTGCCGCTACGAGGCCGAGCTTGACGGATCCTGACATGCCGTCTTCTGGGAACTCGTTGGCAATCACGCGGTACCCGCGTGCGGCATAATCGAGCGTTGTTTCGCTCACCACCGCGATCCGGCCGAGAAACGGCATTTGCTCCAGCGCGCTCACAGCATGGAGGCCGATCGGCCGTCCGAGGAACGGTTCGGCCAGTTTGTCACGGCCGAACCGCCGCGATTGCCCGGCGGCCAGCAGGATCAGGACGGCCTCGTCGGTTGGGATCATGGCACGTCCTTAGCGTGTGTTGAAGGCGCCGACCATCGCCGCAGCGATCGACAAGGCGATCTCGGCCGGGCCGATCGCGCCGATGTCGAGCCCGACCGGGGCATCGATCCGGTCGAGATTGGCCTCGCTGATTCCACCTGCCTTCAGCCGCTCGCGACGCGCGGCGTGGCTGCGGCGCGAGCCGAGCGCGCCGACATAGGCGGTCGGTCGGGCGAGCGCGGCGACCAGTGCGGGATCGTCGATCTTGGTATCGTGGCTGAGCGTAACGACCGCGGTGGACGGTCCTGGGGCATAGGCCGCGACTGCCTCGTCGGGCCAGCGGTCGTCGAGCGTCACGCCCGGAAAGCGCTCCTCGGTGAGGAAGCGGGCGCGCGGATCGATCACTACCGTGGTGATGCCCATTTCGCGGGCCAAGCCGGCGAGCGACTGCGCGATCTGCACCGCGCCGACGATCAGCAAGCGGCGGGGGGGATCGTAGCGATTGACGAATGCCTCGCCTATTTCCAGTAGGCGCGCGGCGCTGTGTCCGCTCTCCAGATCCGTCGAGACGGTGAGCGCGTCGCCTCGGTCGCGCGCGTCGGCGATACACTCAAACAATTCCGGGGCGAAGCCCGCGGCCGACACCGGCTGCACCATCACCGCGATCTCGCCGCCGCAGGGCAGCCCTACTTCCCAGGCGGCGGCATCGGCGACACCGTAGGTCTTCACCAAAAAGGGTGCGCCGGCGATCACCTCTGCGGCGGTGGCGAGAATATCGGATTCGACGCAGCCGCCCGAGACCGAACCTTCAAACCGGCCGTCGGCATGGACTAGCATGTGGCTACCGCGCGGCCGCGGCGCCGAACCCCAGGTCGACACCACGGTAGCGAGCGCGAGCGGCGCGCCCTTCCAGGCGGCGGCAGCGGCAAGGACGGTGTCGTTATCGGCCATTATCTACCTTCTTCGTTATGCCGGATGGGTTCCGGTACTCACAGTTCCGCGAACTCTACGGTCCATTGGATGTGCGGATCGGTGGGCGCCGCAACAAGTCCGGGGTGGCGGAATCTCACAGGTCGGGCAAGCCCGTGAGGATCTTGTCGAGTGTCATGGGAAATTCGCGCACCCGCACCCCGCACGCATTGTAGATTGCATTGGTCACCGCGGCACCCGCACCCGAGATGGAGAGTTCGCCCAGCCCTTTTACTCCAATCGGATTGGCGTGGCGGTCGATGTCTTCGATGAAATGCACGTCCATCGGCGGTACGTCGGCATGGGACGGCACGTGATATTCGCCGAGATCGTGATTCACGAACGCGCCATGGCGCTGGTCGAGCAATGCCTCTTCCATCAACGCATAGCCGATTCCCCAGATCATCCCGCCGATAGCTTGGCTGCGCGCGGTCTTGGCGTTGAGGATACGGCCGGCCTCGAACACGCCGGTCATGCGGCGCACGCGGGTCTCACCGGTGATCGCGTTGACCGCCACCTCGGCGAATTGCGCGCCGTGCGCTGCTTGGCTGAAGAGCGTACTCGCTTTGCCGGGGATGATCTTCCCGAGCGCCACGAGCGGCTGGGTGCCGACCAGGTCGCCGAGCGCGACGCGGCGGTTGCCGGCGATGGCATGACCGTCCTTCAGCGTCATATCGGTCGGGCTCGCGCCCATGCGATTGGCCAGCGCGACGGCGATATCCTCGCAGGCGAGTGCCACCGACGAACCGGCACTGGCCGCCCCAAACGATCCGCCTGATCCAGCACCCGACGGCAGGTCGGTATCGCCCAGCAGCACGTCGATGCGATCGATTGGTAGACCCAGGGCCTCACCAGCGATCTGCGCCAGGATCGTGTAGGTGCCAGTGCCGATGTCGGTCATGTCGGTCTCGATCCGCGCCCTGCCGTTGGGTGACAGGGTGACCCTGGCCTCGGAGGGCACCAACAGGTTGATCCGTATCGCAGCGGCGACCCCCATGCCGATCCACCAGTCGCCCTCGCGCACCGACAACGGCACTGGATGCCGTCGTTGCCAGCCGAATCGCTCCGCGCCGACATCGAGGCATTCGCTCAGCCGGCGGGTGGAGAAGGGGTGGCCGTTGGTCGGATCGATAGTCGGCTCGTTCAGCTTGCGGAAGTCGATCGGATCGCGACCGAGCTTTTCGGCCATTTCGTCGATCGCGGTTTCCAGGGCGAGCATGCCGACTGCCTCGCCAGGTGCTCGAACCGCGCCCGCCATCACCATGTCCAGCGTCACCACCTTGTGGCTGAAATGCCGATTGGGCGCGGCGTAGAGTGGGATCGTGCCGAGCGCGACCGGCTCCATGAAGCCGCCGTCCGGCCCCTGACTGACGACGCTGTCATGGCCTATCGCGGTCAGCCGGCCGTCAGCATCGGCAGCGAGCCGCAGCCGCTGGTAGGTATCGGTGCGGCGATAGACGTTATGGAATAGTTGCGCGCGGGCCATCGCGATCTTGACCGGCCGGCCGAGCTTTTGCGCCGCGATCGCCGCCATTACCGCCTCCGGCCCGAGCATCTTGCCGCCGAATCCGCCGCCGATATAGGGCGAGAAGATCCGCACGCCGGCAGGGTCGATCCCGACCGCCTCGGCCAGGATATTGCGTGCAGGGGTCAGAATTTGCAGGCTCGAATGCAACGTGAGCTCGCCATCGCGCCAGCTGGCGACCGAGGCGTGCGGCTCCATCGCGGCATGGACGTGGTTGGGGGTGGTGTAGAGTTGATCGATCGTTGCGGCGGCGCTGGCCATCGCCGCTTTGATGTCGCCGATCGCGATATCTTGGACGCGCGAATCCTTGGGAGGCCCGCTGGCGCGATCGACCCCGGCCATAGTGTCGAACCGGCCATCCTCGGGGACGATTTCGACGCGCACCGCCCGGGCTGCTTCGCGTGCGGCCTCGAAACTGGTGGCGATCGCTGCGCCGAGCACTTGGTCCCAATGGTCAACACTGTCGTTGCCGGCGGCGGCGGGGCTAAAGGCTGCGGCCTGGCGCGGGATGCGGGGGTCGTCGACCAGTATATCGACCACGCCGGGCAAAGCACGCGCGGCCGCGGTATCGAAGGCGATCACCCGACCCTTGGCGGCGGGGGCGGTGATCAGATAGCCGTAGAGGACGTCGCCTTCGACGCGGTGCTCATAGCCATAAGTCGCTTGGCCCGTGACCTTGACCGCGCCGTCGATCCGGTCGAGCGGCTTGCCGAGCACACCTTGCACCCCGCGGTCCATCGCCAGGCCGGGATGATCGGCATCCATCGTGTAATCGCTCATCGTCGTGCCCCACGCTCTTTTTATTGCCGGACTTGTTTTGGCATTCACCGGGCTGCAATTGCCGCCCGACCGAGCGCGGAACAAGTCTGGGGTGACGAATAAGGGTCAAATCGGCGGCAGCTGCCCCAAAAGCTTGTCGAGTGTGATCGGATAGTGGCGAACCCGGATGCCGGTAGCGTTGTACACGGCATTGCCAATTGCCGCGCCGGCGCCAGAAATGCCAAGCTCACCGATCCCCTTGGCGTGGAGTGGATTGGCGAATTGGTCGCGTTCCTGAAGGAAATGAACTTCGAGCTGCGGCACATCGGCGTTTACCGGCACGTGATATTCGGCCAAGTCGTGGTTCACCACTTTGCCGTTGCGCGGATCGTGGACGAGTTCTTCGGTCAACGCTGCGCCGATGCCGAAGGTCATGCCCCCGAGGCATTGCGACCGGGCGGTTTTGGCATTGAGAATGCGACCCGCCGCGAACACGCCGAGCATCCGCCGCATGCGGACCTCGCCGGTGCTGGCGTTGACCCCGACCTCGACGAAATGCGCACCGTAGCTTGCCTGCTTGCGCTTGGTCTCCATGTCGCCGGGCGCGATCTGGCCGATTGCCTCCAGCCCGTTGCCAACGAGGCTGGCGAGCGACACTTGGTGGTTGCACGCAATCGCCTGGCCGTCCTTGAGTGTTAGTTTCTCAGGGCTGCACTCCATCGCCTTTGCGAGTTTCTCCCGTAGCATTTCGCACGCGAGATATACCGATGAGCCGCTCGACCCGGCGCCCCATGAGCCGCCGGATCCCGCACCCGGCGGCGAGTTGGTGTCTCCTAGTTTCACTGTAACCCGGTCCATCGGCAGGCCGAGCAATTCGCCCGCGATCTGCCCGAGGATGGTGTAGGTTCCGGTGCCGATATCGGTCATGTCGGTCTCAACCGTGGCGCGGCCGTACGCGTCAATCGACACTTTGGCGGACGACTTCATTAGGATGTTTGACCGTATTGCGGCGGCCATGCCCATGCCCACCAGCCATTCGCCGTCGCGCACCTGGCCCGGCGTGGGTTCGCGTTTCGACCAACCGAAGCGCTCGGCGCCTTCCTCCATGCAGCGCAGCAGTTGGCGGGTCGACCAGGGCACTTTTTCCTCGGGCGCTTCCTTGGGCTCGTTGCGCTTCCAGAAGTCGATCGGGTCGACTCCGAGTGTGTTACACAGCTCGTCGATCGCCGCCTCGGTGGCCATCATGCCGACAGCCTCGCCGGGCGCGCGCATCGAGCCCGACAGGAGCCAGTCAAGCCGTACGAGGTCGTGGGTGATCACCCGGTTCTCGCCCGGATACGCAAAGTGGGTGCCGATTCCCGCAGGCTCGAAAAAGGTCTCGCCGGGCAGGTTGCTGGCGATAGTTTCGTGGCCGATGCCGGTCAGCTTGCCCTCGGCGTCGGCCGATAGGCGTACGCGTTGTTCGGTATTCGAGCGGCGAACCGTGGTCTCGAACACCTGGGGGCGGGTCATTACGGCCTTCACAGGGCGGCCCAATCTCTTGGCGGCGATCGCTGCGGCGACCGATTCGGGTGCGATGCCGAGTTTTGACCCGAAGCCGCCGCCGATATAGGCGGCGATGATCCGCACCTTGCTGGCTTGCACGCCGAGCGCCTTTGCAAGCTGAAGCTTGTCCGACGACGGCATCTGATAGGCGCCGTAGAGGGTGAGGGCGTCGTCTTGCCACACAGCGATCGAGGCGTGCGGCTCCATCGCCGCGCTGTTCTGGCTCGGGGTGGTATAGAGCACGTCGACCGAGGCGTGTGCGTCGGCCATCGCCTGATCGAGATCGCCCTGCTCATAATAGCCGGGAATATTGTTGAACGTCCCCTTTTCGGTCTGCGTTTTTAGTGCCTCGAAGTCGAAGCGGCCCTCGATTTCGTCATATTCCACCATCACCCGCTGCCCAGCATCGCGCGCGGCCTCATAGCTTTCGGCAAGCACGATCGCGACGGCCTCGCCGAAATACTGGACGTCCTTTACGCCTTGAGCCGGCGCCTTGGTCTCGCCGCCCTGCTGGGAGTTGCGGATAAAGCCACTGAAATCAGTGATTACTTCGATCACGCCGGGGATCGCGCGGGCACCCTCGACATCGACGCAGGTTATCTTTCCGCGCCCGAATTTCGCGCCGACCAAATAGCCATAGGCCAGGTCCGGAATCGCATATTCGGCCGAATAGGTCGCCCGGCCGGTGACCTTGAGAGACCCTTCGCTGCGATCGAGCGGGCGGCCGATCAATCCCTGCGCGCCGATATCGAGCAGGCTGGCGGGCACCGGCAGGTCCATGACTAGGCTGTTGGTGTTGTTCATGCGGTCAGTTCCCTCAGGCAGGCGATCAGCGTGCGCTTGGCCAGCGGGATCTTGAAGTCGTTCGAGCCATAGCCCTTGGCCAGCGCGAGCAGGGCGTCGGCGGCGTGGGCGAATACCGCGTCGGACGGGGCTCGGCCGACCAGCAACCCCTCGACCGTCGCATCGCGCCACGGCATCGGCGCCAGTCCACCGAATGCAAGTTGGGCCGAGGCGATCACGCCGTTCTCGACCGACACTACGCCCGCCACAGATACGAGCGCAAAGGCATAGGACGCCCGGTCACGCACCTTGCGGTAAAGCTGTTTGCCGGGCGGAGGCGGGGGCAGCTCGACATGGGTAATCAGCTCGCCGGACTCCAGCATGGTCTCGATCTGCGGAGTGTCGCCGGGCAGGCGGTAAAGGTCGTGAATATGGATTCGCCGACGGTCGCCGTCCGGCTTTAGTGTTAGGATCGTCGCACCGAGCACCCGCATCGCAACTGGCATATCGCCTGGATGGGTGGCGATGCACGAGTCGCTGGTGCCGAGCACGGCGAGAATCCGGTTGAACCCGCCGATCGCTGAACAGCCCGAGCCTGGTGCGCGCTTATTGCAGGGCAACGCAGTGTCGTAGAAATAATAACAGCGGGTGCGCTGGAGCAGATTACCGCCCGTCGTCGCCTTGTTGCGGAGCTGCCCCGAGGCGCCCGCGAGCAGCGCACGGCTAAGCACTTCATACTTCTCGCGCACGCGCGCATCGGCGGCGAGATCGCTGTTGGGCACCAACGCGCCGATCAGCAAGCCTCCCTCGGACGTGTCCTCGATTCTGCCGAGATCGAGCCGGCTGATGTCAACGAGTTTTTCGGGAGTCTCAATCTGGAGCTTCATCAGATCAAGGAGGTTGGTGCCGCCAGCGATGAATTTCGTGCCCACCGAGGTGAAGCCTACGGCTTCCTCGGGACTGATCGCCTTTTCATAGGTGAATGTCTTCATGCCTCGGCAACCTCCCGGATGGCGTCGACGATGTTCGGATAGGCGGAGCAACGACACAAATTGCCGCTCATTCGCTCAGAAATCTCGCTATCGTTCAACTCAACATCGCCTAGCGATGCACTGACGTGGCTTGGCCAGCCCTTGCTGACCTCATCGAGCATGCCAACCGCCGAGCAGATCTGCCCGGGCGTGCAATAGCCGCACTGATAGCCGTCATGGGAGATGAACGCAGCCTGTAATGGGTGCAGGTTTTCGGGGGTGCCTAGCCCCTCGATCGTGACGATCTCGTCGTCCTGGTGCATCACCGCAAGGCTGAGACAGCCATTGATCCGACGACCGTTGACCAACATCGTGCACGCGCCGCATTGGCCGTGGTCGCAGCCCTTCTTCGAGCCGGTCAGCCCCAGATGCTCGCGACACAGGTCGAGTAGGGAGGTGCGAATGTCGATATCGGCTTCGTACGCATTGCCGTTGATCGTGAAGTGCATGAATTGGCCCCTGGTTCGATAATCGGATAACGCTTGGTACCGTGATCGTTTCCGCAGGTGTCAGGTAAATGAAATCCTTGAGAAACGGCAAGCCGATCGTGATCGCGCATCGTGGCGCTAGCGGACTACGACCAGAGCATACGCTGGAGGGCTATGCGCTAGCGATCCGGCAGGGTGCCGACTTCATCGAACCAGATCTCGTACTCACCCGAGACGGCGTGTTCGTCGCGCGCCACGAAAATGAGATTTCCAGTACTACCAATGTCGCCGACCATCCCGCGTTCGCCGCTCGGCGTGCGACTAGGACGATCGACGGCGCCGAAGTCGCCGGCTGGTTTACCGAGGATTTTACGCTCGCCGAGTTGAAGACCTTACGGGCGAAGGAAAGGATCCCGTTGCTGCGCCCCGACAATGCTGCGTTTGACGGGCGCTTTGAGATTCCGACTTTCGAAGAGATCGTCACACTCGCCAAGGCGCACGGCGTCGGCGTCTATCCCGAGACCAAGCACCCGAGCTATTTCGCGTTGATTGGCTTGCCGATGGAGAGCCGCCTCGTCGCGCAGTTGCACCGGCACGGGTGGGATTCAGCCGAATCGCCGGTGATCCTGCAATCGTTCGAGGTGAACAATCTCAAGGCACTGCACGGCATGACCGGGCTGCGGCTGATCCAGTTGATGGAGCGAGATGGTGCTCCCGCCGATGCGGCGACCGAGAGTTATGCGGCGATGACGACTCCGTCCGGCTTAGCCGAGGTCGCAACCTACGCCTGGGGGATCGGCCCGAATAAAGCGATGGTGCAAGATGGCGACGCTGCGCCCACCACGCTGGTTGCCGATGCGCATGCGGTGGGGCTGTGCGTCCATCCCTGGACGTTTCGTGCCGAAAATGCGTTCCTGCCTCCCAGCCTGCGGCAAGGCGACGAACCGAGTGCGAACGGCCATCTTACCGACGAAATTGCCCGCTATCTGGCGCTTGGCATCGATGGATTTTTCACCGATTTTCCGGCGACCGGTGCTGCGGCGCGCGATGCGCACCATAAGGAATGACGATGCGCAGACTTCTGATCCTCGCCTTGCTGTTCCCGCTGACCGGCGGCTGCGTAGCACAGACCGCGTGGGACGTGGCGACGCTGCCGGTCAAAGCCGGCTCCAAGGCGGTCGACTGGGCGACCACCAGCCAGAGCGAGGCCGACCGTAATTACGGCCGCAAGATGCGCAAGCAGGAAGCCCGCGAGGGCCGCGAGCGCAAGAAAGCAGCCGACGCCTGCCGCAAGCACCAAGATCAGTGCGCGCCCTATGCCGGTTATCGCGCCGGGCAGTGATTAGCCGCCGAGCACCCCGGCGATTGCGAGCAGCACCTCGGGCTTGATCTGCACGCCCAGATGGCCGCTGCGGACCTCGATGTCGCGGCAGCCCAGATCGTCCGGTGCGAGGCAGTTCAGGCCGTTGACCAGCCCGTCGCTGCGGCTCCAGATCGCGGTGGCTGGCACAGGCAGGGGGCGTGCCAGTTCCTCCTGCTGCGCAATCAGCGCCGGGCGGTCGACCGAGTCGCGGGTGATCCACTCGAACGCACGCCACACGTTGGTCGCGCGCGGACTGCCGGCGAAGGGCGAACTGACCGTGATTACCTCGCGGACCGCGCCTGGCAGTCGGTGCGCTGCGAGCCGCGCCATGAGCCCGCCCAGGCTCACTCCGATCAGCGTGACGGGCGCGCCGGCCTCGGCCCGGATCGCTTCGATCCGTGCGAATAGACGCTCGGCGTCCGCGCCGATCGTGCGTGGGCCCAGATTACGGCCAAGTTCCCAGCGATAGGCACGATAGCCAAGCGCGTGGAGATAGCGTCGTAGCACTCCGTTCGATCGGTCGGTATTGAACAGCCCCGGCAGGATCAGCACCGGGCGACCGTCGCCTTTGGGGGCGGCCATTAGTCGACGGCGCGATCCCGCCAGTGCGGCGAGGGTGGCGATCGCGCGCGGCAGTTCGAGGGCCCACAATCGCTTGGCCGGAGGTAGGCTGCGCGGGTCTAGAACCACGCCATTACCGTCGCCGGAAATGGTGTCCAGATTCCGACCCGCGCCCCTGCCGCGCGTAGGGCCGCGCCAGTCCAGGCGTTGCAGGTGGTTATCGCGCTGTAATAGCCCTGCGCGTCGTAAAAGGCGTCGTCGCGGCCATAGCCGTGCTGGTGTGTGCCGCCGGGGCGAAAACTCGTGCGGACGAAGCTGGCGAGGCGACGGTATTCATCGGGCCGCAGCACAATCGCGCGAACCCATCGGCTGGGCGCGGGCGCCGGAAGGTGGTCGACGTGCATCAGCGTGTGGTCGCTGCCGATAGCGGCGGCGGCGATTGTTGAGACCCGGACGTCGGCCCAAGTCGGCGTTTCGACATAGAAGGTGCGCTCTCCCCATCCCACGCCGACATAGCTATAGCCACCATAGCGCGGATCGGCGAGATCTTCTGGGCGGGCAAGGTCGCGCCAGTCGACCCCGGCGGCAACCTTGGGCAGGATTAGCCCGGTGTGAACGCCGTTGCTCTCCACCCAGATCTGAATGCCGCGATTGGGCGGAACCCAGCCACGGTTGGCAGGGATCGCGCCGCCGATCAGCCCGGCTGCGGCATAAACGACCAGCAGGATTACCAAGGTGAACGCAGTCGTTCCTACCCATCCGACGATCTGGCGCGTGCGGTGCATAGCCCACGCTAAGATAAAGTCGGAGCATAGGAAACCGTTCTGTTTCCGGTGACGGCCGGAGCCCGGCGGATGAACCTCGGCGATAGAGCTGCGCTGCTGTCCCACTGGGCTCCAGCCTCTGCCGGGGTAGCGAGATTCAGCTCATCAGCCACGCTTCCTTAGCCGCAGGATCGCCCAGTCGCCAAGATCCAGTCGCTCCGCCAATCGGCAACCCTGCCGGCGATAGGCGTGCGCCACCGCTTCGGCCTGCGTCCCTAACAGTCCCGCCAGCACGATCTGCCCGCCAGGCGCGGCGAGCGCGGCAAAGCCCAGCGCCATTTCGATCAGCGGCCCAGCCAGGATATTGGCGATCACCAGATCATAAGGCGCGCGGCGCTGGACCAAAGGATCGTCCGCGCCGTTCGCCACGGTCATCGCGAGGCGGCCCATGCCAAGGCCCAAGGGCACATGGTTGATCTCAGCATTCTCTTCGGTCATCTCGATTGAAATGGGATCAATGTCGGTCGCGGTGGCGTAAGCTCGGGGCCACAAATGCATCGCGGCGAACGCCAGCAGTCCGGTGCCGGTGCCGAGGTCGATCAGCGTGTCGACCCGAGCGCCGCGGCGGCGCATCGCGTCGAGCATGATCAGGCAACCGGTGGTGGTTTCGTGATGACCGGTACCGAACGCACGGCTCGCCTCGATGCGGAAGGCGCGCACATCATTCGGGATCGCACCTTCGAATGCGGCGGTGTGGACGAAAAAGCGCCCCGCGCGCACCGGCTCGAGGCCGGCCTGGCTCAGCGTCACCCAGTCGGCATCGGGGACCCGCACCGGTTTGGCGTTCACGCGTTTCGCGCTTGGCACCAGCGCGTGGATTGCGGCGATAGTGGTGGCATCGGGTTCGCTCTCGAAATAGGCGTCGAGTGTCCATTGCTCGGGATCGTCGAGCACCGCCTCGCTGGTCATCAGCACTGGCGGCGGCTCGAGCAGCGCAAGATCGCCAAGATCGACCTCGATCGCTTCAGCTTCGGCGCGGGTGCAGGGAAGAGTGAGCTTCCAGCTATCGGACATAGGAGGCTCCATTGATGTCGAGCACCGCGCCGGTCATTGAGGCGGGTGCCTCGAGTGCGAGGAAGCGCGCGGTGGTGGCGATTTCGGAGGGGTCGGCGACGCGGCCGAGCGGGATGTCTGCGAGCAATTGGTCGCCGCCGCGACTCGACAGATAGTCTTCGGCCATCCCGGTCATGGTGAAGCCGGGGCAGATCGCGAAGGCGAGGATGCCGTCCTTCGCATAGCCCCGCGCGATCGTCTTGGTCATCGCCACCATGCCCGCCTTGGATGCAGCGTAGTGCCAGTGCGCGGGCGAATCGCCGCGATAGGCGGCGCGGCTGGCGATATTGACGATTCGTCCGGGCACGCCGCGCGATTGCCAGTGGAGCACGGCGAGCCGGCACAACTCGGCCGAGGCGGTCAGGTTGATCCGCAGCGTGCGTTCCCAGCCCCGCAGCCAGTCGTCGGCAGCCAACGGATTTTCCTCAAATACGCCGGCATTGTTGACCAGAACGTCGATCGTGCCACCGAGCCGGTCGAGCGCCTCGGCCCATAATGCAGGCGCGGCGCCGGGTTCGTCGAAGTCGGCGGGGATTCCCGAACGCGTGCCGTGGCCGATCAGATTTACGCCGTCGGTGGTGAGGGCCTCGGCAATCGCCGCGCCGATGCCGCGGCTGCTGCCGGTGAGGAGGATGTTGGGCATCGGGCGCCCATAGCGGACGAGGGAACGGGCGTCACTCGACTATACCGTATCTCTGCAAGGTGGGGTCTCGTGCGACCCTGCCGCGTGATGCCGTTTGAGATTCGAGCGTGCGATCAATGTGCGCTGGCATGATGAGAAGGGATTACGGAGGATGGGTAGGGTGCGCCTTACGCCGCCACCTTCGTCACGAACTCGCCCGCACTTGCCTTGAGCATTCCGAGTCGGCCATCAAGTGCGTCGAAGCCCTCGCCGACGCGGTCGATCTCGGATGCCACATTTTCAGTATCCTCCCGGATTGTGGCGATCGTGCTCGACATCGAATCGGCGGCCAGCGCGGTCTCGTCGACCGCAGCAGTGATTGCGGTCACGGTCTGCGCCTGGGTCTCCATCGCCACGCGGATGCGGTTAGCGCTTTCCTGTACCTCAGCGACGGTAGCCTTGATGCTGGCGTTGGTCTCGACCGTCGAGCGGGTCGCGGACTGGATCGCGGCAATCTTGGCGGCGATGTCGTCGGTGGCACGCGCGGTTTGGTTGGCCAGGGACTTTACCTCTTGCGCGACTACCGCGAAACCGCGGCCGGCATCGCCTGCCCGCGCCGCCTCGATCGTCGCGTTGAGGGCCAGCAGATTGGTCTGCCCCGCGATGTCGCGGATGAGTCCCAGGATCGATTCGATCGACTTGGCGTGATCTGACAGCGTTTCGGACATGCCGACCGCGAGCCCCGCCTGGCCGCTTGCGCGGTTGGCGATGTCAGCTGCAGCCTCGACTTCGGTACGCGCATCTTCGATCGCGCGAATCAACCCAGCGGCGGTGGAGGCGGCCTCGCGCATCGCGACCGCGGACTGTTCGGCTGCGGTGGCCACCTCGGACGCCTTGCCGAGCATGCCTCGTGCCGAGGCCGAGGTCTTACCGGCCTGGGCCCGCAGCGCCCCGCCGTCACGAGTCGCATGTTCGACCATCGAAGCGATTCCGTCTCGGAATTCTGCGGCCAGGCGGTCGCGCCCACCCTGGGCATTATGGTCTCGGTAGCAGGTATAGAGCGCGGTGGTGACTTCCCCTTCGAGCGCCGAGATCCGCATCAACGTATCGATCAGCGTCGGCAATCGCGGGTCGCTTGGATCGACGCGGCGCATAAGAATGATCAGCGCAGCGCGATCGCTTGCACTGATCATCGATAGCAAGGCCATCGGCGACACGCTGGCGGCATAAGCAGAAGCAACCGATCGCTCGACCGACTCGATCCAGCTACGGCCCGAGGTTTCGAGGAAACGATTGCGCAGGAAGGTGCAGCCGACCTCGATCATCCGTTCGGTATCGGCGGCGGTCATCGGGCGTTGCTCCGAGAAGCAGCGGTTCCATTGTCTCCAATAGGCTTCGGAAACGGTGCGGATCTCGGGTTCCAGGATTGACCACACCTCGCGGCTGGCGCCGGACAGCGAGCCATCCACGTCGAACACCCGCAGCCGTGCGGCGATATCGATACTGGCGGCGAGCGTGCCCGGTGCCGGCAGGGCGTTGGTGGTCAAGGTGAAAGCTCCCGTATTTCGCGATTATGTCCGGGTCTAGGCTGGCAAGGTTAACGCCGGGTTATAGGCCATGACCGGGCAACTCCTTTCCGATGTTGCATCGCGGCGCGCGCGGACTAATACGGCGCCAGCTTCGCAGGGGATTACTCTTGGCCATTAAACCCGCGCACCCGCGCCCGCTCTCGCCGCATATCGGCATCTACAAATGGGGACCGCATATGACGGTCTCCATCCTGCACCGCGCGACCGGAGACGGCATGGCGACGGTGGGAACTCTCCTGCTGGTGTGGTGGCTTGCCGCCTTGTCAGGCGGGCCAGCAGCCTATGCCAGCTTCCAGAGCTGGTTCACCACCCAGCCCGGCGATCTCAATATCGTCGGATATGTGGTCGGCATCGGCATGACGCTGTCGTTCTTCCAGCATTTGATGAGCGGGATCCGGCATCTCGTGCTCGACACCGGCGCGGGCTATGAGCTCAAGCGCAATCGGATTTTCGCCACGCTGACGATGGTGGTGTCCTTGACCCTGACGATCCTGTTCTGGGCCTATATGATCGGGGGCAAGACCCATGGGTAATGGCACGGAACTCGGCCGCGTTCGCGGTCTCGGCAGCTCGAAGCACGGCAGCAGCCACTGGTTCCAGCAGCGGCTTACGGCTGGCGCCAACATTGGTCTTATGCTGTGGCTGGTCGTCTCGGTCGCGCGGCTTCCCGCCTATGACTATGTGACGATGGTCACTTGGCTGTCTTCGGCCTGGGCGGCGATCCCGATGATCTTGCTGATCGTCTCGGTGTTCTGGCACTTCAAGCTGGGTCTCACCGTCTTGATCGAGGACTATTTGCACGATGAGACTCGCGTGATCGGCACGGTCGCGCTCAATTTCTTCACGGTCGCTACCGCCGCGATCGCCCTCTTCGCGATCCTGCGGATCGCCTTCGCCGGGGTTCCCGCCTGATGTCCGCTCCCTACAAGATCATTGATCACACCTATGACGCGGTCATCGTCGGCGCCGGTGGTTCCGGGCTTCGCGCCACCATGGAGTGCGCGCAGAACGGCCTGAAGACTGCCTGCATCACCAAGGTATTCCCGACGCGCTCGCACACCGTCGCTGCGCAAGGCGGCATTGCGGCCTCGCTTGGCAATATGGGCCCAGACCATTGGCACTGGCACATGTTCGATACGGTCAAGGGTTCCGACTGGCTCGGCGATCAGGACGCGATCGAATATCTGGTGCGCGAGGCACCTGCTGCGGTTTACGAACTCGAGCACGCCGGCGTGCCGTTCAGCCGTACCGAGGAAGGGAAAATCTACCAGCGACCGTTCGGCGGGATGATGCAGAACATGGGCGAGGGCCCCCCGGCGCAGCGCACCTGCGCCGCCGCCGACCGGACCGGCCACGCGATGCTCCATGCGCTCTACCAGCAGAGCCTGAAGTATGATGCGGACTTCTATATCGAATATTTCGCGCTCGACCTGATCATGGAGAATGGGGTGTGCCGCGGCGTGCTCGCGCTCTGCATGGAAGACGGCTCGATTCACCGTTTCCGCGCACATAGCGTCGTGCTCGCCACCGGCGGCTACGGCCGCACCTATTTCTCGGCGACCTCGGCGCATACTTGCACCGGCGATGGCGGCGGGATGGTGCTGCGCGCGGGTCTCCCGCTGCAGGACATGGAGTTCGTCCAGTTCCATCCCACCGGCATCTACGGCGCGGGCGTGCTGATCACCGAAGGCGCGCGGGGCGAGGGCGGCTACCTTACCAATTCCGAAGGCGAACGCTTCATGGAGCGTTATGCGCCTTCCGCGAAGGATCTGGCGTCGCGCGACGTGGTGTCGCGCTCGATGGCGATGGAAATCCGCGAGGGCCGTGGCGTTGGCAAGGACAAGGATCACATTTACCTGCATCTGGATCACATCGATCCCAAAGTGCTACACGAGCGCCTGCCGGGCATTACCGAGACCGGCAAGATCTTCGCCGGTGTTGACTTGACCCGTCAGCCGCTGCCGGTGACCCCAACCGTGCATTACAATATGGGGGGTATCCCGACCAATTATCACGGCGAAGTCGTCAATCTGATCAACGGCGATCCAGACACGGTGGTTCCAGGCCTGTTCGCGGTCGGTGAGGCGGCCTGTGTGTCGGTGCACGGCGCCAACCGCCTCGGTTCCAACTCGCTGATCGACCTTGTCGTGTTCGGTCGCGCGACCGGCAAGCGCATTGCCGAGATCGTCAAGCCAAACACCAGCCACAATCAGCTTCCCAAGGGGTCGGAAGAGCTGTCGCTGGGTCGACTCGACCATTTCCGCAACGCCAAGGGCGGCTCGCCGACCGCGGAGATCCGTCTCGAGATGCAGAAGACGATGCAGAAGCACTGCGCCGTGTTCCGCTCTGACGAGTTGATCAACGAGGGCATCACCAAGATGGAGGCGGTGTACCAGCGGATGAACGATGTCCATGTGACGGATGGTTCACTGATCTGGAACACCGATCTGGTTGAGACGCTGGAACTCGACAATCTGGTAAGCCAGGCGGTGGTGACGATCAAATCCGCCGGCAACCGCAAGGAAAGCCGCGGCGCGCACGTCAACGAGGACTATCCCAACCGCGACGACGCGAACTGGATGAAGCACACCATCGCCACCTTTGATGGCTGGGGCGGTAAGGGCGGTACCACCAAGATCGATTATCGTCCGGTGCACGATTACACGCTCACCGACGACATCGAATACATCAAGCCGAAGAAGCGGGTATATTGATCTGTAGGGTTCCCGGCCTCGGCCGGGAACCTGCCGAGTTGCGTCGCACATCTGGTTTTAGCCTAATCCTGCGGTAGACCTCACGAAAGCTGACAATGGCACGCTGGAGGATCCGCGCCGACGCCCACCCATCGGAAAGCGATGCGCCGGCCACCTCACCAAAGCCGATATGCTTGAGAAACGGCTTGGGGCTCAAGGCCATGATGGTCGAGGAAACTATACCCGTCGATCCGTTGACATGGCCCAGCCCTCTGCCCGACATAGCCGCCTCCAACAGGAAGCGTAGCAATGAAGATTCTATCGCGCGCGACGCTTTGCCTGGCCCTGCTTGCCCTGCTCGGCGCCTCCACCCCGCCTCAGTCGTATCAGGCACCCGAGCACCATAGCGATAACCCGCTCTACACCAATTTGCGGTCGGGCAATCTTGCTGCAGCCGATGCTGGCACGCAGCTCGAACTCGCCCGCCCGGTCCGATGGGCGCTTGACGAGCATCGCAAGCTCGACCGGGCGCTCGCCGGCCTCGCGCCGCAGCGCAAGGGCATGGTCGACGCCTATGTGATCTCGATCGCGCTCGATTCGGATCCCGTCTTCGGCCGGGAGGCGCGCGAGGCGGCCAAGGTGCTCGCCCGGCGCTACGATGCGCAAGGACGCACGATCGTGTTCGCCGGCAGCGACGGCTCGGCCGACAGTCCCTATCCGCGAGGCTCGCCCGAGAATCTGTCAGCGGCACTCGCCCGTGTCGCTGAACTGATGGATCCCAAGGAAGACGTACTGGTCCTCTACACCACCAGCCACGGGGCGCCGGTAGGTGTAGTGTATCAGGATGGCGACAACGGCTTCGGGCTGATCTCGCCCAAATGGCTGGCGGGAACGCTCAAGGAGCTCGGCATCCAGAACCGGCTGCTGATCGTCAGCGCGTGCTTTGCGGGCGTGTTCGTGCCCGCCTTGTCCAGCGACACCACCGCGATACTCACTGCCGCTTCCTCGAAGCATACGTCTTTCGGCTGTGTCTCGGACAATGACTGGACCTTCTTCGGCGACGCGATGATCAACCACGCGCTACGCGCCCCCCAGCCGCTCGCCGCTGCCGCCGCGCAGGCGCGGGTACTGATCGGCGAGTGGGAGGCCAAGGGTAAATTGATTCCTTCCGAGCCGCAGGCCCGCTTCGGCAAGGATGTTGGCACTTGGCTGGGCCCGCTCGAAGCGCGTAGCCCGGCCACGGCGACGCCGGAGGTTGGCCGGCCGGCGATTCTCTCGCTTGGTGCGGCGAGCGAAAACAACCACTGACGGAACCATCCGCACTGCTCCCGGTTGGGCGCGGCATGACTCAGGACAATCCAACCCGCTATCCCTTACTCGCCGAGCCGCATATTCGCCTTTCCGGTACGATCGACCAGAATATGTACGTCAGCTTCCGCGAGCAGTTAAAGGCGTGTCCGACTGAGGGCGTGCTGGTGCTCACGATTACTACGCTCGGCGGCGATCCGGAAGTGGCTCGCGCGATGGGCGACGATATTCGCCTGCTGCGCGAATATCAGAGCCGCGAAATTCTTTTTTTGGGGAAAGTCGCGGTCTATTCGGCCGGCGCCACGCTGATGGCGGCTTTTCCGGTCGAGCATCGTTTCCTCACCAAGCAGACCCGGTTGATGCTGCATGAGCGGCAGATCACCAAGTCGCTCGAGCTCAACGGCCCGCTGCGGATGATGGTCGCTTCGATCAAGGCGGCGCTGCACGAGGTGGAAACCTCGGTTGATATCGAGGAGGAAGGGTTTCGCGATCTGGTCGCGGGGTCGCAGGTGAGCTTCGAGGAGCTGCGCGAGAAAGCGCCGACGAACTGGTATATCGGTGCGGAAGAAGCGCGCGACCGCGGCCTGGTGCTCGACGTAATCTGATCTAATTTCTCCGGTTCGTGCAGCGAAGTCGGGGAGCGGGACGTGGCATTCTGGGCAGTTTCTCGACCGCGCTCGAAAATGAATTGGGACACTGGTGGTGTGATCCCGTGCTGCACTGCACCTTTTGGGTTGCGCCCAGGCCCCTAGACGCTTAGCCGACAACCCGAAACCGCGTTTGTCGTGAAGGGCTTCTCGAAATGGCCGAATTCCGCCTCCCCAAGAACAGTGTCGTCAAGAAGGGGAAGGAGCATAAGGCTGCCGCCGGCGCCACGCGCGTGAAGAAGTTCAAGGTCTATCGCTACGATCCCGATTCGGGCGAGAATCCCCGCAATGACACGTTCGAGCTCGATCTCGACGAGACCGGCCCGATGGTGCTCGACGCTCTGATCAAGATAAAGTCGGATCAGGACTCGAGCCTTACCTTCCGCCGCTCGTGCCGCGAGGGCATCTGCGGATCGTGTTCGATGAACATCAATGGCAAGAACGGCCTAGCTTGCACGACTGCGATCGAGGATTGCAAGGGCGAGGTCCAGATCACGCCGCTGCCGCACATGGAGGTCATTAAGGACCTCGTTCCTGATTTTACGCATTTCTACGCGCAGTATAGCTCGATCAAGCCATGGCTGCAGACCGTGACCCCGCCGCCCTCGGGCAAGGAGCGGCTGCAGAGTCCGAAGGACCGCGAGAAGCTCGACGGCCTGTATGAATGCATTTTGTGCGCGTGCTGCTCGACGTCTTGCCCGTCTTATTGGTGGAACAGCGACAAGTTCCTTGGCCCAGCGATCCTGTTGCAGGCCTATCGCTGGCTCGCCGACAGCCGCGACGAGATGACCGGTGAGCGCCTCGACGAACTGGAAGATCCGTTCCGCCTGTATCGCTGCCACACGATCATGAACTGCGCGAACGCGTGCCCTAAGGGGCTGAACCCGGCCAAGGCGATTGCCGAGATCAAGAAGATGGAAGCTGAGCGGGTCGTTTAATGCTCACCCAACTGGTTCCCGGTGAAGGCCTGGACCCAGTTGGGAAGGCTGCAGTGACGATGCCCAGCGCCAGCCGAGCGACGTCCCTCCACTGGAGTTCGGTCTCCACCGGGGAAAGAAAAGGGCGGGTCCGTGTCTAAAGTCCTCGCTCATTATCACGCGCTGGTAACCGCGGGAGAACTTCGCTCCGATCCCGAACAAGCCGCCGCCGCCACCCGCCTCGACGTACTTGCTACCGAGCTCGAGGCATCTCCCAAGCGCGGTAGCGTCCTGTGGCGCGCCTTCGGCCGCAAACCGGCGGTGCCGCGTGGCCTCTATTTGTGGGGCGGGGTAGGGCGCGGCAAGTCGATGCTCATGGACCTGTTCTTCGATTGTCTCGACATTGGCCGCAAGCGCCGCGTCCACTTCAGCGAATTCATGCTGGAAGTACATCAGCGCATTCAGGCCGAGCGCGCCAAAGAACTCGGCGACCCAATCCGTCCCGTCGCGCACGCGATCGCCGAGGAAACCCGGCTGCTCGCGTTCGACGAGATGATGGTCACCAACAGCCCTGATGCGATGATCCTCTCGCGGCTTTTCACCGAATTGCTCGCGGAAGGGGTGACGGTAGTCACCACCTCGAACCGTCCGCCTACTGACCTCTACAAGAACGGACTTAATCGCGAGCATTTCCTGTCCTTCATTGGGCTGATTGGGGCGCAACTCGACGTGCTGCCGCTCAATGGCCCCGTCGATTATCGCCGTGACCGACTCGGTGCGCAGGAAACCTGGCTGGTCCCCAACGGCCCCGAGGTGACCGCGCAGCTTTCCGCGGCCTTCTTTCGCCTGACCGATTATCCGCCCGAAGATCGCGCGCACGTGCCCTCGGAGGGATTGAGTGTGCAGGGGGGGCGTACGCTGCACGTGCCAAAGAGCCTCAAGGGCGTGGCAGTGTTCAGTTTCAAGAAGCTGTGCGGCGAGGCGCGGGGCGTCGCAGATTATCTTGCGGTTGCGCGCCGCTTCCACACTATTATCCTCGTTGGCATTCCCAAGCTGGGCCCTGAAAATCGCAACGAAGCCGCGCGCTTCGTCGCCCTCATCGATGCGCTCTACGAGCATAAGGTTAAGCTGCTCGCTGCCGCTGATGCGCAGCCCGACCAGCTTTATGAGACCGGCGATGGTCGCTTCGAGTTCGAGCGCACCGTCAGCAGGCTTGAGGAAATGCGCTCCGAGGATTATCTGTCGGCAGGGCATGGAATCTCTTAATGCTATTGCGAACTACTTGCAAAGATAGCTGTTAACCTCTCGGTATTACGGGTTGCGACCCACGGCCAATCGGCCTACTGCGCCCTCGTTCGCCGCACGCGCGGCATTTTCCGGAGAGTTTTGGATGGCCCGCAAGAAGAT
>Ga0233335_1000058_pt1 | contig 41141 bp, 36 predicted proteins | sample GEONDECOMP222_FD_180695 | JGI IMG/M metagenome (GOLD analysis project Ga0233335, IMG submission 180695) | Leaf litter microbial communities from Shasta-Trinity National Forest, California, United States - GEON-DECOMP-222 | ecosystem: Environmental > Terrestrial > Plant litter > Unclassified... | reverse complement strand
CGGTGGCGACAAAGCCGTCGGCGCGAGACCGGCAGCTATGGTATCGGCGGCCGCTATCTCTACGACCAGCTCTTTACCCCCGAGACGCAGGCGCGCGCGATTGACGAAGCACTTAAGCAGGCGCTGGTGAATCTTGACGCGGTGGACGCTCCCGCCGGTGACATGACCGTGCTGCTCGGGCCAGGCTGGCCCGGGATCATCCTACACGAGGCAATCGGTCACGGGCTTGAAGGCGATTTTAACCGCAAGGGAACGTCCGCTTTCTCTGGTCGCATTGGCGAGCGCGTTGCCGCGCCCGGCGTCACTGTGGTCGACGACGGCAGCATCCCCGATCGCCGCGGTTCACTATCGATCGACGACGAGGGCACCCCGACCCAGGAGAACGTGCTGATCGAGGACGGCATTCTCAAGGGCTATATCCAGGACCGGCTTAACGCGCGGCTGATGGGCGTTGCCCCGACTGGCAACGGCCGCCGCGAGGATTTTGCGCACGCGCCGATGCCGCGGATGACCAACACGTTCATGCGCGGTGGCCAGGACGATCCCGCCGAGCTGCTGAGCCGGGTGAAGAAGGGCATCTACACCAAGAGCTTCGGCGGCGGGCAGGTCGACATCGTCTCGGGCAAATTCGTCTTCTCCTGCACCGAGGCGTATTTGATTGAGAATGGCAAAATCGGCCGCCCGATCAAAGGCGCGACGCTGATCGGCGACGGCCCAAGCGTGCTCACAAAGGTAACTGGCATCGGCAATGATTTCGCGCTCGACGAGGGCATCGGTATGTGCGGCAAGGCCGGGCAGAGCGTGCCCGCAGGCGTCGGCCAGCCGACATTGCTGGTAAGCGGGTTGACCATAGGCGGGACCGCGATGTGAGTGTTGTAAGCAACTGGCCGGAGCTTTCCTGGCCGGCATGGCGCAAGACCGCACTGCATTTGCAGCTGATGACGCAGGTAGTGGGCAAGATCCGCCTGGCGCTGACTCCGTGGCTCAACCACAGTTGGCACGTGACGCTGACAGTGACTGCACGCGGGCTGACCACCGGGCCGATCGCAGTCAATGGCGAGATGCTCGAGATCGCGTTCGACTTTCTCGACGAACAACTGGTGTTCACCAGCAGTGCGGGATCGATCTCGATCCTGCCGCTTGCAGCCGGCAGCCTCGCCGACTTCCACGCGGGCGCGATGGAGACGCTCGCCGACCTCGGCATAGATGTCGTAATTGATCCAATGCCGAGCGAAATTGCCGACGCGATTGCCTTTCCACAGGATATGCAGGTCCGTCCCTATGATGCTGGCGCCGTCCGCGCCTTCTGGCGTGCGCTGGTCCAGGCCGATCGCGTGTTCCGTCAGTTCCGCACCGGCTTCCTCGGCAAGGCCAGTCCGGTGCATTTTTTCTGGGGCAGCTTTGATCTCGCGGTCACGCGCTTCTCGGGGCATGGCGCGCCGCGCCATCCCGGCGGCGTTCCCGGCCTGCCTGACGCGGTGACCCGCGAGGCCTATAGTCACGAGGAATGCAGCGCCGGCTTTTGGCCGGGCAGCGATGCTTTTCCGCAGGCGGCCTTCTACGCTTACGCCTATCCTGCGCCCGAAGGCTTCGCCGACGCTGCTGTGGAGCCGGCGGCGGCGGCGTTCGACGCCAAGTTGGGCGAGTTCCTCTTGCCTTATGAAGCGGTGCGCGTCGCCGCCGATCCGGACGGTGCATTGCTCGCTTTCCTGCAATCGACCTATAACGCTGCTGCGAACCTTGCCGGCTGGGACCGAGCGGCGCTCGAATGCGCGCTGGGTGCTCCGCGCGTTCCGCGCCCGGCATGAATTTGGTGGAAGTGGGGCGCTTTGACCGCAACCTTGCGCACATTCTGATCGGGCGGCTCGAATCCGAGGGGATTGATGCGGTCGCGTTCGATGGGGGCGCGAGTATCGCCGACGGCAGCTATCTGCTGATCCCGGTTCGGGTGATGGTTGATGCGGACGATTTGGCCGCAGCTCACGCGATCGTCCTGTCCGCAGACGGCTAACCTGCTCAAAAATCGGGCACTCTCTCGCAACTGCACAAAAATTTACCTTTCGTTAAACCGACAGGTGGGCAGAAGGCACGGTTTTCGGCGACTCCTCAAATTCCCGAGTCTGGCACGGCCTTTGCGTACTCTCCCCGGGACAAAGGGGAGCCGGACCGCAAAGGTTCCGCGCATAGCGAAGGGGGCGACATGAAGCTGGTCATCGCGATCATCAAACCGTTCAAGCTCGACGAGGTGCGCGAAGCGCTTACCGAGATCGGCGTGGCGGGAATGACGGTCACCGAGGTCAAGGGGTTCGGGCGGCAGAAGGGCCAGACCGAGATCTACCGCGGCGCCGAATACAGCACCAATATGGTGCCCAAGATCAAGATCGAGGTGGTCTGCGCATCGGACCTCGCCGACCGGGTGGTCGAATCGATCCAGGCGTCGGCGAACACCGGCGCGATCGGCGACGGCAAGATCTTCGTGCTCGACGTCGGCCAGGCGGTGCGGATCCGCACCGGCGAAACCGATCAGACCGCGCTCTGAGACCTGAGGGGGACATGATGAAACCAGCTATCAAGATTGCGGGCGCCGCGGGCACGCTGGGCGCTGCCCTGCTGTTTGCGCATCCGGCCTTTGCCCAGGCCGCCGTTGCCGCGTCGCCGATTCCGGCACCCACCGTCAACAAGGGCGACACCGCCTGGATGATGGTATCGACCCTGCTGGTGTTGATGATGTCGGTACCTGGTCTGGCCCTGTTTTATGGCGGGCTGGTGCGCACCAAGAACATGCTGTCGATCCTCACCCAGGTCTTGATGATTGTCTGCATGGTCGCGGTGATCTGGGTCACCTGGGGCTATTCCGAAACCTTCACCGGCGGCAGTTCGTTCGTCGGCGGCTTCTCGAAGCTCTTTCTGAAGGGCGTCGACGCCAATTCGCAGGCCGCGACCTTCTCCAACGGGGTGTATATCCCCGAGTTGGTTTACGTGCTGTTCCAGATGACCTTCGCCTGCATCACGCCAGCGTTGATCATCGGCAGCTTCGCTGAGCGGGTGAAATTCTCGCCGCTGATGTTGTTCGTCGCTTTGTGGGTCACCCTCATCTACTTCCCGATCGCGCATATGGTCTGGTATTGGGGCGGCCCGGACGTGATGGCGGCCGCCGCGCTTAAAGGCGGGCAGGCGCTGGTCGATGCGACCAACGACGCCGGCTATCTGTTCAAGCTCGGCGCGCTTGATTTTGCCGGCGGTACAGTGGTCCACATCAACGCGGGCATCGCCGGCTTCGTTGGCTGCCTGATTTTCGGCAAGCGCATCGGCTATGGTAAGGAAGCCATGCCGCCGCATTCGCTGACGATGACGATGATCGGCGCTTCGCTTTTGTGGGTAGGCTGGTTCGGCTTCAACGCCGGGTCCAACCTCGAAGCAAATGGCGTCACCGCGGTTGCCTTCATGAACACGATGATCGCGACAGCTGCCGCCGGTCTTTCCTGGCTGCTGGTCGAGCAGGTCGTGAAGGGCAAGCCTTCGCTGCTCGGCGCTGCCTCAGGTGTTGTCGCGGGCTTGGTTGCTGTCACCCCGGCTTCAGGCTTTGCCGGGACGATGGGTTCGGTGATCCTCGGACTGATGGTCTCGCCGATCTGTTTCTTCTTCGTCACCACGGTGAAGAGCAAGTTCGGCTATGATGACACGCTCGATGTCTTTGGCGTTCACTGCATCGGCGGTATCACCGGCGCGATCATGACCGGCATCTTGGTCGATCCGGCGCTCGGCGGCCAAGGCATCGCCGACTACACCACTAAGCCGGGTACGATGATCGCCGGTGCCTATGACATGGGTCATCAGGTGCTGATCCAGGCCGAGGCAGTAGGGATCACCTTGCTGTGGTCGGGGATCGGCTCTGCGATCCTCTACATCGCGATCGACAAGCTTTGGGGCATGCGCGCCACGCCGGAGGCCGAATTCGACGGCCTCGACATCAGCGAACACGGCGAGCGCGCCTACAATTACTGATTGAGAGCGTGGCCGGGGCGGGTCGCCCGCTCCGGTCCCTCGATCGAAACGAGTTTTACGAGCTTGGGGTTTTGGTCACCGATCAACTCCCCAAACCAGGTTCCTCCTGCGGACCACTGGCCGGTGCGGCAACGCACCGGCCTTTTTTTGTTTGCAGGTGCTGCGGCAAGGGCCTGAAGTGGATCGCGACGCAGGCGCAACTACGAGGCGGCAAACGAACCCGATCCGTCCATTGCGCGCTGGAATCTCGGGCCGCAAAAGCGGGACTGGCGCCGTACGAGACACAGCTGGGACGAAGGGGCGCCGCAGCTTCTGCCGTCGCCCGGAGAACGGCGCGAGTTGGTTACTTCCGAGCCGCCAGCCTCAGCACCAGATACCCTGCGACAGCCGAAAGCAGCGACCCACTGAGCACCCCGATCCGAACCGTATCGGCGAGATGGGGTTGTCCGGGGAAAGCGAGGCCGCCGATAAACAGGCTCATCGTGAAGCCTATCCCGGCGAGCAGCGCGATACCGTAGAGTTGGGCGAGCGATGCGCCTGCGGGACGCCGGGCGAGGCCCAGCCTTTCGGCGAGCACCACAGCGCCAAAAATCCCCGCTTGCTTGCCCAGAAAAAGCCCGAGGGCGATACCGAGCACCAATGGATCGCCCAGCGTTACCCCGCTGAGCGCCACTCCGGCGTTGGCGAAGCCGAACAGCGGCACCACCAGGAACGCCACCCAAGGGTGCAGCAGATGCTCGAGCCGCCGGGCGGGCGCGGACGGAACGAGCATCGCAGTCACCACCCCGGCGATCGTGGCGTGCACACCGGACAGCAGCACAAGCCACCATAAAAGCGCGAATCCGATCGCATAAGGCCATAGCGATGCAACGCCCCGCCGGCCGATCCAGTACAGTCCGCCCGCGACGGTGGCTGCACCGGCCAACGCGACCACGCCGATCGCCGCGGTATAGGCCAGCGCTATGATCGCCACCGCGCCCATGTCGTCAACGATTGCGACGGTGGTCAGGAAGAGCTTCAAACTCAGTGGTACGCGCTTGCCGAGCAAGGCCATCACCCCGATCGCAAAGGCGATGTCCGTCGCCGCTGGGATCGCCCATCCGGGACGCAGGCCGGAATCGCCACGGGTGCATGCCAGAAAGACGATAGCAGGCGCCACCATCCCCGCCACCGCGGCCAGGATCGGCAGTCGGCGTTGCGCCCAGGTCGTGAGCTCGCCCGCGGCAACCTCGCGCTTGATCTCCAGCCCGACGAGCAGGAAGAATACTGCCATGGCGCCGTCGTTGACCCACAGATGTACCGTCATCGGCCCGAGCGCCGGGCTGAGTGTCGGCCCGGTGGTCAGATGCAGCAGCGCCTCATAGCCAAGCGCAGTGCCGGGCAGGTTGACGGCGAGCATTGCCAGCGCCGCCGCTGCCATCAACACAATTCCGCCTGCAGCCTCGGTCGCGAGAAACTCGCGAAATCTCGAGGCCGCACGGCGGATCACCGGTCGAGCGCCTCGGTGATCAGCTTGCGTGTATTGTCGATCCCGTACAGCGCGATGAAGCTGCCCATTCGCGGCCCCTGCGTGGATCCGAGCAGGGTCTCGTACAGCGCGCCGAACCAGTCGCGCAATTTTTCGAATCCACCCTCGTTGCCGATCGCATAGACCACGTCCTGCAGCGCGGTCGCGGAGGTATCGGCCGGCAGCGCGGCTAGTTCGCGGTCCAGCCGCTCAAGCGCCGCAATCTCCACGCCCACCGGTGCGCGCCGCACCAGCGTTGGCGCGACCAAATCCCGGTTATAGGCAAGCGCATGGCCGATCAGCGCATCGAGCTCGGGTGAGATGTCTCCCTCGACATAATTGCTCAGATAGCCGCGCACCTGTTCGGCGGTCGCTCCCGCGCCGAGCACACCGACCAGATTTAGCAGCAGCCCGAACGTCACCGGTGGATTGGTGTCTGGTACCGCGCCGTCATGGATATGGTGCGCAGGGTTGCCGAGTTTTTGCTCCACGGCTTGCGCGGCATAATTGCCGCGGAACTGGAAATACTCGTCCACCGCGCGCGGGATCACGCCGATGTGCAACTGCTTGGCCTTCTTTGGCTCGCGATAGGCGAAGAACGATAGGCTCTCCTGCGTGCCGTAATCGAGCCATTGATCGAGCGTCAGTCCGTTGCCCTTCGATTTGGAGATCTTCTCTCCCTTCTCATCGAGGAACATCTCGTAGATCAGCCCTGCAGGCGGGCGGCCGCCCAGGATTTTCGCGATCTTGCCGGATTGCACGCCGCTGTCGATCAGGTCCTTGCCGTACATCTCGTAATCGACGCCAAGCGCGACCCAGCGCATCGCCCAATCGACCTTCCACTGCAGCTTAGCCATCCCGCCGAGCGCGGACTGCGTGATCGTCTCGCCCTGATCCTGGAAGCGGATCAGCCCGGCCTCGGCATCGACTACCTCGACCGGTACCTGCAGCACGATTCCGCTCTTCTGGCTGATCGGCAGAATTGGCGAATAGGTTGCCGCACGCTCCTTGCGCAACGTCGGCAGCATCACCCCCATGATACCGGCGAAATTCCGAAGCACACCCTTGAGGGCCTCATCGAATACGCCCGCCTCATATTGTGACGCCGAGGAGATGAACTCATACTCGAATCCGAACCGGTCGAGAAAGTCGCGCAGCATCGCATTATTGTGGGCGGCGAAGCTCTCGTACTTTTCGAACGGGTCGGGGATGCGGCTGAGCGGCTTACCGAGATGCTCGGTCAGCATCGCCTGATTCGGGACATTGTCCGGTACTTTGCGAAGTCCGTCCATGTCGTCCGAGAATTCGATCAGTCGGGTCGGAGTGTCGGACAGTGCGTGGAAGGCGTTGCGGACCATCGTCGTGCGCAGCACTTCGTTGAACGTGCCGATATGCGGCAGTCCCGACGGCCCATAGCCGGTCTCGAACAGGATCGGCGCGCCCCCCGGTTTCCCCTCAGGATAGCGGGCGAGCAGCTTGCGCGCTTCCTCATAGGGCCAGGCCTTGGACTCGAGCGCGGCGGCGCGCGTTTCTTCTGTGATGCTCATGTCGGTGCCCTAGCCTGATGGACGCGTTTCGTCACCCGCTCCCAATTTCGTCGTCCCAGTACACGTTTGGCGGACGCTGGGATTCACGCGGCAAACCCGGGATCGGGCGTCTGGGGAAGATCCCTACTTTCGCTGAGGAGACGATGGGGTAAGCGGGAAGCCCGTTGTCCTTTCGTTCCAGAAGCGTAGGGATGCCCGATGGCCGCTCCTTTGCCTCTGCCCTATCCCGCGCTCCACGCCAGCCATAGCGGCATTTGGATCGCCACGGCCGAGGGCGCGCGCGAGATCGGCCGTGGTGAGGCGATTCGCATCGCCGCCGACACGCCGGTGATCGTGCTGAACGCGCCGTTGGTCGGCCAGCGGCTCGGCCATCCCGAACTCTCCGGGCTCGACCTGCTCGAGCTTTACGCCTTTCTGTCGCCGGCGCGGTTTATGGTGCCGACGCCTAAAGGACTTGCCCGGGTGACCAACCTGCCCGTGCCGGAAAAAGACGAGGAGGTCGCCGCCTTCCTGCGCGCTGCGGCCGAGGTGCTGCTCGCGATGCCGCAGAGCGACTGGCCCGAGCGCGAGGGTGCTTGGACCTCCGCCCAATCGCTGTACCGGCTGCGCTGGGCCTGGGCGCCGGTAGTGTCCGATCGACTCGCCAAGCCGGCCCAGGCCGAACGCTGGCTATTCTCCAAACTCCCCGAATGGGATGAGGTGGCTCCGCGCCCGGCGCCGCGCACCATCACGCTTGATGCAGGCGAGGTCGAGGCGCGGCTTGCCAGTTTAACCGGGGCAGGGGCCGAGCGGCGGCTCGGCCAGCGCGCCTTCGCTGCCGCCGCGAGCGAGGCGTTCGGACCGCGCTCGGTGCGTGATTCGCCCAATTTCGTGTTGGCCGAAGCCGGGACCGGGATCGGCAAGACACTCGGCTATCTCGCGCCGGCCTCGCTCTGGGCGGAAAAGGCGGGTGGGGCGGTGTGGGTGTCGACCTTCACGAAGGCGCTGCAGCGCCAGCTCGGCCATGAGACGATCCGGCTGTTCCCTGATGCGGCGGTCCGCAAGCAGCGGGTAGTGACCCGCAAGGGCCGCGAGAATTACGCGTGCCTGCTCAATCTTGAGGATGCGCTGCAGGGTGGATTCCAAGGCAGGGCGGCGATCCTTGCGCATCTGGTGGCACGCTGGGCGGCCTATACCGCGGACGGTGACATGGTGGGCGGCGATTTGCCCGGCTGGCTTCCCACTCTGTTCCGGCGCAACGGATCGACTGCGCTGACCGACCGGCGCGGGGAATGCGTTTATGCCGGCTGCCCGCACTACCGTAAATGCTTCATCGAGCGCGCGGCACGCGCGAGCGTGGAGGCCGATATCGTCATCGCCAATCACGCGCTGGTAATGGTCAACGCGGCGCGGGGCCGCGAGGCGGCGACCAAGCCGACGCGATATGTGTTTGACGAGGGGCATCACCTGTTCGACGCGGCGGATTCGATGTTTGCCACCGCGCTGACGGGGCAGGAGACGATCGAACTACGCCGTTGGATTCTCGGTCCCGAATCGGGTGGGCGCGGCAGGCGCCGAGGGCTAGCCGCGCGTCTGTCCGACGTCGCCAGCTACGATAGCGGCGGTGCCGAGGCCATTGCGGCGGCGATCGAAGCGGCGCGCGACCTCGCCTCCGACGGCTGGCTGGCGCGGGTCGCGGAAAGCGATCCCTACGGCCCGATCGAGAAACTGCTCTGGGCGACCCGTGGGCTGGTCTACACCCGCGACGAATCGCGCGGTGAATCGGGCTATGGCATGGAGACCGAGATCGCCGAGCCCGATGCCGGGCTGGTCGAGGCGGCGGGACTTGCCGCGCAGGCGCTCGACGCGCTGGTGCGGCCGCTGGTCGCGCTCGGCCGGCGCCTGGAGGCGGTGCTCGCCGATGCGCCCGACTGGATGGATGGCCCGGCGCGGGCACGTATCGAGGGCGCAATCGCTTCGCTTGGTTGGCGGGCGGAGACGGTGGCAGCGTGGCTGTCGCTGCTCGCGCGGATCGGCGGCCCGGCCGATCCTGTATTTGTAGACTGGCTCGCGGTCGAGCGGGTCGAGGGCCGCGAATATGATATCGGGCTCCATCGTCACTGGCTCGATCCGAGCAAACCATTTGCCGAGACGGTGCTGAAGCCCGCCCACGGCGCGCTGGTTACTTCTGCCACCTTACGCGGTGGCGGCGATTGGGAGGTGGCCGACGCGCGCAGTGGCGCCAGCCACCTGCTGCGGCCGCCCTCCCATTTCGAGGTCGTCAGTCCCTTCAATTATGGCGCGCATGCCGAAGTGCTGATCGTCACCGACGTGAAGCGTGGCGACGTGGCGGCGCTCGCCAATGCCTACGCCCGGCTGATCGCGGCGGCTGGGGGCGGCACGCTCGGACTGTTCACCGCGATCCGGCGGTTGCGCGGCGTCCACGCGCGAATCGCCGACCGGCTCGCCCGCGATGGACTACCGCTACTTGCCCAGCATGTCGACCCGATCGACACCGGCACGCTGGTCGACATTTTTCGTGACGACCCGTCGTGTTCGCTGCTCGGCACCGATGCGTTGCGCGACGGGGTCGACGTCCCGGGGCGTTCGCTGCGGCTGGTCGTGCTCGAAGGCGTGCCCTGGCCCAAACCAACCGTGCTCCATGCCGCACGGCGGCTCGCCGGCGGCGGCTCGGCCTATGACGATCGCGTGGTGCGGGCGCGCCTCGCGCAGGCATTCGGCCGGCTGATCCGTCGTGCCGACGATCGCGGCGCGTTCGTGTTGTTGTCGTCGGCGATGCCATCGCGGCTGCTCAGTGCCTTTCCTCCGGACGTGCCGGTGCGGCGCTGTACGCTTGCAGAAGCGATCGAGCGCGCACGTGCTCTTTCCTCGGCCCCAACGCTGGGGCATGAGGCGCGTGCCGACGCCCAAGGAGAGCCCGCGAAATGAAGACGCTGACACTCCTGCGCCATGCCAAATCCGGGTGGGATGATCTGGTGCCGCGCGACTTCGACCGGCCGCTCAACGGCAAGGGCAAGCGCGCCGCCGAGACGGTCGGCCGCCACCTGCGTGCCGAACGCCTCGGGTTTGACCATGTTGTCGCCTCACCGGCGGTGCGGGTGGTCGAGACGCTCGAGCATATCTCCGTAGGCCTGGGCGAGACGCTAGCGCCAGCTTGGGACCGGCGGATTTATCTCGCGTCCGCCTCGACCCTACTCGAGGTAATTCATGAACTGCCGCCCGAGGCCGATCGCGTGCTGCTGGTTGGACATAATCCGGGGCTGGAGGATTTGGTGCTGGCGCTGGTGCCCGACCGCGCGGAGGATCGGCTGCGAGACGACGTTGAAATGAAATTCCCGACCGCGAGCCTTGCCGAACTGCGGTTCGAGACCGGCGGCTGGGACACGGTGGCGGCCAATGCAGCGACGCTGGTGCGCTTCACCCGCCCGCGCGATCTCGACCCGACGCTCGGGCCGGACGTGCTCTAGAGAGGCGATCTGGCGGCATCCGCCCATCCTTGCTCGTTATCCCGCGAAACCGGGTCGCGCGCCGCCCGGCCCCACCGAAACCATCCTCTTGACCTGCGCCGGAGGGACGGTCTTCGGGCAGGCAGTGCACTCCCCATTGGCGGTGCTCTTCAGATAACTCGTTTAATACGCGTAGTTTTACGCGGAAAATTGCTTCCGATCATTAGCGTTCCATAAGGCGGCGGCCGTTAGAGCAACATTGCTGGGACGAATTGTCCGTTAAGATTTAATCTCGATGAACAATGAGCTCCAGAATAAAGAGCATGGCGAATAAACGTCTTGCTCAGCTCTGGGACGACATAAATGAATAATAATAAGTATCACCTGAAATATGCGATGGCCTCCATACTTGGTGCTGCCATATTCGCCGCGACGCCTGCCCTTGCACAGGTTTCTCCGGCAACCGGGCAAGTGGCTGCCACCGCTAACGTGACTGCCAATTGCGCCGTCAGTGCGACGCCGCTGCAGTTCGGCGACACAGATGTTACCGACGGCCTAGATCACACAGGCACGACGACGTTGAGCGTGAAGTGCACCAGCGGTACCATCTGGACGGCAAAGGCCGACCAGGGCCTTGGATTGGGCGCTTCCCCGGCGCTGCGCAAGATGACCTTCAACGGCAACACATTGAATTACAAAGTGTTTAGCAGCAATAGCCAGACCTCCGCGCTCTGGGGCGATGCTGCCGACTCCGGCACCACCACGATCACCGGCACCGGCACCGGCGTTGCTGTTCCTAGTATCCTCGATGCAGTCATCCCCGGCGGCCAGAACAACCTGCCCAAGGGCCTGTACCAGGACACGATCGCCGTCACGGTCTCCTATTGAGCCTCTTGCGTCTCGCACGGTTCACCTTCGCTTCACGGATTGGTCGCCTCACGGCGGCCGGTCTGTGGGGGATCGGAACCGTCGCCATGGTGCCGACCATGGCTTCCGCCGCCAATTTTCAAGTGAGCCCGGTCACGCTGACCATGCTCGCCAACCGCCCCGTGGGATCGCTGACGATCAAGAACGCTGATAGCGTGCCGGTCTCCATCAAGGTCGCGACCTATCGTTGGACGCTGGTCGACGGCAAGGATGTCTATACCCCGACCGATGATCTGATCGCCTCCCCGCCGATTTTTACCACCGCGGCCCATGCCGGGCAGTTGGTGCGCGTCGGCCTGCGTCACCGAGTGCCCAACGCTGCGTACCGCGTCATCCTGGAGGAAATCCCCGGTCCATCGACCGCCGACGGGATTCGCATCGCGATGAACCTCAATTTGCCGCTCTACGTTGTCGTCGACCCCACCGCGAAAGCGAACGTGCATTGGACCGTTTGGCGTACCGCCACCGGTGAGGTTTTGCTCGAAGGCCGTAACGAGGGCGGTGCCTATCAACAGGTAATCGGCATCGATCTGATCGGCCCCAAAAAGCCGGTGGTCCTAACTACAGCGATGGGCGTCATTTTGCCCGCCAATATGCGGCGGTGGTCGATCGGCAAGCATCCCGAACTGGCGACCGGCGCGTCCCTGCAGCTCTCCATTCGTACCGTCGATGGCGAAGACAAAGTGACCGCAAATCTGGTCGCGCGTTAGTCTCGCGATAGCTTTGTCGTCTGTCGGCTCGGCCGGCATCGCCGCCGATCCTGCGCCGGTCGCGGTGCCGGCTGGTGCGCGCCTGGCGTTGCTCTCCGTGAGGATCAACGGCATCGACCAGTCGGAGCCGGCTTGGGTACTGCGCGACGCGGGCACGGTCTATGTGACCATAGCCACCGCGAAATTGTGGCGACTCAAGGTGCAGGCTCCCGCGACCCGCGTGTTTGAGGGTGACACGTACATCGCGCTCAACCAGCTTCCTGGCGTCGTTCTCGCGATCGATGAAGCCACGCAGGCCATGGCTCTGTCCGCGCCCGCCGCGATGTTCGAGCAATCGCAGGTGCTGCTGACGGGCCGGAACAGTGGCCCGATGACCCGCAGCGGCCTCGGCGGTTACTTCAATTACGACGTCTCCACCCAGATCGCTTCGGGGACGACCCTGCTGAACGGGTCGTTCGAACTGGGTGCATTCACCGGTGCCGGCACCGCGAGCACCACCTTTACTGCCACCACTGGCAGCACCGGCCTCGGCCAGCACAAGCTGGTCCGGCTGGAAAGCAACTGGACGATCGACGATCCGGCGCGGATGCGCTCGCTGCGGATCGGTGACGGAGTTACCCGTGGCAGTACCGGTACCTCGTCGTTGCGTTTCGCCGGGCTTCAGTTCGCGAGCAATTTCGCGACCCAGCCTGGCTATCTGACGATGGCCTTGCCGACGCTAAGCGGCAGCGCGGTGGTGCCCTCGGTGGTCGACATCTATGTTAACAATGTGCTGCAGAACCAGCAGAAGGTGGCCTCGGGTCCCTTTACCCTAACCGACGTTCCAGTGGTCAGCGGCAGCGGAGACGTTCAACTCGTGGTGCGCGACGCGCTTGGCCGTGAGACATTGGTTACCCAATCTTATTATGCAGCACCCCAGATCCTGCGCCGGGGACTACACGATTTTTCTTATGAGATCGGCTTTCTGCGCCGAAATTTCACGTTCGACAGCAATGACTATGGCGCGGCGATCTTGTCGGCCACCCACCACTATGGGGTCACCGAACGCGTGACCGTGGAAGGGCACGGCGAGGCGACTCGCACCACCCAGGCCGCAAGCCTGGCGATCGATGCGCTATGGCCTTCGGTGGGAATCTTCTCGATTTCGGGTGCGGCCAGCCGATCGAGGCTCGGCGCCGGCGGCTTGCTCGGGGTAGGCTTTGCGCGCCAGGCACGCGGTTTATCAATCGGCGGTAGCGGTGAGATCACCACCAACGACTATGCCACAATCGGTGACACCGACACCTATCGGCGCCCACGCAGCACGATGACCGCTTTTCTCGGGCTGCCGACACCGTTCGGCTCACTCGGTGGGTCCTTCCTGTGGCGGCGGGGGCGCGGCGAGGCCGATGTGATGGACGTCACCGCCAGCGCCTCGATGCGAATCCGTGGCCTGGGCTCGTTCAATCTCAGTGGCCACCGCAGCTTCGCCGGTGCTCGCGACACCGGGGCGACGCTGTTCCTCATTGTGCCGATCCGCCGCCGCGCAAGCGCCTCCGTCGGCACGGAAATCCGCAACGGACAGTTGGGGGCCAACGCGACGCTCCAACGCAATCTGCCTTATGGTGATGGCGTGGGCTATAGCTTCCAGGCCGAGACCGGCTTCATCGATCGGGTGAGCGCTGAGTTGGACGCTCAGGCCAACATCGGCCAGTTTCAGGCCCAGGTCACCCGGCTCGACGGCAGCACCGGCGCCAGGATGGAGTTGTCCGGTTCGGTTGCGACAATCGGCGGCGAAGTGTTCGTGGCGCGCCATCTCGACCAGAGCTTCGGCGCGGTGCAGGTCGGTAATTACGAAAATGTCCGGGTCTATACCGACAATCAGTTGATCGGACGCACCAACGGTTCCGGGGTGCTGATCGTGCCCCGCCTGCTATCCTACCAGGACAATCATATCCGGATCGAAGCCGAGGATATTCCGCTCGACGCGACGATCGATGAAACACAGCGCACGGTGCGCCCTTATGATCGCAGCGGTGTGGCGATTCGCTTCGGCGCGCGCGACGCCAAGGATGCGATGTTGACGGTGGTACTGGCAAATGGCGAACCCGTGCCCGCTGGCACTGCTCTGCAGATCAACGGCGGCGGTGAGGTGTTTGTGGTGGCGCCCGGTGGTGCCGTCTATCTTACTGGCCTAGCCGCGCGCAACACGGTGTCGGCCACCTTCAATGGCGGCACGTGCCGCTTCGCTTTCTCCTTCGCCGCCGGCCAAGGACCACAGCCTGACCTGGGGAAATTCACATGCGTCCGTTAATCCGTCTCGCCGCCGTCGTGCTCGCGCCGGCCACGCTGCTGCTGCCGGCGTGTGCCGCCCTGGCCGCGACCTGCAGCGTGAGTCCGCAGGATCTGACACTGGGCCAATATGATCCGCTCAGCACATCCTCGCTGAATGCGGTCACTAATATCGTGGTGACGTGCGACGTGACCACCGCCTTCGTGATCACGCTCGGGCCAGGCAACGGCACCTATCTCAGCCGCAAGATGATCGGCGGTAGCCAGACGCTCACCTACAATCTGTTTCAGGATTCGTCGCACAACATAGTGTGGGGAGACGGCACCAACGGCAGCAGCAGTTTAAGCTGGAGTGCAGTCAGCAAGGCCTTTCAGGTCTATGCACACGCACCGGGTGCGCAAGTTCTGCTTAAGCCCGGTCTCTACACCGATACCATATCCGTGACGGTAACGTATTGAACTTTAGAAACGCTTCGACGCTCATTATTTTTGGTAAAAAAAGGATGAAGAAATTATGTTATTTAGTGGTAATTAATAATAATGATTCTAAATAATTTATATTAATTATTATTAAACTTAAGTTAGATAAAGTTAATATAATGATAATGATCTATTGATCTTATATACTTACGAATTCATGTTGCGCCCTCTGCGTCACGCTCCGATGAAGGCGACGAGGTTAATTTAAAACGTTCGGGCAGATGCTCGGCACGGAGCACTTGATGAGATTATACGCCGTCGATGACGATAGTGGGATGCGGCGTCTGCTGCATGCCCGGCTGAAGCCCTCCGGGATCACCGTATGGCCTTTCGCAAGCGCGGAGGACTTCCTCGACCAAGTCGATGGCTTGCGGGCGGCCCCGATCATCACCGATTTGAGGATGCCGGACATTAATGGATTGGAGATGCTCGCCGCACTGTCTGCGCGTGCCATCCAGTGGCCGGTCATCGTGATAACCGCTTATGCGGACATCGCGATGGTGGTCGAGGCCATGAAGTTGGGCGCTATCGAAGTGCTTGAAAAACCAGTTCGTGCCGAACCGCTGAATGCAGCGTTGGAGCAAGCCTTCGCGATGCTTGCCAACACCGCCAGGAAAACCAAAGCTCGGCAGGTTGCGCGGGCCCGGATGGCGCTGCTGACATCGCGGGAACGCAGCGTCGTTGGGGCGCTGATCGCAGGGAAAAGCAATAAAGTCATCGCCCAGGCGATGGAAATCAGCCCACGCACCGTCGAAGGGCATCGCGCACACGCCCTCCAGAAGCTGAACGTCAGGAGCATCGCTGAGATGGTCTATGTGGCCGTCGATGGCGACTTCGATCTTCGCGTGCCGTCGAGCGAGGGAGGTAATTAATTTTTACTGGGCCATAAATGGTGGTGCTCAAGGCAAGGTTCTCGCGCGGCGGGGGCATCGCGTGGGCTCCCAGAATGGTAATTTTTCTACGCAGCGTGGCGACCGAATTGAAGGTTGCCGCTCGGCAGGAGACGCGCCGAAATTGAGGTGGAGTTAAGCTTCGATGCCGCGGACACGAGAACACGCGGCGAAATGATCGTTTGGAGCGCGGTGAAGAGACGCTGGTAAAATACGAGCTGACATCGGTCGAGGGGGCAGAATGAAGCGGTTCCTGCAGAGAGTGACCTTGGTGATGGTGCTGGCCACCCTCCTTGGTGGCGTGCCGGCAGGGGCTCGCCGCTCGCACCATTATGTCTCTCACCATTCCAGTCCTGACGCATATTATACGGCCCGTAGCGGGCACCGCGTGCATCGACCCGTGCAGGCACCGGCTGCACCAACGGGGCAAGCGCTCGATGCGGCGACGGCTCCTGGAGCTTTAGCGACAGCCGCAGAGGGACTTGCTCGCATCATGGTGGTGTCGCCCGCTGGCGTTAGGACGCGCCGATTGCGCGTCTGTGGAAAAGACGGCAGACTTCGGCCTCCACCAGGGGAGTAACGAGATGAGCCGCTTTATTCTTGCTGCCGCGGCGCTGTCGCTGACGTTCGCGCTGTCGGCAACTGCGCCAGCAACGGCTCAAACGGCCGCCCGAAATTACGACTGCACCAAAGCGGGGAACGCTAATAAGACGGTGTGCAAGACAGCAGCTGCCGCCGCAGCGCCTGCGGCTAAGCCCGCTGCAACCCGCAACTACGACTGTTCCAAGGCGGGCAATGCGAACAAGTCCGCGTGCAAGAGCGCGGTCTCCGCAGCGCCAGCCCCCGTTACGCCAGCTGGCGCTGCGGTCCGGCATTATGATTGTTCCAAGGCGGGCAACGTCAATAAGGCGGCGTGCAAGGGCGCAGCGGCTACTCCGGCTCCAGCGGTCGTGCTGCGTCCTGCACCGACGCCGGTCGCGGGTCCGGCCGCTACTGCTCCGGCTCCGGCTCCACGTGTGCCGACCGCGGGTCAGAATACCAATCCAGGCGGACCCAATGGCGCGACTGCCAAATGCCGTGACGGCACGACGAGCATGTCTGCACATCGATCCGGCACCTGTTCGCGTCATGGCGGCGTCGCCCAATGGTATTGACCGCTTAGGTTCAGGGGCATGGGCAAGCGTCGTGCCCGTGGCCCCGAACTTGACTAACCCAGCGGTTTTTTGACGGCTCTCAAATCCAGTGTGCCGGCCCTTTGATCGATGGGGTTCGATTGGGACGACGGCATCATGATGTTTGGCGTATGGGCCGATTGCAGGCATGACGGCGCTCGCCTTGGCCGCAGCGGCCCGCCTCGAGGTTTGGACGGAACGGCTACCGAAAATAGCGAGAAGCAATATTTCCCCGATTTCAAATCCGTCATCAACTCGAATCGATTTTTGCAAATTTAGTTGGCGGGACAGGTTTTCACAAACGGCGAACGGTTTGCTCAAAAATGGCCGAGACCGGGTGGATGATATTCGTCGAAACCGGGCATCGAGGCCTCGCCGCTCACTCGGAAAAATACCCCCGATGTCTGGATATCGCCAGCGCGCACCGCATTGTCATCCGGTTCCTCGGCGGCATCGAATCGTGCAAATACGCTCAGGTGAAGCACGTTGTTTCGCGACCTGTTAGCATGGCGAAGAAGGAGCGTTTCCTCAAAAGGCGTACGACAACCGAGCATATCCAAACTGCCCTGGGAGATCATATGTGGTTGGATCAAAATTCGCGCTGTCGCAGGTGTCGCACGCCGGCGGAGCCGTGTTGAAGACATTGTTTACGCCGGCAGTCAGCCGCACCTTGTGGTCCATCCAGCTCGGCGAGAAATAGAATTGTACGTCGCCATAGAAGGCAGCCTCCATGCGATGGCCATCATTTTCATAAACCGCGCTAATGTAACGCGCGGTAAATGAGGCGCCGAATGGAATGCTTGACCAGTCGAGTGTCGAATTCAGCTTGAACCGCGGAAAAGCCTGGTCGGTCGCCAGGCAGCGCTCGGTGCCGACACAATGCTGGGTAGGAGCGTTGAGGGCAGCGGGCGGATTGACGTCATATTTCAATAAATAGGCGGCGTTTGCGGTGAGGCCGATCGTCCCGCCGCGGATGGCCGTCGAGCGGTAGGTGAATGTTCCGTCCAGCCCCTCTGTGTTGATTGCATTGAGGTTTTGCAACGTGCCGTTAATCCCGGTCACATCGCCATTGGAAGCGCGGGTGATGTTGGCGCAGCTGACTGCATCGCCGAGGAACGCGCAGCGGTTTAGTGTCAGGGTGCCCGGCACCGAGTCGATCGCGTTCTTGAGCGCTACCCTGTAATAATTGACCTCAAGGCTGAGCGCGCTGGCGATGCCGCCCCGTGCCCAGGCGGGGCTGTAAACGCCCCCGGCGGTCCTGTCGTTCGATTTACGGAGATGCGTGCCATCGGTTTCAAGCAGATGCACAGAACTCCCCGTATTTCCCTGACTGAAAAAGCGTTGCCCCACCCTTTTTCCGGATGCACGCGGGCTTCTCGGAAATGATCGTGCGTCCCGCTATCTGCGGGCGGCCAGAGGTTTGTAGATAGAAGATATAATCGGCTGCGCCGGAAAATGGCCCGACCGATCGCTTGCTCTGCGTCCTGTATGGATTGCCCGCCGTTCGGGCGCGGGCCCGCAAGGCAGCGCTTACACTTCACTTGCCATATCGAACAGCTGCACAACGACGAAAATAAAGCGTCTAAAAATATCAAGGATTTCTAATATAATATAAATATATAACAATATATTCATATTATTACTTTGACGCGAATTCTATTCAAGAGCAATAAATGTTTACCGAGATTACCCGAACCTATGAATTAAACGACAAAAAGGTAGGCAGCAAATCAAATAATCTTCTCGGAAATTAACTGGACGACGCAGAGATCGTGGATCTGGGCGATGCGTCCGAACACACCGAGGGTGTGAAATTTGTCAGGAGATTATAATGCAGACCATTGTATCGACTGTTCCGCAGCCGGAATCGGGGCGGGTTGCATTGTCCTTCAGTTCTACGCTGCCGCGTCAGGTTGTGCATCGACATGCGATCCACGAGGTCTTCGTAACCGATGCCGCCGAGTTGCCGGATGGGACCGTGCGCTGCGTGGGTCAACTACCACGCACGCATAGCTATTTCAGCGATCAGTCCGCCGAGAAGCCATCTTACGATATCGTTTTGCTGACCGAGGTGTTTCGGCAGGCGCAGTTCGTGATGTGCCATAATTATCTCGGCGTGCCGCTCGACGAAAAGTTCATCTTTGTCGATGGCGACGTCGCCATCGAGCCCTCCGCGCTCGAGGTCGGCGAAGAACCGGCGCGCGCTCAGATCGATATCCGGATCGTTGAGCGTTTCCACAGAAAGGAAGTTTTGAACGGCATTACGGTGGCGATGGAGATGACGGTTGACGGCATCCCGGCCGCATCGAAACGGATGAGCGCCCGCTGGATGTCGACCTCTTCGTGGAACAAGTTGCGTGAGAAGGGTCGGGCGCAACTTGATTTCAGCGGGATTCGTCAGCAACCGACGTCGTGCTGGATCGAGCCGGCGACGGTCGGCAGAACTTCGCGGCGCAACGTGGTGGTCGGCGGCATTAGCGTTGTCGACGAAGGGATCAGCGGCGCTCTGATTGTCAATCAGCGCCACCCCAGTCTGTTCGATCATCCACTCGACCATGTACCGGCGATGCTGATGTTCGAGGCGTTCCGTCAGATCGGTCTGGCGGTCTCGCCGATGTTCACTTTCCGCCCCGGCGCGAGCTTTGTCGTGAAGCGCTACGCGTGCGACTTCGTGCGTTTCTGCGAACTCGAATTCCCAACCTGCTTTCGTGTGGAGAGCGGAAGCGTCGTCCATGATGCTTCCGGCGACGTGATCTGCATTCCGATTGAGATCGTCCAATTGGGTGAAGTGGTGGCCAAGGCGGAGGTCGAGATCGGCTACGAAGGGGTATATCAAAAGGCGCCCATGATGGCGCTGTCGTCGTGAGCGGGACCGTTGCTATTCGCGAAGCGACCGCCGCCGTCTGGTTCGATTTCGGCGGTGTGCTGTCGCCCCCGATCCCCGAATTATTTGCCGCGTATGAACGCAAGACTGGCATAACGCCCGGCCAACTCCAGACCGCAATGGCGGAGGTCGCCGCCGAAAGCGGCCTACCGCCGCTCGCGACGATAGAATTGGCACATGCCAGCGAGGCCGAATGGGGGCGGGCACTTGGTCAGGCGCTGGGTCGGGCGGCACCGGCCGTCGATCTTTCGGTCTGCGATCTTGAGCGGTTCGGTGTTCGCTGGTTCGAGGATATTGAAGTCAATGCAGGGATGGTAGAATTGCTGATCGAGGTGCGGGATCGAGGGCACAAGGTCGGGATTCTCACCAACAACGTGGTCGAGTGGGAAACGATCTGGCGCCGGATTGTCGACCTGGACGATGTAATCGATGCGATCGTGGATTCCTGCAAGGTAGGGGTCCGCAAACCCGATCCCGAGATATTCAAGATCGCCGCCATCCGATTGAAGACGCCGGCTGATCACAACGTCCTGATCGACGACGTACCGGAAAACTGCGCAGCGGCGCGGGCATCCGGGTGGAGCGCGATCAATTTTCGCAACAACTCTCAGACGGCCGATGCGCTCCGGAAATTGCTCGACGGATGGGAAAAGGCAGCATCGGGCGGCGCCCGCCGGATGAAGGAGATGGCTCGCCATGCACACTGATACGCTCCTGGATGATCGCATCGAAGTCTCGAACATTCCAAACCTCGACGCGGCACCGGCCTATGTGTCGCTTGGTAACGACAGCGGCTTTCCAATGATCCGCTTGCCCAGCGGACATGACGCGGTCCATCTCGTCGGTTACTCGGACGTATTAGGCGTGCTGACGGACGGTAGTTTCGCCCGCGCAGTCTGCAACAAGGAAGGTGGGCCCAGCTTCCTGCCGACCATTACCCCCGACGACTTCCTCCTCAATCTCGACGGCCAGGCGCATGCCCGCAGCCGCCGCGTGATCAACCGAAGCTTTGGTGCAGCCTTGCTCGAACGCGCTGCCCCGATTGTCGACGCCTGCATTGCCGAGGCCATCGACACGCTCATCGAGGGACGATGCGAGCCCAATCTGTTTGTCGCCTTGCTCGAGCGAGTACCATTTGCCGTGGTGGCATCGATACTCGGCATTGACGAAGCCGACAGGGTAGAATTTCGCAGTCTGTCACGCTACGTCCAGATTGCGGATCCCAGTGACGTTCCTGAACTGCTTCATCGCTTCGATCTTCTCTATTCGTTCGTCGCGCGGTTGACGACGGCCGCACGCGCCGATCCGAAGACGGCGTTCCTGCAGGATTTCTTTTTGCGATCCCGGGATGCCGACCCGCCGCTGCGGGACCACGAAGCGACGGCCCTGCTGCTGGCGATTGCGATTGGTGGCGACCAAAATATCCTGACGGCGATGACCAAGATCATTTACGCCTTGCTCGCGGCACCGAGGCTGTACCGTCGCCTCGTGAATGATCCCGAAGCCATTCCGGAAGCGATCGAAGAACTGATCCGGCTGATACCACTTGGCACCGTCTCAATCTTTCCGCGTGTGGCGACGCAAGACTTCTCGTCGTCACTGGGAATAATTCCTGCGGGCAGCGTCATCTATCCTGACGCCTTTCGCGCCAACCGTGACCCGAGCGTGTTCGAGGACGCCCGCGCTATCGACTTCGGGCGAAGAGGTGCTCGGCACCTGCAATTCGGCTACGGTATGCACAATTGCATGGGGGCTGCGCTCGGCCGTCTCGAGATCGCCGCCGTGCTTCGTGCGCTGGTGACGCGTCTTCCAAACCTGCGCCTAGCAGAGGATCCCGCTACTTTGCCGTGGACGGTGGGAACGGTGCTTCGCCGCCCCGAGATTTTACCCGTCGCGTTCGATTAGGGGCGGATGGTGCAGGCGCGGCGTCGTCGCTCGATAATGAACTGGGAGTGATCGGCATGAACGTGAGCCATTCATCACAAGCGTCGGTTGATGTCCCTGCGGGGGCGTCCCATCGTATCCTGTTAGTGACCGTCCTGCTGAGCGTCGTGGTCGTCCCGACTTCGATTTCGGGTACCGCGCTTGCGCTTCCAAATATCGGTGCAGATTTGAACGCGTCGCTCGCCTCGCTGCAGTGGGTCGTGAATGCTTTCAACCTCTGTTTTGCCTGTTTCACCCTTGCATGGGGCGCATTGGCCGATGTTGTGGGGCGCAAGCATGCGTTTACGATGGGGGCTGCGATTTATGCGATGGCGTCGGCGGGAAGTGCGCTCGCACCGACCATCGGAATGCTCGATGTCGGACGTGGACTGGCAGGTGTCGGTGCGGGGGCGATCTTCAGTTGCGGCAGCGCCATGCTCTCGGCCGCGTTCGATGGCCCCGCGCGGACACGTGCTTTCGCACTGTTTGGAACCTTTGCCGGCATCGGCGTCGCGGCGGGGCCGACAATCTCCGGCCTGCTGATCGAGGTAACAGGATGGCGTGGGATATTCGCCCTGCACGCGACGATCCTGACGCTCTCAGTAATTGGGGCGCTCATTTTGCCGCGCGAAGACAAGCCTGCGCATGGGGCGACGATCGACGTCGGCGGCATGCTGCTGTTCGTCGGAGCGTTGGGTCTGCTGATGGTCGGAATTGTGAAAGGCGCGGATCTGGGATGGCTGGATCCAAGCGTTTACTCGCTCTTCACCGCCGCGATCCTCGTCTTCTTGCTCTTTGTGATGGTCGAGCGCCGTAAGCGCCATCCGATGCTCGATCTGTCGATCCTCAAGAACCACTATTTTCTGGCGCTTTGCTTAATTCCTGTCGCTGCGTCGTTCGGCTTTGTCACGCTTCTTACCTATTTTCCGACTTATCTGACCGTGGTGATGGGTCAAAGACCACAACTTGCAGGCCTAACGATGGTTCTGATAACGGTCCCTGTCTTCTTCTGTCCGCCTTTGTCGGGGCGTCTGGTGCGCGCGGGGGTGTCGCCGATGCGTATCCTGCTCGCGAGTCTGGTCTGTCTTATCGTCGGTGACGCCACGTTGAACCTCATTCATCCCACCGGCATGGTGCTCACGATCGTCGTGCCGCTATTCCTCGTCGGCGCGGGAATGGGGCTTTCCGCGGGCCTCGTCGACGGCGAGGCAATCGCCAGCGTGCCGGCCCACAAAGCCGGCATGGCGGCCGGCGTTCTTAACACCATGCGCCTGGGTAGTGAGGCCGTCGCCGTTGCCGCATATGGATCGGTCCTCGCCAGCCTCATGCGTACCGAGGTCCGCGACACGTTGCCGGGGCCAGCGGTGACGGCCATGCTCCGCGGGGATCTGGGCGCGGCCCTGATCGGAACTGCCGGCGCGGCGCGAAGCGATCTGCAGGGAATGCTCACGACGGCCTACGATGTCGCTTTCCATCAGATATTGTGGATCTTGTCGGCAATTTGCTTTGGATTGGCCGCGACGACGATCGCGCTGCTCAGAGCCGGGCCGCGCGGGGTACGCGGGGGCTGACGAGAAACATGGTGCGTGAAGCACGGCTCCCACTGCTTGCGCAGGCGCGATCAAGAATCCGACGATACGTCGTGGCACCAATCTACAGTCACATTTGACACTGCTCGCCCCGCCGATCGGCACGACCCATTCGGCGTTGCGGTGGAGAGAACCCGTTCGACCGGTCGTACAAATGGCTGATCGAGGAGACGGCGGAACGCAACTGGGCATCGGGGAACGATTGCTCGCTTGCGGATTGCGCTGCTGCACCCGCGCTTTTGTACGCGGACCGAGTTCACCCCATGGATTCGAGCCTGCGCCATCTCGCCACAAATCGGCGCGATTGTCCTCCCGACCCGCAGTAGCGTGCTACCAAGCAAAAGATTCGAATAGGATTGCGAGAGGAGGCGGTCTGACATCCGCTTCGACTGGTAGGGAGGTCGTCAGGATTTCGAAGAGGCTATCAGACCGCTGCCTTTAGTAGCGGGAGCGACATGAGGACATCTGCCAGGTGATCCAGCACCGCGCGAACCGCGGCTGATTTCCGGATGTCGGGGTGCACAACAAGCCACATGTCCCGAGAGGGCGGCGTCGGGGTGTCTAGCCGGAGGAGATCGCTGATCTCGGTCGCAAACCGGGTGGGGAGCATTGCGACCCCCACCGAAGCCACTGCGGCGGCGCTCTGCACGTAAGCATCGCTACTGCGCATCACGACAGGACGATCTCCGACGAATTCCTCGAACCATCGATGATGGGGAACGTGGGCCAGTGCATCGTCATATCCGATGAAACGCCAATTTTCCGGTGAGAGGGCTGCAGTCGCCGGCGAGCCGAACAGCGCAAAGTCGACGGTCGCCACGCGCCTTGCAATAAGGCTAGGCTGATCGGGGCGTGAGAGCCTTACAGCGATGTCGGCGTCACCTCGCACGAGCGACGCGAGCGACAATGACGCGTGTAGCACGATGCGCAGATCAGGTTGCGCAGCAAGAAGGGGCCCGAGCGCCGCGGCGATGATGTGGCTTGCGATGATCGGCGGTGCGCTGATTGAGACGGTGCCTGTGACACGGCTGCGTCCGCCTCGCCCGCGTCGAGCGATTGTATCGACCAAATCCTCGATCCGCCCGGCAAGCTCGGCGATCTCATTTCCCTCGGCTGTCGTGACCGTGCGACGTGTCAGGCGGTCGACAAGTTTGACGCCGAGCTCTTCCTCCAGCGCGGTGATACGGCGCCCGATCGTGGCGTGATGAACGCCGAGCTGTCTCGCGGCGGCCGACAACGATCCGGCACGGACGACGGCTGCTAATACCCGAAGATCGGACCAGTCACGCATATGCGCATGATTGCACAGATGGTGTGTGCAATCATCGAGTTTTGATGCGTCATCGCGCAGCGTATCGCGGGGCATGAAAGCTTGCCTGATACTCGCTGCGCTCGCCCTGACCTCCACTTCGCCCCGGTCTGTGCCGGCACCGCTGGTCCGGCTCTATACGCTGGACTGCGGACGGCTCGAGATCGACGACATGGGAACATTTTCGGATACCGGTGAGCATGCCGGCGAGCGCGGTGTCATGGCCGCGCCTTGCTTCCTCATCCGGGATGGAAACCGCTGGATGCTATGGGACACGGGTCTTGGCGACAGGCTGGCGGCCAAGCCCGAGGGTGAGATTCTGTTAGGTGCGAGGTGGCTGGTGCGACGGACCCTTGTGTCCCAGCTCGCATCGCTTGGGCTCAAGCCTGACGACATCGCGTTCGTCGGCGTCTCGCACCTCCATGCGGATCATAGCCGCAACGTGGGCTTGTTTACGCGGTCCAGAATTCTGATCGCCAAGAGTGAATTAGACTGGTCAAAGGGCCTGCCCCTTGGCACGGATCCACAGATCATCGCGAGCCTGGGTGGCCTGCACGTCGAGACGTACGACGGCGACCGTGACGTATTTGGCGACGGACGGGTACGCATACTTTTCATGCCGGGTCACACACCAGGTCACCATGTCCTGCTAGTACAGTTACCGCGAAGCGGCGCCGTGCTCCTGTCCGGCGACCTCTATCATACGCGCGAAAACTATGTGCGATCGCTTGTCCCGATCCCGAACGTAAACCGCGCGGATACGCTGGCTTCCTTTGACCGCTTCCGGCGGATTGCTACTCGTCTCAAGGCGCGGGTGGTGGTCCAACACTCGCTCGAAGATTTCGAGGCGATGCCGGCATTTCCGTCGTACCTCGATTGAATGGTTCGATTTACGGATGTGCGTTCACGCCGATCGAAAGGGTGGTTGAGACCGGTAAACTTCCGTACCCCACGAAGGCATTCCTGGCGGACGGACGGAGACTGTCCCGTCGTCCGCGGAGCGGAGTAGTGGTTGACGCGTCACCCGGATGACCCGTGCCGGCTTCGTGCTGAATGGACTCGGGCAGGGGGGGCTCCGATCGCTGGCTGGTTCATCGCGGCGGCACGATCGGCCATGCGATCGCGGGCGTAATACGCGTCGATCATGTGCCTCATCGAAGCCGGGATGATCAATGACCTATACAGTACGTCATCCTTCGGCCGTACCCTGACGTCGAATGGTTCGACAACTGATGGCTGCTGGAGCAGCGACAATATCCCGCGATCGAGGCTGAGGAGTATTACGCCACATTCGCCGACGGCCGCGTACCTCAAACCAACGGCCACCGACAGACCCTGGGCAGTGCGTCGAATCGGTTTAGTGCAAGGTCGATTGACAAAGAACTAAACTAAACTCAAAGAGGCTCAGGAGGTAAGGTATGACCGAGTCCTGTATAATTACCGCGCGCATCAACGAACTCGCGATGCGCGATCGGAATCCATACGTGCCCTGGTCTATCGACGAGATCGTCGCCGATGCGATCAGCTGCGCGGACGCCGGTGCCGCTTCTATCCATTTTCACGGTCGAAATCCGATTAGTGGCGCTCCTGATAATAGTGACGTAGCTTACGAAGCTGCCATTCGACGCATCAGAGCGGTCACAGACCTGCTCATCGAACCGCCCCTTGGCTTCCCGTTCCAGGCCCCATCCTCGTCCCGCGCCGATCAGGCTTGCAAGCTTGCTGCGGATTTAGCGACGCGCCCTCACATCGCAGCCTTGGACGTAGCAAGCGTAAGCCTCGCAAGCTACGATGCCGCTGGCAAAACGTTTAAAAACGCGGAACTGCTATTCGCCAATCCAATCTCCGAGCTTGTCGCTTTCGCGGGCCAGCTTCGATCTGCCGGTGTAAAGCCCGTGTGCGTGTGCTGGAACGTTAGTAGCCTGCGCATTGTCGCCGCGCTCGCGGATATGGGAATGTTGGACCCTCCTTTGTGGCTGGCCTTGCGCTTCACCGAAGAAGGCCAGCTCTCTGGACATCCTGCAACCCCTAAGGGATTGCGAGCATTTCTCGACCACCTTCCAGACCAAGCTACGCAGTGGATGGCCGTTGGCTCACCTGCCAGTTTGTTGCCAATTCTCGACAATGTGCTGGAGGAGGGGGGGCATATCGGGATCGGGATCGGCGATTACCCTTATCCCGAGCTTGAACATCCCGATAACGCGACGCTCATCCGCTACACAGCGGAGCGGATTCGTCGTGCTGGGCGAGAGGTCGCAAGTATCTCGGAAACCAAACAGCTTCTCGGCATTGATTGAAATACTGTCCGCCATTTTAGTGGACGAAAATCAAATGAATTCATTAAAATAAATAATCAATATTTAGGAGACGGGCACGTGAGAAAGGTAAAAGCCGCGATCATCGGGTCAGGAAACATCGGTACCGATTTGATGATCAAGATCATGCGGATGTCGGATGTCTTGGAAATGAGCGCGCTGGTCGGGATCGATCCGGATTCGGATGGCTTGAAACGCGCCGCGGGACTGGGTGTCGCTATCACCTCGGGAGGCATTGACGGCTTGATAAATTTGCCTGTGTGGGACGAGATCGGGGTTGTTTTCGACGCTACCTCGGCTGGAGCGCACAGACGACACAGCGAGATTGTAACCGGCGCTGGTAAAGTCATGATTGATCTCACGCCGGCCGCGATCGGCCCCTACGTCGTCCCAGTCGTCAACGGGGACGCTCATCTGGAGGCGGAGAACGTCAACATGGTGACGTGTGGCGGGCAGGCCACCATTCCTATCGTGGCTGCGGTCGCGTCGGTAGCGAAGGTCCATTACGCCGAGATCGTCGCCTCCATTTCGTCGAAAAGCGCGGGGCCCGGTACCCGGGCGAATATCGATGAGTTCACCGAAACGACATCGCGTGGAATCGAAATGGTCGGTGGGGCGAATAAAGGCAAAGCCATAATCATCCTTAATCCGGCCGAACCACCGATGATCATGCGGGATACTGTTTTTACGCTTTCTTCCGGCGCAGGGGAAAGCGCGATCGAAGCCGCCGTCGAAGAGATGGTAGGCAAAGTGAGCGCTTACGTGCCGGGATACCGGCTTAAGCAGAAAGTCCAGTTTGAGCGCTTTGGGTCAAATAACCCGGTGAAGATTCCCGGAGTCGGTGTCTTCGAGGGGATTAAGACCACGGTGTTCCTGGAAGTCGAGGGCGCTGCTCATTACCTTCCGGCATACGCAGGTAACCTCGATATCATGACTTCGGCGGCCTTGAAAACCGCCGAGAAAATAGCGACCCGCAAGTTGGCGAAAGAGGTGGCATGATGCCTTTCGATCCGATCTCCACAAAAATTTACATTCAAGATGTCACGTTGCGCGATGGTATGCATGCTATTCGCCACCAATATGGGATCGATCACGTCCAAAAGATCGCCAAAGCGCTGGATGAAGCGAAAGTTGATGCGATTGAGGTCGCCCACGGCGATGGACTAAATGGCTCCAGCTTTAACTATGGCTTCGGCGCTCATACCGATTGGGAGTGGATTGAGGCGGTCGCCGACGTCGTCAAACACTCGGTACTGACAACGCTCCTCATTCCCGGTATCTCCACGATCGAGGAATTGCGACATGCCTATAGTCTTGGTGTGCGATCGGTTCGGGTGGCAACTCACTGTACTGAGGCGGATATCTCGAAACAACACATCGCTGCGGCACGCGATCTGGGAATGGATACCTGCGGCTTTCTGATGATGAGCCATATGATAGAGCCGGAGCCTTTGGCCCAGCAGGCGAAGCTCATGGAAAGTTACGGAGCTACCTGCATCTACGTTACCGATAGCGGCGGCGCACTCGACATGGACGGTTACCGAGCACGCTGCGAAGCCTACGATCGGATTCTTAAGCCGGATACTCAGCGTGGCATTCACGCCCATCACAATCTTTCCTTGGCCGTCGCCAACTCGATTGTGGGCGTTCAGAGCGGCGCGATACGCGTCGACGCCAGTCTAGCTGGAATGGGCGCTGGGGCAGGCAATGCGCCCCTGGAGGTTTTCATCGCCGCCATCGATCGCAAGGGTTGGAAACACGGCTGCGACCTGCATCGGCTCATGGATGCCGCCGAGGAACTCGTACGCCCGCTTCAAGATCGGCCCGTTAGAGTGGATCGTGAAACCCTCAGCCTCGGCTATGCCGGCGTCTATTCGAGCTTCCTGCGCCATGCCGAAAAGGCAAGCGAAACCTATGGCGTCGACACACGAGAGATCCTCTTCGAGCTTGGTCGACGGCGCATGGTTGGTGGGCAGGAAGACATGATCGTCGATGTTGCTCTGGACTTGGCGCAAGCGCAGGATCTTACCAAATCCCATTGATCATGACGCCTACGCCTATTTCCATCTTCCAATGACGTGATCGCCGAGGCTGCTCGACGCTCGACGAGCCGATTTTTTTGTCGAAGTAGAGTGGCCGAGGACGTTCTCGTGGATTTCGAGATCCGGTTCGAGAGTCAATTGCCCAGCATGAATTCCCGGGCGTTGCGACCGGGTTGAGCTCGAGGTATTTCGACGGCAGCAGTATAAGGGTGATGTTCGGCGCGATGAGCGTGGGAGCCATGCCCTCGGAGTTAAAGTGGGAAAGACGAATCGAGATGCCTCGCCCTCGGGTTAGGCACGTGGCGCCGTAGTCATTGGCCAGTTGCGTTTGCTGGTCTTGGCTCCGACATTGTTCAAAAGCGCAAGGCGTTGTTCGGCGCTCGACAGCGGCTGGGCGCCGAGTCCGTTTTCGTCGACGGGCCATCCGGGCTGTGTTCGTTGGAGCGCACAACCCAGTCGGGCAAAATCGGAAGGCCAGCGCTACCAATGCGGAGAGCATCGCTGCTATATGTGGCTTCCGACGATGCCGCCCGGCTTTGCTCGCCCGAGCCATGCGCCGCAAACCGTTTCAATCGAAGTTTCAATGCAGATTCATCGCCGTCGCGAACCTGGGCTGGTGAATCACATCGGATCTGATTTAGGAGCCGAGACCTGAATCAGGCACTGCCGGCTTCGGTATCAGATGAAGTTTGGTTCGATTGCGACGGCCCGTACGTTCAATTCGCGAGTATCACGCATAACCGACATCGCGTCAGGCTGGTCGACTGCGTGCTATCGCTAGTGCGCGCGAGCAGATGTGCTCGGTCGTCGAGCGCGAAGCGTAAGTATGCGGTGCCGACACTCTCTGAAGCATTGGGCCTTGGGATAACAGATGCGGATCCACGTTGAACCCTCGGCCAGCAGCCATGCACAATACACAGGAGGATAGCCGATACTTTACTGATCGCGAGGCATGCCGACAAAAGCGGAAATAGCTTCGATGAGCCGGTCGCCTCGACGAAATCCCAGTGCCGCAGCCCGATCGTTTACCGCCGACAGCAGGCCGCTTTCGTAGCAGTCTATTCCGTCACTGATCCTTGCACTGTCGTGGCTTACCGTCCCGGCTGCGATTGCAGCCTTTTCGAGAAAAGAAAGAGCCTCGACACCGGCATTATCTTTGCCGAACCCTGCGTCATTGAAAAAATAGACCAGTCCGGAAAAGCGAGCTGCATGCTCTCCCGTTGCTGCGCCGCCGTTGGAAGCCGCGACGATCACAGCCCCGTTGTCCTCCGGCTGCATATAGGAAATGCTATCCATCGCGATGACGCGCATTTGATCGGTTTCGAGCACGATTGTGCGGTCCATCAGTTTTGCTCCAAGGGTAATCTCTGGATAAATGCCAAGAGCGTAGGTCGCAGGGACTGCGCGATTGTCAGTTCGGCATCTCGTGCCGGTTGGTTCAGGAACGTTAGGGTGCCGCTGTTCCAGCTATCCATACCCAGGCCGATCTTGGCACTGTTATGCCCTACGGCACCGCTGATAATGCCACGGCGGCCGAGCTCTTCGATCCCAAGCACTCCCGCGCGATCCTTGCCGATGCCGGCATCGTTGTAGAACACCGCTCTTATGGGCACGGACAGGGCGTACCGGCCCGCGCTCGTCCCGCCGTGCGAACCGCAAACAATGATATGGCCCGCATCGTCAGGTTGCAGCTGAGAGATGGAATCCAAAACGATAATTTTAATGTCGCCCACTGCGACTTCGACAGACCTATGCATTGGTCTGCTCCTTCCAATGATTGAGAAGTGCGCTTGCGAGGGCGCCCAGCCAAATCGCGACGCCCTCCGCACCGGGGTCGTTGGAACCCACCGCCCGGGCTCCCAGGTAACTGGCGCGCCCCCGCCGCGGAAGCATTTGCGCTGTATGGTCGGCAGCCCCCCGAGCGGCGAACGCAGCGGCGTTAAACGCCTCGGGAAGCCTAAGGTCGGCTGCCTCGGCTGCCGCTAGCGCTCGTGCAGCCGGGATTAAGGCATCAAGAAGCGTTCGATCGCCCTCGCTGGCCTGCCCTAGCTCGGAGAGGCCAGCGGCGGCCGCGAGAAGTGTGTCGCTCCACGACACGATATCGGCCTCACTCACGACGCTTGACGCGCGCATCAGGCCGATCGCGTAGAGCGGCCCCGAACTCCCGGCCATAGATCGACGTACGATATGAGCGACGGCCTGAAGCGCCTCCGGCAATGTCAGAGTAGCCAATTCGTCAGCGTTTGCGAGAAGCGCTCGAGCCGCGCGGGTCATGCTCAGTCCGTGGTCACCGTCTCCTGATTTTTGATCAAGTTCGGTGAGTAGCGGCTCACCATCGATAACGGCGCGCGCTACCGCATCGATCAAAATCAGGGTCAGCGCATTACGCGGTCCCCGGGCCGCGAGCGGCGGTTGCGATTGTTCTGTCCCCGTCTGATTCTTCGAGGAAATCGACCGAACCTTGCCCGATGTGGTAGGCCAAGCCGATGTGCTTGCAGGTGCATCCAAAAATCTTACGAGGTTATCTTCGAGACGCAAAATGCTGAGCGACACTCCTGCCATGTCCAGCGCGGTCAGCAGCGTGCCGCTCCAAGCGCGTGTTACGGTCAGGCCCCGTTCGGACAAGTCGCTCACTGCAGCATCGGCAACTATCGTGAGTTCCATCGACGTTGTATTGCCGAGATTGTTGACCAGCAAGGCGACACTGTCCCCCGGCTGCACGTCACTACAGGTCACGATGCGGTCGAAAATCTCGGCGACAATGGTTTTGGCCGGCGCGAGGTGGGACTTTCTCACGCCGCGTTCGCCGTGAATGCCAAGGCCGAACTCAATCTCATCCTCGCCGAGCTCAAAGCCGCGTTTGCCGACCGCAGGAACGGTGCAGGACGTCAACGCAACGCCCATCGAGGCGACATTTTGGCAGCCCATCTGCGCGACCGCTCTCACCTCGGTGAGAGATGCCGAAGCGTCCGCTGCGGCACCAGCCAGCTTATGGATAAACACGGTTCCCGCGATCCCGCGACGCGCAGATGCGTCCTGCTGTTCGATTGCGACGTCGTCCGCGACGACCACCATCTCGACCACATAGCCTTCGGCACGCGCGAGCTCAGCCGCCAAACCGAAGTTGAGGCGATCTCCAGTATAATTTTTGATAATCAGCAGCACCCCCGCATCGCCGGTGACCAGACGAATGGCGGCGAGCACGGCGTCCACACTCGGAGAGGTGAAGACATCCCCGACCACCGCTGCGGTCAACATCCCGGGGCCGACATAGCCCGCATGTGCAGGCTCGTGTCCAGCGCCCCCACCAGATATGATCGCGACTTTCCCCGACAACCGGAACTCCGCCAAGTCTGCGCGGAAGACGATATTATGCTCCGGGTCAACATCGATGCGATGGTCGAGCTGAACTAGTCCACGCAACATTTCGGGTACGACGTTTAGCGGGTCGTTTATAAGCTTTTTCATGGATCAATGGCTCTTTTCTGGGGTCGCCGCGCCGCGACAGCCTACGAGAAAATCGAAATCGGCCCCTTGGTGCGCCTGTGTGACACGATCAAAATAGAGCTGCCGATAGCCCCCATTCGGACGAACGGGCGGAACGAACGCTTCTCGTCTCCGGGCGAGCTCCTCATCGTCAACGTCGAGGCGGATCAGCCCAGCCTCCACATCCACTTCGATAAAATCTCCGGTGCGGACCAGGGCGAGCGTTCCACCCGCGGCGGCTTCCGGCGAAACATGGAGGATCACCGCGCCGTATGCTGTGCCGCTCATCCGGCCGTCCGAAACCCTGAGCAGGTCCTTAACACCCGCCTGGAGCAGCTTCTTCGGTATGGGCATATTCCCGACCTCGGGCATGCCGGGATAGCCCTTGGGGCCGGCGTTCTTCAGCACCATGATCGATGCGGCATCAATGTCGAGCGCCGGGTCATCGACGCGTGCGTGCAGGTCTTCCGTGTTTTCGAAGACGACCGCACGGCCGCGATGCTTCAGGAGCGCGGGATCCGCCGCCGACGGTTTGATCACAGCGCCATCCGGCGCGAGGTTACCGCGGAGCACCGCGATGCCCGCCTTCTCGCGCACCGGCGCACTGCGGGCCCGTATCACCTCCGCGTTCCAGTTGGGCGCTTCGCGACAGTTTTCGGCAAGGGTCTTGCCATTCACGCCCAGGCAGTCGCCATGGAGCATCGTGCCCAGCTCGCGCAATATGGCCGGTAGGCCGCCTGCGTAGTAAAAATCCTCCATCAGAAACCGACCCGATGGCATCAAATCGAGCAGCAGCGGGACATCACGTCCGAGCGTGAAATCGTCGAGCGTGAGGTCGATTCCGACGCGACCGGCGATCGCGGTCAAGTGGATGATGAAGTTGGTCGAGCCACCAATTGCGGCGTTTACCAGGATCGCATTCTCAAACGCTTCGCGCGTCAAGATATGAGACGGCCTAACATCTTCCCGGACGAGCGACACGATCCGCCGCCCCGAATGCTGGGCAAGAACGGCACGGCGCGAGTCGACGGCTGGAATAGCGCCGTTGTGCGGAAGCGCAATGCCGAGCGATTCCGCCATACATGCCATAGTCGACGCGGTGCCCATGGTCATACAGTGTCCGGCCGACCGCGACATGCAGGATTCGGCTTCGAGGAAATGCTCGACGGACATGTCTCCACTGCGCACCGCGTCACTCATCGCAAAGACATCGGTCCCGGATCCGATATCGCGGCCGCGAAACTTGCCGTTGAGCATCGGACCGCCAGACACGACGATTGCCGGGAGATCGCAGCTCGCCGCGCCCATCAGGAGAGCGGGCGTCGTTTTGTCGCAGCCCGCCAGTAGAATGACGCCATCGATTGGATTGCCGCGGATCGATTCTTCGACATCCATGCTGACGAGATTGCGGAACATCATCGCCGTCGGCCGCAGCAGCGTCTCTCCCAGGGACATCACTGGAAACTCGAGCGGGAGACCACCCGCCTCGAGAACGCCGCGCCGGACATCATCCGCCAAGGCCCGCAAATGTGCGTTGCACGGGGTTAATTGCGACCAAGTGTTGCAGATTCCGATGACGGGTCTGCCGTCGAACATGTCGGGCGCCAAGCCTTGGTTCTTCATCCACGAACGGTGGATAAAGCCGCTGACGTCGTTGTGGCCGAACCAGTCGGTCGAGCGAAGCTTGCGGGGTTTGCGATCCTGCGCGCCGCTCATGCCGCGACTCCCGCCGAAAGTTGTTTCAGGCCTATGATGTCGCGCGCTTCCTCAGGCGTTGCCGGCTCAAATCCTAGCTCGCGGACTAGTCGGACCGCGCGATCGACCAATTGGACATTGGTTGCGGGCTCGCCAGGGGCGTAAAAGAGGTTGTCCTCCAGTCCGACCCGCACATGACCACCCAGAAGCAGCATCTGGGTGACAGCAGGAAGTTGCGCGGGGCCGGCACCACTCACGCTCATGACGACCTTGGGCGGCAGCACCGCGACCATGTCGAGCAACGCGCGCGGTGACCATGGCATCGCGCCCTGGAAGATTTGATCGAAGCCCAGCGCAAGATTGATGAAGTGCGGCGCTGCATCCACCCCCTCGTCGATCAGGACGCGCATATCCTGCAGGAGGTGTTCGGTGCTGAACGCTTCCCATTCCGGCTTGATCCCTCTTTCCTTCATGGCGGCAGCCATCTCACGGCATCGCGCGGGGGTTGTGCTAAACAGGGTCTCGCGACCCTGCAGACATGCGACCACCGTCATAGCGTTTAGCGTCGCCATCTCAGCGCCGCCGTCCAGCGCGCGCAGGCGCTGCGCCCAAATCACTTCCCATAAGCCGTCTGTGAGCGGCCGGACCATGTCGCCGTTCATGCCACCGCCGGTGCTGTTATTGATGATGATCGGACAGCGCGCGCGAACCCGCGCGTTGATGTCGCGGTAGATTTCCGCGTCGCATGTCGCTTCGTCGTTCGCCAGTCGCGCGTGCAGCGCAGTCATGCTCGCGCCCGCATTATAGCAGCGCTCAACATCGTCTGCGATCTCGCCCGGTTGCGTGGGAATATGCGGATTGTCGCGCTTCGTCCGCAGCCCTCCCGTGGGCGCGATGGTGACGATGATTTTACCCGACAAACTCATTTCCCTCTCCTTCGCCCGACTCTTGCGCGTCGAGCTTCGTGCCCCTCATAGCAGGAGTTTAGTTGACTTCAATTCCGAATCGCCTAAACTAAACTCCAACGAGGAAACATCGCGCTGCTCAAGCGGCGGATTTCGGATGAGGAGCTGGGGCGTCATGCAGTCATTTAATGGAAAAATCTGCGTTGCGGATGTCGCGCATGCGGAGGCCCGCTGTGCACCCAATTCCATCAACGGCCAGACGTCGGCCGTCTGCAGTAGGCGGAACATGTGCACCTAGGCGCCGTCTCCGAACAGCGCGGAAGAACTGAGCATGGCGGCCGCCGACCGCCAGCCAAACAAAACAAAGAAGGGGAGCGGAAAGTGAAAGTAGTGATTAGATTAACATGTTGTGGACTCTTGCTCGGCGCATCGCACGCCGCGCAGGCGCAGGCGCAGGCGCAGACGCAGACGGACCAGAATCCGATCAGCGTCGAATCAAACAGCGCGCAGCAGAGTGCACCGGCGCAGGGGCTCAGCGACATCGTGGTGACGGCCCGTAAGCGTTCGGAGTCGGTCCAGAACGTGCCGATCTCGATGACGGCTTTGTCGTCGCAGGATCTGCGGGACCGTAACGTCACAACGGTATCAGATATTTCCCACTTCACGCCCAACCTGACGTTCGACGTCGGGGCTCGGGTCGCCGGCGCGAGCTCCGCCTCCTCGATCACCATTCGCGGCATTGGTCAGACCGACTATACATCTGCAGCCGATCCGGGCGTCGGACTCTATGTCGACGGGGTCTATTTCAGCCGCACCATGGGCTCAGTCATGGATCTTCTCGATGTCGATCATATCGAGGTGCTTCGCGGACCGCAGGGCACTCTGTTCGGCAAGAACACGATCGGCGGCGCGATCAACATCGTGTCGCGTATTCCCAAGGGCGACTTCGCCGGAACGGTTGAGGTGAAGACGGGAAGCTTCAACCGGATCGATGTTCATGCCGGCATCGAAGCACCCATTACGGACAAGCTTTTCGTCAAACTCGATTTCGCCTCACGAAACCGCGATGGCTATGGCGAGAGCCGCTCTGCAGATCAGAAATTCGGGGATGCCAATAGCAGAAGCGGACGTATCGTTCTTCATGCGGTGCCAAGCGATAAAGTCGATCTCGTTCTGTCTGCTGATTACACCCGTGAGAGAAACGGCAATCAGTTTCAGAAACTCCTCGCACTTAATCCGGCCGTATTTAACAACCCAAATAATAATGGGTTTCTGTTCAATAAATATGTCGCATCCGCAACGCCGTTCGGGCCGCTCGACAGTCGGTACGTGTCATCGCCTCAGAGCGGTTACTTCAACTATGCGACGGCGCCGGGCTATTCCAATCTCGAATCGGGGGGTGTTGGGCTGACGGCGGTGTTCAATATTACCGATGAGGTTAATCTCACCTCGATCACCGCCTATCGCGCGCAGAATTCCTCTTCGTTCACCGATCTCGATGCATCACCGCTCGATTTTCAGAATCTGGCGCTTGCCGCAAAGCAGCACCAAGTGAGTGAGGAGCTGCGCCTGGCCGGATCGAGCTTCGGCAATCGGCTGAAGTGGATGGTGGGCTATTATTATTATAACGAGCGCATCCACGACTATCTCGGCAACCGTATTTATCCCGGTCTGTATCAAGCCTTGATCAACGCCGGCTTCGCGGCAAATCCCGCCGTCGACCTGCAAATCGATCAGTTCGCCAATCTCCACAACGTTAATAATGCCTTTTTCGGTCAGGCGACGTTGAATATCACCGACAAACTCAGTCTTACGGGCGGCGCTAGATATAATATCGAAGACAAAGACGTCGACGACATTTCGACGCGCCGCATCGTGTCGAACGTCTATCTGCTCCCGCCGGGAACGACTGCGCATCGGAGCTGGAATTCGTTTACGCCCAAGGCGAGCTTGGAATATAAGGCAACGCGCGATGTGCTGCTTTATGCTTCCTATGCGAAGGGGTTCAAGAGCGGCGGCTATAATCTTCGCGTCACCAATCCCACTTCCTTCCAAAGCTACAATCCGGAGAAGGTGACGACGTATGAAACCGGTTTCAAATCCGAGTGGTTTGGGCACCGGCTGCGTGTAAACGGTGCCGCATATTACAGCGACTATCGCGACCTCCAGATTTTATTCACCGTTCCGCCGGGTGCCTATACCTGCCCCACGACAACCAGCGGGCTTTGCTCGGTCGTCGCCAACGCGGCCAAAGCGCGTATCGCCGGCGGCGAGTTGGAAGTGACGGTCCGCCCCTTTGCCGGCTTCGACCTTTTCGGCGGCTTGGGATACACAGACGTCAAGTTCACCTCGATCGATCCGCTTCTTCTCGCAAGCGGCATTGTGAAGCCGACCACCAAGCTTCCCAAGACCCCGGAGTTTTCCGCGAACGTCGGCGGACAATATCGATTTCGACTGGGTAGCATCGGTGATCTGACGCTCCACGGCGATTATGCGTATGTCAGTAAGGAATTTCAGGACATCACGAACTCGCCGATCGATGCCCAGAAGGGCTTCGGGTTGTTGAATGGTCGCGTCGCGTTCGACACGGCGGATAACAAGTGGGAGCTCGCGGTCGCGGTCACGAATATCACGGATAAGACCTATATAACGAGTGGCGCGTCTGCTTATAACTCGCTTGGATACGCTGCAGCCGGCATTGGACGGCCGCGTGAGTGGAGTCTGAGCGGCCGGGTCAAGTTCTAGTATTCCCATGAGCCGAATTCCCAACCACGCCGGCGGCCAAGAGCAGCCATCGGACGCTGTTTCAAAAGAACATGAGAGGGCGACTATTGTTGCCCTCTCATCATGGCCTACGAAACGGCAGTCTTGGTACGCGATGGCGATACTCCTCATGGCGTACATGCTTGCCATGGTCGATCGGATCATCGTCGGCCTGCTCGCGCAGCCTATCCAACAGGCCTTACGCCTGACCGACACCGAGCTCAGTCTTCTCCAAGGGCTCGCGTTCGCGATATTCTACACGACGCTCGGCCTTCCATGCGGATGGCTTGCGGATCGAATGACGCGCACAAGACTCCTCTCCGCTGGTATCGCCATCTGGAGCTGTATGACGGCCGCCTGCGCCTTTGCCGGCTCCTTCCTACCTTTCTTCATCGCCAGGATAGGGGTTGGAGTCGGAGAGGCTGTTTTGAGCCCTACGGTTACGTCGCTAATTGCCGATTATTTCGAACCGAAGCGGCGGTCGGCGGCTTATGGCGTCTATCAGGTGGCTCTTGCTGTCGGAACCGCGTGCGCTTGGCTCGCCGGCGGGCAACTCCTGGGGTGGCTGAACCAGTTTCCGAGTTTGAAGCTGGGCATTTTGGGGAGCTTTGCGCCGTGGCAGGCGACGATGCTCGGTGTCGGAGCCCCAGGTTTGGTGGTAGCCTTGCTCCTGCTTGTCACCGTTCGCGAACCGGAACGACGCAACATCAGCGGGGAGCACGCGACGTGGCGTGCAGCATTCCAGCACATTCGGGCGAATTGGCGAGCCTTCGCATTCCATCATGTCGGCATGGCCATGCCTGTCCTAGGTCTGTACGCGTGGCTTGCCTGGATACCCACGTTCTTCCTTCGGGTTTATGGCTGGCCCATCCCGGATGCGACCTTTTGGTTCGCTGTCTGCGTCGGTCCGACAGGGCTAATAAGTGCGCTTGCTTGTGGTCTGTTGACCGCCCGGCTCGAAGCGTCGGGCCGGTTAGACGCAAACATGACCGGTGCTCTTATCGGCGTAGTCGGTTCGACCTTCTTCGGTACGTTAATGTTCCTCATGCCAACTCCGGCATTGTCGCTCCTCATGTTGTGCGGAACGGGCATCTTCATCGTCTTCGCACCGGCCCTGGCTCTGGCGAGCCTCGTTGAGATCGCGCCCAACGAGATGCGGGCCAAATGCACTGCCATTTATTTAATGACGCTTGGGCTGCTCGCAGTTGCGGAAGGTCCGTTCTTCGTCGCACTTCTAACCGAGCATGTGTTTGGTCAGCCGTCCTCTGTCGGCTCGGCGGCGGCGGTCGTGATCGGGGCAAGCGGGGTAGTTGGCTGCATCATCCTCGCGGCGGGTCGGCGATATCATGTAATCGCCCGTGCCGCGGCGGGAAGCGGAATTTGAGGTGGACCTGCCCACTCGAACAGCTCGGCGCCTAAGGCCTGGCTGCTTCGTTCGCCCCGACAAGGTCGCGGCTATGCCCTCGATTGCCGTCGCTTCCATGTGGTGATCATGGTCGGGTAGATGCCGCGCTTTGCCGCCGGTTCCGTCGGCGTCAGGTCAACCCGAATCGCTTTGGCGCTACCTTGGCCTTGAACTCGCCGGTATAGCGCTTCGCGTCGCTTTCCTTGCGTACATCCTCACGTCGGAGATGGCTTAGGGGGCGGGCGCGGGAGAGGGCCTCTGGGAATAAGTGAGGCGCGCTTTGTAGTCAAAACGGTGTGTTTTCTCCAAATCGACTCAAAATTGGGGCAATTATTTTCACACACTCCCTCAGTGAATCGCATTTTCACAATCAAAACGGTGTGTTTTCGTAGGATTGGTCCAAAACTAAGGCAATTATTTCCGTGCGGGCTTCAGCCTCTTGTCCGAAAAACTGTCACCACCTCAAGTAGATAGACTAATATTCGATAGGCTGGCATTCGCTCGTCATCCCGCTAAAGAAGCTGTGACCGTAGCAGCATAGCACCTGGGACAACGAAGGCATGAGCGGCCGCACGCGCAAGGACACCGACGATACGACCGGCAAAGACAGCGCCGCTTCGGCCATTGGCGCTTACAAGAAAATGCTGCGCGAAATAATTGATCGGCGACCGTCCGGCTTGCGGCAGAAGATCGCGCAGGCGCTCGGCACGCACAAGAGTTTTGTCTCGCAGATCACGAATCCCGCTGATCCGACCCCGTTACCGCAGAAACATATCGAAGCGATCATGCGGACCTGTCATTTCACTGGGACAGAGCGGGACGAATTTTTGCAGGCCTATGAGGTCGCTCACGAAGGCGGACGTCAACGACGATCAGCACGAAGAACTGCACCTTCGACTCGGTCGTTCACCATCGACCTGCCCGACCTCAATTCGGAGACCAAACAGAAGGAGGTCGAGGGGCTAATGAAGCTCATTGCTGAGCGACTGGCGACGATCCTGTCATAGTAACGATGTTGAGTTGAGTTTAGTAAAGCTTGCCTTCGGGTATTCTAATCCATAGTATCGGCACGGGAGAGTGAGCGTGCCAGAGGTTAGCGAAAGCTGCACGGCTGAACGGCCGGCGCGCGTCGAACGCATGGTGAGGGGCATGGTCGCGCTCGCGGCCGGTTCGGCGCGCCATTTCAGCGAGCTCGACGCAGAAATTGGGGATGGCGACCACGGGAACAATTTCTCGCGTGGTGTGGATGCTGCGGCAGCTGCAGTTGATCGCAGACGACCGCAGACATGGACTGATTTTTGCTTGATCGCAGGCGATTCATGGCTCGATGCTTCCGGCGGAGCATCGGGTGCGCTTTATGGGACGCTCATCCGTACCATGGGCGACAAGATGGCGTTGGGATTGTCACCTACGGCGGCATTCGGCGAGGCAGTCGAGGCTCTCGCTCGATTGGGCAAGGCCAAGGTTGGCGACAAGACGATGCTCGACGTTCTGGTTCCGGTCGCCAACGCGCTTAACGAAGGCAGTCCGATGTCGCAGGCGCTCGCATTGGCCAGACATCGTCTCGAACAGACGCGATCGTTAAGAGCAAGGCGAGGTCGAGCCTCGTTCCTCGGCGAAAGGTCCGTGGGGCACCTCGACCCGGGCGCCGCCTCATCATGCGCCGCACTTGAAGTCATTCTCATGGCAGTGGAGTTCGTCGATGGCACATGACGCGCAGGGCGGTGTCGGGATCGTCATAGTGTCGCATTCACGCGACGTGGCGCGAGGCACCGCCGAGATGGCGCTGGCGATGGCGCGCGGGAAGGCGCGCGTGGCTTGGTGTGGCGGACATGCGGACGGAAAGCTTGGAACGGTGCTCGCCGACATC
>Ga0233335_1000057_pt1 | contig 42027 bp, 52 predicted proteins | sample GEONDECOMP222_FD_180695 | JGI IMG/M metagenome (GOLD analysis project Ga0233335, IMG submission 180695) | Leaf litter microbial communities from Shasta-Trinity National Forest, California, United States - GEON-DECOMP-222 | ecosystem: Environmental > Terrestrial > Plant litter > Unclassified... | reverse complement strand
ACACACACTGCGGGAATTTGACGATGTTGGGGCGGCAGATATGGTGGAGTTATTGAGCGGCTGGGAACAAAAGAGTCTTACTTTCAGCCGAGCGTAAAATTTAAATAATCTTACCGTAAAAGTTGTGCTGAAATTGTGACGTTTTTTTTAATAACATCGAGCTAAACGTCGTGATGTTATCCTTAAAAGGCTGCCGGCTGTAAATTAAAAGTACCTTGTTGCGGAAAAATAAACTGACCTCGGCGCTGTTTTAGGGCGGTAAATGAAAATATCCTCCAAATTTCCGCTAAATTTCCGACATGCGTTTATCGTGAGGAAAGTCGGAGGCCATTCAAACAAAACGCCGGATATCATCCGGGACGAAAATTAAAATATCCGTCTCCAAACCTCCGCGAGGTAAGCATGAGGTCTTTTAAACTAACCTCGGGGAGGATATTGGTTGTCGACGTCGTGACGTCGTGACGTCGGGACGTCGTAGACGTCGAGAAATGGAGACGATGTGACGTTGTGGACGTCGAGAGATCGAGACGCTATAACATCGTGGATGTCGAGAAGTCGAAACGCGGTGACCGTCGTAAACATTGAGAGGTCGAGATGCAATCAATCTCAGATAGTTAGTTATGTCGGTTATTCAATTGTTTGAAATCAACAGTACTAAAAAAAATGACTTAGGTAGGAGTCGACCCTACATGGAGCAATGGGATGTACTGATAAAGATTGCCCAGCAATTAATATACCTTACCACTTGGCTACAAGGTCTTAATAAATGAGTTATCAATCAATCTATAGGAGCCAACCATAATTTTAACGCCCGAGCGCCTATTGACTTCGTCCAGTTGTACATCTCGCTGCTTTCTGAAGGATCTCAACTCGCTCTAACTAGGAAACAAGGCTCATGAATATCTACCTACTATGTATACTAGACTACAAGAATCAGGCTTCCATACATATCATGTCAAAGCGTCGAATCGTAGTTATGTAATGCATCCAATTTCTGCAAATAGTAAATGTCTTCTCGCACTGATGAAATAAACTATGTTGGATCAACCATCGATTATTGTTTGTGTGCCACTAATCTGCTTGCTGCTCATCGCTCATCGCAGCCACTCTTCTCATCCCGGGTCGCCCTCCTACTGCCTCGAGCCTTCCATGAAACGCAACTACCTCGTACTTTCACGCCGCTTACGAGTCCTAATAGCAAGGCCAGTCTCCCCTGCAGACCGCCCCGGAAGAATCTACCATTTTTCCGACAATCCATTCGAATACAAAGTCGGTCGAGCCATTAACGTCAAGCGTCGTCGGCGACAATGGCGCAGAAGTTGCCCGGATCCCAATCGAATTTGGTACGAGTCCATATGGGCTCCTCATTCGCACCGCGCCGGTAAGTTTCATTCTGTAGTTAATATACTTTGACTCAATGAACACAGAGGCCATTGCTCACATTCTACTTGAGATGTTATGTCAGGACCGGCCTATGCATTCGTGTTCGCTCTGTATGGTCATTTCATCTCTTTAATTGCTGCTCAACTGATATTTTGCAGGCGGGAAGTGTCATCGGGAGAAGTTTCGAATCCAAGGTACTGACGCCCAAAATCGTTGTCTTATTCGACGCATTCTCTCTATCGCTCGTGTACTTTAGATTAAAATGATATTTTAACATGTATTACAATCTATTGTTTATGCTGTATACGGATTTTCTGACCAGTGCAAACGGGCCAGAAAACACGCGACCGAATGCGTAGAAACGACTCCAGTGTGCACCACATCCGACACTTCACATGCGTGCCTGAAGTCCACAGTCACATCCTCCTGCCTCACTCCACATTTTCCGGCTCACTTCACATTCTCTAGCTCACTTCACATTCCCCAGTTTACTTCACATCCAGTTCAGAGTGACGATTCATACAAGTTAGATTACACTTTAGATATAAGTTAGATTACAACTTGTAGTTAAACAATTACAGTTCGAACCGCCCAAAGCCTAAGTCATTCTGTCTGTTTGAAGGACCAGCGAGATCGCGTAGAATGTCATCGAGAGCGTTCTGCTCGCTGGAAGTCATGGTATTCCAATCGAAGCCATCAGGAGCCCCGCAAACAGCAACTGCCATACCCATAGTTAGAGCTACACCCGAATGAGCAGCGTTGGTGGGATCCAAGTTAATACAGCTGGATCGACCTCGTAACTATCAATCAAGTTAGCGGGGGCGGGTTCCAATAAGTCCGAATTGAAGCAAGCAGTAACATCTAATGCAATGAATAATCAAGAAATCAATGAGCTCGAAAAGAATAATGGTTACCGAGGCGGGGATAGGGATCAGCAGTGACTCTAGCCTTCCTTGCGCTTGACTTGACACGACCACTGGAATGTGACCCTGCAGGTTCCGAACGACGCGTCTTCGTCTTCGATGCCTTGACCTTTGCTTTGAGGTTCTTCACGGTTTCTTGAGCAGCAGCGAGCTGATCACGGACCAAGCTGTTTTTGGTCTTTGCGCGTGCAGCATTGGACTGCTTGTTCAGAGCTCGCTTTGTTCGATGATACGCACTGTTGTATGTATTCTTCTGAACGCCTAGCGCAAGAGCTTCCTGAATTTCCTCAAAAACCTTCGAATCAAGAGTATTTGCGCTGTAAAGAAGATGAATGAGCGGAATAAACATCTATCATGATTGACGTACAGTAAAATAGCCTCTAGAATAGGCTTCTTAGTTCCCGTGTGTTCGTTGGTCCACTTATGTTGAGTCTCGTTAATGTTGGTAGTACGATTAGTGGTGGCCCATGCGGTATCTGACATCTTCGAGCGGAAGTGCATGATTCCGGAGAGGATATACGGCTGGAGTTTGTGATTCCACCAATCTGTCGACATACATGAGAACTGAATGAATTGGAATGCAGAGCAGAAACTGACCTTGAACCTTCTTCTTCTTAAGGCTTCGAATCCATTGCGTGAACTCTTCAAGTTCCATCTCCGACGTGAGGAATGGGAAGTTCATCAAGCGCTCTCAAGCTTGATTATGCAGAGTCGACTTCGGGACGTCCTCAAAGGAAAAGACCGGGCTATCTATATTTTGTGTCGGAAGCGGGTTTAAAGCCATATATTCGTGACATCTATTCATCGAGCATGATTCTATGGGTGGACCTTGTTAACTCCTTGGGAGGGACCTGGATTAAGGGTGAAAATTCGGATTATGATGAAGATGAACAACAAGCACGCATATGGCAACTTTGCAAAGTTGGGCCAGCTAGGTCTAAGCCGATGTAAAACCGTGCATAAATATTTCTCAAGAATGATTCGAGAATATAAATAATATCATCTTTCACTTTCAGAGTATAAACAAGCGCCTTGGTTGTGGCGTCAGTAATCAATTTCGGTATGTAGGTAAGTATGTAGGTAGATACTTGAAGTATGTACATGAAGCAAGTCAAGGGTATTGAATGGTTCATATGTAGAAAACAGGACAGCAGGTAGATTGTGAAAGCAAAGGAAGTGGATACAACAAATATAAGTCGGTATGATACATGGGGTATCGACAAGGAGAATTTTGAAGCAAAACGTCCATAAAATCGGTAGATAATTTCTACGCTGGAACAAGCATTGGGAGAATCAGAGGGTATAATGTAGGTTCAAGATGTGAGGCAAGGCGCGTGGAATGAAATTCTTTCTCCTGAAACGATGTTAGTATTAGCGAGTTTGAAGAATATTAAATAGAAAGAAAACTTGCAAAGGTCGACATCCATCGCATCGGACTGGTTGTTCAATTCATGGGCTCCTCCTTGAATCTGGAGCTGTAAAAAGTTGAGATGAGAACCACGCTTTGGCGATGATGGAAAACAAATCATACGTCGCTTGTGGTAAAACGCGATTGAGCGATTGAGCGAGAGGTATACTTGGATGGTACCAGTGTCTATAGATTCAGATTCATGCTCGTAAGAATACGAACCAGCTGCTACGGAAAACGCACGTACATTCTCGTCAAAATATGCCAGTGGCGGTGGCCCAGCCACATAAGGCAAGTTTACTTTCAATCGTGCTTGTCGTATTATCGTGATGGTCCGCTGGGGACCGAGGCATTTTTTTTGGGCGGGCATGTTATGTTTTAAAGTGGTTGTAGAAAAGAAGGAAAAAAAGAGACGAGATTCGCGTTGTTTTGGCTTCAACAGCAAACCAATTGAGTGGAATTTTCCGTGGCCGCACCCACGCTAGGTTGTGATCAGATCACCAACATACTGAACGCGTAATCTCGAGCCTACGAGGAACTTTCGATGTTCGCCGTCCATGAAAAAAAGAAGACATCCCGGCCCTATCTACATCCTCATTCTTCACCTTGGTCGCGGAATTCAGAAGCCACGCGTCGACCCTGAAAATGTCAAGAGCTGATGTCGAGTCTGTCGAGATCTTCAAGCCAGCCACCTTTGCCAGCGCTCAGCAGGCAGGAGGCACCAACTTGAGACAATCTAGGAGAGGGAGAGAGAGAGAGAGAAAGCTCCTGACGGGCATGAACATCGCTGAGTAAGAGTCACTTTATTTGAAGCGACAGAAAAAACTTACTATTTGCCAGGATCCTTACTAGACAGCGAAGAGATGCGAAACTAACTCAACGAGCTCTAATCGAGTACGTGTTTTGGACAGCCATCCAGTCATAGAATACCTCTAACAATTGAGCTTTCAGTAGGCGAAGGCCATCCTTACGAGGAATGCAAATGTTCTTCATCGCTGGATGCAGCTCAAACGCTACCGCCAACTCCAGCGGCAGGGCCGAAAACAAAAGACAACGGCCAACAAAGATTCTCGAAGACCTATACTGCGTCACTCAATTGGAATAAGAATTCCAGGACGTCGATTAAAACCAGAAATACCAGTTGAGGACAAGAAGTTTACCGTGCTGGGCGGCGTGCACACAAGCTCCTACCTCCAACGCTGGATGATATCGATTTCCCGGTATCTGCAAAGATCCCAGACGATGTTGATGGTATACGTGGACACTAGCCCGAGTTCTGCTTCGCTCTCTATACAAGTCCTAAATCCAACGCGAAAACTCCCGTACCCTGCGCGCGCGCCCCGTAAGCCTGCCGAGTCAGACAGGAAGCTACTCAGGTCGCTGAGTTTGACTCTGAGAGGCAGGGAACTTCCTCTCCCTACTCATAATCCAACGCCGAAATCACCTCCGCTAAGTCCAGCCGAGTCGAACCCAAGGCTTTCTTGATCATTTAGCTGAAGCAGGTCCATCTCTCTGCTTCGAGGATGTTGAGACAAGGTCATTAGGTTTTCCCGCAGGTTCGGACTGCGACGCGAAAACGCATCCGTTTATCCCAAGAGAAACGCTCGTCTTCTCTTGTCCAACCGGGTTCTACCTCCACCACTGGATCTGATTTCGTATCGATCGATTTCCTGGTATACACAGATAGACCAGATCAATGACATCGATAGCAGATGCGGATGTTTGTAACAAAACTCGCTTCCTCCGATGAACCTCCATAAGACCCAACATAGGCATCGATAACATTCCAGACTACATGGAAGGCACTATCGGCCGGTGGGTGCTCATACCACTCCGGCGGGTCTCCCGTGGGTAATCGAACCCGCACTGCAGTATTGGTACCCTTGAGGTTCAGCAGATCCGAGAAGTTGGATAGCAGGACCATCTGTTCTGCCCAGTGAGACGAATTGTCTCTCGAACCTGTAGTTGAATTCAATTTCGACATACAGATTAGGATGGGAGATGCTTGTAGTCGGATCTGGACGTAATCATCTTCAGAACGAAGGACGGAGGAAATAATAGGACCTGGAGCCGTAGTCGAATGTCAGCTTGATGCACCGTCGTATCGTATAGAGGCTCAATCCTTTTACAAAACCTCGATTCCGTCCTTGTGTGCATTGTTCAACGAGGTCGACCACCCGCTCGCTCAAAGGACCGAGTCGTAGTTGATTATAGACTGTGGCGAATATAGAGACGAAGAAGATGTGAGCAGGAGCTCATACTCCAGGAGGAGAAGCAATATTCGTGCTTCGAGAGCGCACGACGGGATCAGGGAGTCGAGGAGGTGGATATTGGACGGAAAGGCATCTTCCTGATTCTTCTCCTGTTTTCCTTCCAAAACCCTCGTACTATGTTGGGAGCACCGTTAGGGTTGATCGCTAGTGAGGAGGAAGTAGTGAGGAGGAAGCTAGAGATACAAGGATCTCTGAGCCTCGATACTGTAATTAGGTCAGTAGAAATTACTGTCGACTGGGATATATTTTACCGTGATGCGATACGCAGGGGTAGGCAAAATAAAGCGTTTGGGTGAAAGAAAGATCATGGCCAAGTCGTTCCGTTCGAGACTGGCTACACAGCGACATTTTTCCCCGTTGCAGCTCGAGCAAGCTCCCCCTTTCAAAGTAGCAGGTATCAATGTCGAAACTCCAAGACGGTACGATTTTTGGAACTCACAATGCCTTTCCGGTAGTCCCTGTATTGATTCTTCGTCATCTCTTCGCCGTGCCGCCGTGTCGTACGTCGTACGTTGCCAAAAACAACGAGTTTTCCTTGATTTTTAATGTAGGCTGAATTGCTAGGTGAATTATACTGCTCTTCAGTAACTTCTGAGTGAAGGCTATGGATACCGCTGAAATTAAAACGAGATGTTAATACAGTGCCTCTGCAATGCAGCATAGACAGAAAATACCGGCGGCAATGAGTTAGGCAGATTCGCGAAAAATACTTGAGAGAAAAATACCTGGAGGGGTTTCATAACAGCCATTCCATTGCACGGCGCACCCTTACGGTCAGTAGCCTTGCACTGCTAGCTCTGGATGACGTTCCAAAAGCTATGGCAATGAAAAATTAATAAATGAATGGAAAAAAAGACCAACAAACGTACATCAACGTGGTCTTATCAATTGAGTCGCTTTCCTGTTGGCGAGCCTGGACCTGCGCATGAATGAGATTGCTGAGGGCATCCGGGTCAAGCTCATATCGCTCAACATTGAGATATTGCGGATCGACCTGTTCACAAGCGGAGACGCCCATACAGCCATGGCGCTTGCGATAACATTCAATGTTTTGACCTGTGAAGAGGGCGATTTTGGGTTTCGAGTCATTCTTGCCGCGCCCACTTTGGCCTGAAAACGTTTCTTGCTCCTATGGTACCCCTGTAGGGCATTCTGGTCCTGGTCAGAAGAGGGGAAGCAGTGTCAAGTTCCAGGTGAAACGGGAAGGGCCAGACATATTACAGTCGCATTCTTCTTCCGTAGCTCGTGTGGATCGTCCACGAACAGTGCAATCCCCGGCAACTGTATACCCCAGTGCAGAGCCCCTTCAGCATGCAGATGACGATGCGGATGAAGGGAGTACAGGGGATAGTTCTATGCATAGCCTCTTTTCAGCTCCTTCTTCTCCTTCACGAGATCCTGGTATCAGTACTCCGAAAAATGAAAAAGTAAAGCCAACGATGAGCTGGATATCCCCAGTTCCAGCCATCGAGATCCCTGCAGTTTCTCACAAGACGAAACATCAATCTAAACTCAAGACATTATTTACCATGATAAAGAAGTGTCTGTGTCTTCTGTGTCTTTTCATGTTGTCTCTGATTCATGGCCAGGCGGACAGGCATGAGTCGAATTCCCGTTGGCAGTGGAACCGTTGGTGAATTTGGTCTACCAACCTGGAACGTCTCGTTCATGATCGCGTCGTTGTTCAATGGCGTTGGTGGAGCGCGATTGCGCCACATGTCGGACAGAACAAGTACTATCAGACGGGAACAATTTTGTATGTACAGTTGACAGACGTCTCTGCAGTGTTCGCAGCTAGAATTGATACTAAAAAATCCCTGATCCTGTTTCTACTCATCGGACATTGCAGTTGCAGTCAGACCGTCAATGATCTTCAAATTCAAAGCGTGTTGAAGGAGCGCCAGATCAATGGAGCGCTGAACGAAGCGCAATCTGAATTCACGAAGGTGTTTTTCCTGAAAGTATATGTCAAGCAGATTCATATCTTCCAGGAGCGATGCGCCATACCCGTTCCGTCAATCTCTCTGTCGATCGCGACATCGTGTTAAAGGGTTCCAGCTGAGGAACGTCCATCGTCTGTCAAAACGCATTAGATCTTCTTTGCCAGGGCGCACGTTAGCTGACCTTCATCGTTGACGTTGAGAAGAAAGAGTGAAATAGCGTGACATAACGCTTGGGAATGATTGATATGACCGTAACGATTGCTTTTTGCTGACGTTTTGACAGCATGTCAGCAAAAAGCAATCGTTACGGTCATATCAATCATTCCCAAGCGTTATGTCACGCTATTTCACTCTTTCTTCTCAACTTCGACGTTGTTCTGGTAAGTCATCTTCATTCGTATTGTGCAATGTACATATTTCCGAATATTGAAGACGGCTAAAGGCCACAAAAATAAGTGAGTGAGCGAAAAAAAAACGGAGAGACGATGTTAGATGTTAGTGTTCTCCGTGAATCTTATGCTAACGATTCCATTAGCGATTTGCAGTCGCCAGCATTTCGATGGCACCCGGTACTCGAAACATGAAGAATTCGACTACGGTACGTTGCGGTACATTTTACAACGTATTACCGCTAATTTCCTTCCAGTTGTCTCGCTTTGACATAGAAGTAGAAGAATCCGACACTGCAGACGATGAGTCGGACGGCCGCTGAACAGGCTACTGAGACTCTGAGAGTGCACCGATACGGAGACGTGATCAAACCGACGAAGTTTCTGAATTCGAGTCAAAAGGTATAATTCATATTTGTAGGTGTGGGGTAATACTGAAACAAATGCTTTTCCACAAAAGAAAACTACCGCTTGTACCCGTCATAGTTGCACTTATGTTTCAACCTCCGCTGACCACCCCGCGCAACACCTTGGACACCTTCTCCACTAACATCTGTCGGTTAGGCGTCTCTTATTCTTTATGACCCAGTTTCATCTCTACGTAGTCGACACACCCCCGAACGCAACAAGCTTCCATCCACCCCACTCAAACAGTCTCGGATAGGGCCCAGGTGAGGGAACGTGTCTCTCAAGGTCTCATACTATTAGCCACTTATTGCTATGCATGCATGTATACGTCAATGACCTCTCTCGCTTGATTGAAAACTATTCACTGAGTTGAAGAATACAACGGTGCAAAGTAAAATTGGAAAGGATTATGATTGCGATGAGGAACATGGTAATAGCAGTAATGTGATGGTTGGTTGACATGACTACAGTAATAGAAATGGGTGTGCGCGCCCGCAGATGATACCAGAGTAGTCTGAAAGGAATTCAACGAACCAGGAAATATAGCAACATGAGCGATATCAGCAATAGTAAAATGAGAGAAAAGAACACGCACTAGTCGAACGATGGGAAATAATCCACTTGCAAGTCAACAGCCCATTTCGGGGGCCCTTCTAATCCAATCAACTCCTTGAGCTTCGCAGTGCCTTCCTGCGCCAGTAATCTATCTCGGTGCCCAGCCTGATCATAGTTGGTCGAAATAGCCACCACTGGGCGTAGATCTGTCTGCGCCGAAGGACCCGTCCAAGCAAGTGGGATATCCAAAGAAGGCAGACCACACGCTTCCCTCAGAAAAGGAACAATGCTGACGCATGTTCGAATAGGGTTTGGTGACTCTGGTTCTGTTTGAGCGTCAGGGTAAGTCGGCACAGTGTAGCAGACTGCGTCAGGAAAGTGCTTTTTGGCACATTCGTAGACTTGGTCCCAGGTTGTGGCCCATCCGAAGTGGATTAGAAATCCCCTTTTACCACGTTTGCGTGCGCGTCGAGTGTACAGAAGGTGCTTTGGAAGGGTCTCAGTAGGAAAATGGCTAAGAAAGGGCCTGTATTCCTGTTGGATTGTATCAATAAAAGGCTTCAAAACACGACTAATACTGCACTGACCCTCCACTGCGTGAGGTACCTTTGCTGAGTATCTGGATCGGATGCGTTGAACTTCTCTATTTCACGTGGGTCCAGGGAAAGCTCTGGATATGTGTCTTTAGTGATCGTTAAGGCCATTGTTGAAGTAGCAGGGAAAGTAAGGTTGAGTTCCAACAAAACCAAAGAGACACGGGCACGTGGGATTATCTCGCGCTTTTGCAGATCGATACGAGACCAACGTCAACGCTTGTCGTACTGCCCGCGCCTTGTTATTTTCCCCAGTTTTCCAGATCCCCAGTTTTCCAGATGAATATCGGTGCCGGGTCGATGCATCAGGTACGTACACTCCGCTGGCGTTTTTCCAAGATCTGGTCTGATATCCTCATATAACATCGAAGGTCGTCTCCACAACTATTGCACGAAAAAAGAAGACATTTATAAGAGAATTAGTATCACTTTGTGACCGAGCTCAACAGAGGTCCCACAGAGAAAGCGACTTATATCCACTCTGGGATACTGTTTGGAATGCGTTCGCAAACCGTGCGGACCACAATCAAGCTGAGCCCGAGATTACAGTGTCTGTAGCCTCACAATTTACCCTTGAGCGATCTTTCTTGAACGCCAGAGGGAAAACCTCATATCGATATAAAATCCCTGATACCCTTGTACTCAAATTTGATGACACGCCGCAAACAAAGGTTGTATTTTGGGTAGAGGCAAAACGGCTTCCTCGAGTTGCATGGTTTTCTGTGATAGGAAGAAATACAGCCGAAGGAATCATTACAGAAACCATTGCTCAGCAGGTGAATACGCAAGCGCAATACACCTGGTCCTACTTCAAATTATCTCGCAATGCTACTGTGTATGCATTTGTTATCTGTGGCCCATACTTCACCCTGTTGAGGTACACTGGAGATAACTTGTCTCCTGACTTCTTTGGAGTGTCTCATGCTCGAAAAGGAGCAGTGGTCACACGCTTGCAAGCTGCTGTAGGAGCTGGAGGGAACCAGGTTGGACGGGGTATGAACAATCAGGCTGGTATTGGCAAAGAAGATACTAACAAAGTTGCAGATGAAGAGGAAGAACATAATGATGATGATGAAGATACGAATGAGGAGGGTGACTATGAAGAGGATACCACACAGGATCGCAAAAGCCAACCTCTTTATCCTTTTGGCACATTACCACAATCCATTTTTCAAATTTCAGAAGAGCAGTTTACCCAAGGAACCTTCGAGCTGGATATCCAAGCTCCTCTTGAAAACTATGTCTTGAACCCAGTACTCTTAGATGCTTTCCGAAAAATACTTGCTGTTCATACCGACATCAGAGATGTCATGCAGAACGTAGACTGGTTTGACTGCAATTATTAAAGGTTGGTTTCTTGCCCTTGAAAGACAATGTCTAACCAGCTTCTTTCATCAGGCACTAGTGTAGACAAAACTGTTGGAGCCTTGCACAGGTCAATTCTTGTGAATCCATCTTTTGTTTACCTTCATTACTGACCGTGCATTGTTTTTGTTTTGTAGCTCCTTGACAAAGATTTTTAAACGCAACACCACCCTGGTTGCCATATCGTGCTATCGCTATTGCTATGTATGTATTGTAATTTACGCAAATACCGACTGCATGTTATCATTGTTACATAGTACTTGGCCCTGTAGGTTAGCCAGCTGAATATTAGGGGTTAGATAATGCAAATGGTGACCTCCCTCCTAAGTAAAGCTCTCCCGCTGTGGATAAAGCAAACAGGCATGGATGTTTGATTCTCTTGGTTGTGGCTCGAAGTTTGAGCTCATCTTCTTCAGACTCTGTCCTGATATTGTGTACCAGTCGATACCGGTACGAATATTTGTCACTGTAATAGCGGTGCAATCTTGTGATATGGTAGATACTAGCTGAACGAGTAGAGGAAGTACTTTACAAAACTTCCACATTTGATTGATCAATGCCAGCTAAGTGAAGTGACCGCGAAGGGTCTTAACATAGAATAAACTCATCGAGTATAATCTATACAGGGAATTGTACAAGTGCGAGCCCGTGTAGAGTGCAATGAGCCCAATGTTCCAGCTCTGCAACACAGCACGCTATTCCGATCGCCCGTTCACCCTGCAGCAGCTCCAGAGCTTCTGCCCAGATGCTCTGAACTGTTGGTTGATCCCCAATTTGGTATCCTTGAACAGAGATTACAGCTATACCTGTTGTTGTAAACAGACGTTCGTGAAGACGAGGCTTGATTGTCTCGCGCCAGAACAAGCAGTCATCGTGTCGTCCGAGGTCTTTTTGTCCAGCGAGGAGAGCGAAAATCCACTCCTCCCTAAAGATGCTCTGCATATTGCTGATATTCGTCATCAAGTCCCGTACATAATTAGAATACAGGCTTACCCATTTCACCGCCAGACGATTAGAAATACCTGCAGAGCATAGCTCTTTCACCGATAAAGAGACCAGATACGGTGCAACTGCAGCTATGAGTGCTGCAGAATCTTGTTTGACGGCAATGGCGAAGATTTCGTTCGGATGAGTCGTGACAAACTTGCTATGAAATACAAGTTAGGAAATAGATAACGTTCACTGTTCTATGCTCACTAAAAGTGTCCAAAGGTCATCTCTAACCCGTGTTGCATTCCGAACTTATCAGCCGCAATCGCAACTTTCAAGAGATCCTCAAAGGAGAGGGAATTCATGTCGGGGAGCGGCAAGTCTGGGTATGCGAAACTAAACACGATATCAAGCGTTTTCGAATCTTCTTCAAGAGGTATGGGTGTGGCGGCATCCTCGTCGTATTTCACCGCGCTCGGAGGAAAGCCGGTGGAAGTGAATTCGAGGTTGAATGACTTGACTTTGAAAAGCATTCCATCTTTGGAAAGAAATGCTACATCCCCATCGAAGACTAGAAGCGATCTAAGTTGCTTCTCATCTTGGAGAAATTAAACACATACATCGATCACTTTCAACGTTAGAGATTTTGGAGGACATCTTTGAATGATTGGTTCGGAAGGAAATGGACGCGTTAAATATGAATCGATTGGGACAAAGGAATCACTTGGATACAAAAGACCAACTTCGACAAAGGAATGATGCCACAAGGTAAGTACGAGATTCATTGGAACAAAAGGACTTTGAAAGAGGGATCAATCTTGAGCTTCAACATATGACTGGATTTAGTATTGGAATAGGTTGGATTCATGCGGGAGAGGTCATTGACGCGACCATTGATCCTCCTCTTGCTGCTCATCGGACATCGTCAGCAATCTTCAAATTTAGAGCATGTCTAAGGAGCGCCAAATCGACGGATCGCTGAGCGAAACGCAATCTGAATTTACGAAGGTATCTTTGCTGAAAGTGTGTCAAGCAGAATCGTATCGCTCAGTCCCATTTGGTCAATCCCACCGTCGACATTGTGTTAAAGGCTTCCTCCAGCTCAGGAACATCCATCAAATTCTGTTATTAGCGCGTCTTTGCCAGTGCGCACGTTAGCTGACGTTCCAGCAAAGTCGAAGTTGAAAAGAGAGAGTCAAATAGCGTGACATAACGCCTGACAGCCATTGATATGACAGTAACGACTGCTTTGTGCTGACGTCTCGATAACACGTCAGGCGCTTGACGTGTTATCGAGACGTCAGCACAAAGCAGTCGTTACTGTCATATCAATGGCTGTCAGGCGTTATGTCACGCTATTTGACTCTCTCTTCTCAACTTCGAAGTCGTCCTGGTAAGTCGTCTTTAGTTCGTATACTTAATGGAAACAATGTACATATTTCGGAATGCTTGAAACGGCTAAAGGCCTGCGAAAAAAGGGAGAAGTTATTAAAAAAAACAGAAACGGAGAGATGTTAGATGTTAGATGAGCTATGCTCTTGAATGATATGCTGATGATTCCAATGGCAGTTAGCGTTGCTCGGCACTCGGTATTCGAAACATGGATTCGTCTAAGCTTAAGGTATATCATATTACATGTATAATGTATACAACACTAATTTCCTACAGTTATCACGCTCGATATTAGTCGATGTAGAAGCGGAGCAATCCGACGATGAATTGGACAATTGGGACGACGACGACGGAGCTATGGCCGCTGAACGGGTCCGCCAAGCTGCTGAGAGTGTACCAATGCGTAGACGTGATGAGGTCGACCATGTCTTAGAAGTTGCAAAAAAGTGGGAAGAGTATGCGGTCCAAGAAGAGCGAGCAAGGGAGGAAAGGAAAAATGAATCACAGCAGAAACGCAAAGCAAAGGCTCTTCCGTCAGTCAAGCCTCCTCCACAAAAACGGGCTCGTACAAAAAAGACACTCCCATCTCCTCCTCCTCCTCCACAAAAACGGGTTCGTACAAAAAAGACGCTCCCATCTGCTCCGCCCAACACAATCCGCTTGGAAGTGCCAACTTGTACCGGCAAGGTTATCGTCTACATTCCAGAAATACCTGGAGAGAACGAGTTGCAGTACCAACTGCGCGTCTCTGAAGTATCCGAACCTATCCGGCGTGAAGCTGACAAAAAAGAGCTTAACAGAATGTTAGCAGCGATCCGAAGTCGTGCACTTTGCTTCCCTCCCGGTTGTGCGCCTCCAGCAGCACCTTCGCCTCCAGCAGCACCTTCGCCTCCAGCAGCACCATCGCCTACAGCAGCACCTTCGCCCGAGATGGCTGAGGAATGGCTTTGGGGTGCTCCCACACCTGCAGGAGGTACACCTATCCAATCACCTTCTCGCTCGCAAACGCCTCCTCCTATTCTGCTTCCCCTTCCCTTACCATGGCATAGCCGCGCTCCCTCACCTGATGGTGAATGGCATGGCGGCGCCCCCACGCCTGCTGGAGGCGCAACTCCTGTTCAACGTTCGCGTTCCTTCTCGCAAACACCTCCAACTTCGCTCCTATCGGCTGAATCGCTCGGTGGAGCTGCTGGAGGAGTCACAACTCCCAGAGCTCGTTCTCCGCTTCCTCTCTTTTTGCCTGAAACGGATGGCGACTCTCCTGCACCATCAAACGACATGATCGTTGACGAAAGAGTTACCCTTTCCGCCTGGCAAGTTATTATTTTCATTTGTAGCTGTAAATGTCTTATCCTTAATAATAAAAATTTAGTGACCCCCGCACTTTGCAAGGATGGCAAATTGCGCAGGACATGTTAGGTACCAATTTGTTGCTTCCGGATGCCCGAACAGAGCTCCAAAAGCTGTTTGGCGATAAATACGAGAACGAGATATGGGCCATGTGTTGTAGAATCAACGACTTGGATCCTGATGAGTGGGAGGAGAAGACAGCGGAAATCGCAAAGGAACTCGAAGCGATAATTGTGCACAAAGAGCAACCTACAATGAACGACGAGGAGTACAAGGAAGAAGAGGTAACGATGAACGACGAGGAGTACAAGGAAGAAGAGGTAACGATGAACGACGAGGAGTACGAGGAAGAAGAGGTAACGATGAATGGCGATGAGTCCGAGGAAGAAGAGGTAGTGATGGAAGAGCAGGAAACCTGCGAGCAGAAGCTTCTGGCAGCTTGGGTAGCAAGCAACTACAATGGGACTACCACCATGGATTACCAAATTTTTGCTATACGGTGCATGGCAAGTGGTGTCTGTATCTTTGATAATTTGACCTTTCTGACTTGCATTGAAGCGCGGTAGCGAGACCGAGGCCGTTGAAAAGATATGGGCTGATTTCGAAGCTAATAAAATTCATCCCAGTGTCCTTCGAGGTGCATTCAAGTCACGCTCTCCGAGATCGGGATATATATATATTCAAGCACACAGCATGCTACCCAAAAACACCAAGCTCGCTGCTTATTTGCGAACTGTGCCAGGGCTTATCTATCGCAGTTACTTCAAATACAGGTACCCCAACGAAAACGCATGGTCGCAAAAGAGTCAAAGAGTTAAGCGTCAATCACTGCCGGCAGTGCAGTCGAATGATCTACTCATGCCCATTTGTCTGCGCGTCGAAGACATCCGTTTTAATCACGAAGGAGTCGAAACCGCATATGAAGATGACGTTCCTGTTCGTGAACGCATATTTTTCCCGGATACTTGGGCTATCATCAAATCCGGTCGGTACAAAGGCGATTTTGGTGTTATCGTGCAGGACGATTTCAATGAAACCGATACTTCCGTCTACGCCCTATTGCAGGTCATCCCTCGTATCAAGTTTCCTGGTTCACGGACGCGTCCTCCTAAATCTCCTCTTCCGGTTGACTTTAATTTGTCACCTCTCATAGCCTGGCAGTCCTTCATTGCCTCCAAACAAGTCATAGTATCATGTATAGAAGAAAAATGTACTGATCCATGGGACTGTGACCACCAAGAACACTGGATAAAACGCTACGTCTTATTTGACCAGGTAATCAGAGGAGGATTCGTTTTAATCAGGGTGAAACTCTGCGACCTAGAAGTGGCGCTCCAAGTCCCAGATGATGAGCTCGCGGTTTTCCAGATAATTGCAGAAGGCGACCCTCTCGGCAACGTTCCTATTCCCACTTCTTGGACCTTCCGAGAGAAGGAAACTGTAATCTTGACGCGTCACTCTGGCATCCCAGCAGCATTGCCTGGTACGCAGCGTTTTCCGGAACTAGGCAAACTTCCAGATGGAATAGAGGGAATCATTAAACACGTCTGTGGCCTAGTATGCGAGGTTGCTTTTGCGTACCAGGGGCAAGCGGTTGGTCTCTGGTCAGTACCCCAACGAAATCTGGTCAAAAAGCTAGATGTGGGACAAACGGCCAGATTAGCTCCAGGGATCCGTAGCTTCAAGGAACGGAGATGGATACAAACTGGAGATTGGGGTGTCTGTATGATGAAAGAGACCCAGGTGGACTTGGCCAATACGATGGGACTCGTTACCAGTGTTTTCATGCATCCCTTACATGGGCCCAGCGTCAGTGTATGGATCAAGGACCTCTCGATTATCGTTACCCTCAATCCGAATAATTTAGTCGATATCTCATCGCAGAGTTCGTCATCGTCCTCCCACCCATTTCCCATTCGTGAAGAGTCTGTCATGTCCTCAGATATTACCAGTTGTGATATCCGTGAGACTGCCGTTGTCCAACGCACTCGATCGCAACTGGAAGACAACGCTAAAAGCCTTGACACTCTTCATCCGGAAGAGTATTTTGCGCGACAGGCATTCAAAGGATCTGGTCGTATGCCATGGCTGGGAGTAAGGGTCTTCGTCACTCGGGAGGAGAGGGAAGATCGTGTGGCATGGACCGGCCAAGTCAAAGATGTTGTCCCGGATGTTGAGAACAGGTCAAAATTCTTTGTGCTCATCGCATGGAATAGAACATCACTCTATAGCGGTCCGGTCTTCGATTGGTGTTCCTACGAGAATGTCCGCCGTTCGGATAATCTTGGGCTACTGCACGAATTCACACCTTATACTGGCAATTCGCCTTGGAAGGGATTCAAGGTGAAAGTAATCAAGAAGGGCGTCTACAAGGATCGGGAGGCACATGTGCTAGATTCGAGAGCCGACCCCATTTTGGATCGTGATACTGTCAGTGGAATATCTGTTCTCCTTTACTTCCTAGATGGCATAATGACCCAAGAGAAACGCACCGCGTGGATCGATTATGATTCTATCCGCCGTTCTGATATCAAGCCCATGCGGTTTCTTCATGAGTCTGCCCTCACAGGCAAAGGCTCTAAATCGTACTTTGTATTCAAACTCGGGTATGAACCCAGGTATACACAGCAGGAGATTGATGCATTACAACGTCGACCCATAGAACTCCCAAATTCACCGGAGCCTACTGAGGAGGTTAGCTTGCCTATGCCACCTCCATATTATAGCTTTGTAGCGCCTCAGAACAGTGTAGCACCTGCACCTGAGGTGTCAGAAACCTTTTGGTTGTCGGATCGTCGTATCTGGGACACTCTGGGGAACCGGGAAATCGATGTCGCTAACGCTGATCGAATGCATGATTTACGCCTTTCACTCAAACACCTTGGTGATGGTGCCATCTCGCTTCAATCTCATGTAAATCGCGTGGGTGGCAGTAAACATGACCACGATTTCACTACCATTCACCCTGGTATCATCTCCAAGATTCCGTGGAGTACCAACATCAAGAGGTCTACTAGCGCCGGTGGGCTGTTTATTATATGTGATGTAGAACCATATGTTGGTAGGCTTGCCCGGCGCGTGAGGGTCAACACACGGGATAACGAGAAAGAAGACCGATGGTTGTTGCAATTCGTCAGTTGGACGCAGCCATTGATGGGCATGGATCACACAGAAACGATTGCCGATGGACAGATTACAACGTCGAAGGACCATTTCGTTTTGGTGCACGAAAATAAATCCACCCTTGAAAGAGCAAATGCAATGATGTGCTCGTTGAGGCATAACGAACGGGCTCCCACTAATGGATACAAGTTGGTAAATGGACAAGTCGTGAAGATTGCAACACCAAAGCGTAAATCGAAAAATTCATGATATGTAGTAGTTATTACTTGGTTATTTCAAATGATATGTATTCGTCGTAGTTTTTTGTAGATATAAAAGAACTTACATTTTTCACAACTCAAACGCCGACCCACCCAGACGATGAAATGACTGAGATTATGGCACCGTTACTGAGACAAATCATTAGAAATACAATGTAAAAATCGTGCTCTGCGTATCTATGCCTGATATCCGTAACGTTTTAATGCACTAAGCCAGGATCTGTCAGTCAAGCAGTAGATCTACAAGGTACGCCCACCTACTCTTCGAGTTGCTTGGGGAATTTAAGATCTACTTTATCCCGCGACGGACAAATGATCTCATTGACTAACCCTCTTCCCCCGTTGAACCACCCAGACTCTTGATTCTCGAGCCATGTAGCGTCATAGAAATTGTAAGGTAGTCCCCTCACATAACTTTGACTGGTGCTGGCCTGAGCGGTATATTCTCGAACACGAGGAGGCGCTCCTTTCCCAAAATGTGGGCCGAGTAAGCCATCCCTGACGAGGCGGCTCTCGAGGTGACACCAGTCCAGCTTGCGGTAAAATTGTCCAACGTGAGTGTTGCGCCATCGAGGATTCGTCACCTTAAATTGAATGCGATCCTTTCCCATCGACGTGTCTTCTTCGTCACTGGATATGCTTTCAATACCCAAATGATCATAGTAAACCAGAAAGCGCTGGAGGCCAGTCAGGCTTTCCAAAATAGCCCTTCGCTGATGGAAAAGCTTCCAAAAAATCATCAATCTCCAATGACGAAAGAGTAGAAAATAATGTTACCGAATACTTTCGCTGATATTTTCGATTGTATTGGTTCTTGAGAGCTTGCGTTTCGGCCGATTTTGCTAGCTTTAGGTACTCACCACGAAGTGTTTTAATACGAGCTAGAAAGGCTTCACGTACCGCCCCTCGTGCAATTGACGTAGATACATCAATAAGCCGTTTCTGCTCAATAAAATCAAGCAGAACGTAGGAGGCGCCTATGTTCCAAGCTGATCTCGGCCCTCCATCAAGGAAATAGCGAAAATCGTCTATAGTGCATGGCCGCTTGAGCGGGTCGGTTGCAAACTCTTGTTCGAAAGCTTTCGCTTCTGCTTGGGATACCTTGTTTTCCAAGGGATCGGTAAACTCCCCAATGAGCATTTTGAGCCAGTTGCGAACGTATTCCTGAAGTATGTCATTTAGCATATCGACCTAATCAAAAGTAAAATGGTCTCCTCACTCGCTGGAGAAGCTGCTCACTGGGAGCTTTTTTCTTCGCTTTGGATTTAACACCAGGTTTTTGACGCTGGGGTGACGATGGAGATGGGGAGTCGTCAAACTCATCATCAGCGTCGTCTGTATTCTCTTCACTCTGGTTACTTGAAACCCGCTCCTTCCTTCTCTGCTTATCACGGTTACTCGAACCCTGCTCGGTCCCCATCTGTTCCGTCGCTTTCTTTCGTGCCTTCTCTCGTTCTTCCTTTCGCTCAAGCCCAGCAAGTCTTTCATTGTTAAGATCGAAAACGGTTACTAAGCGATCTAGCACATCTGCGTTGCGCTCCAGGGCAACACTAGTCTGGTGCATTTTATCTGCGACAGTGGACCACTGTTCATTTTGACTCGTGAAATGTTGTTGGGCCGTATCAATGAAGTCCTGTAAAGGGCTCGGCGTGGAAGGCTCCTCCAATGCTCTTCGCTTTCCTCTGTCATTCGGACCGGCATATGTGTCCTGTCTAATTGTGGAGGACGCAGCGATCCTAGATTGTCTCGACGGAGTGGATGGCGTGGCGAATGGTGCTTGTCTGATTTGATGAGGAGTAGATTGTGCGAGGAATGGAGTTTGTTGAGTGGGACTGGCCACGAATGGGTTGTGTAGCATGAAGGTGCTTTGATTCCGTGAAGATTCAGCAACACTTGCTGCTCCTCGTGTTGGCTGTGAGGGAGCAGGTTGAGAGTTGGAGTCTTCTTCTCCAGAACTAGCCGTCGCATATTCTTCGCTGATGGGGATGTCTGAATCAGACATAACTACCTTTAGCGTACGACTGTCGAGTGAAGGATGTTGAGCTGCGCTGGCACGTATGAGACTATCTGACTCGCCGTTCCAGCATCCGATAACCGATGATCACTGAACATATAATTGTAGGTTAACGCAACGTTCGTAGATCCATGGACTCCTTGGAGAATTGCAAAGGTCGCCGGTTATCGCATTCAGAAATGATACTTTGTGTTTTTCAAAAGAAGCGAGCAGATTAATGTGAGTAGGGCACGAGATTCATGAGCATGCGGTATTTGTTTCTCATGCACCGCTCTAGAAGCTTTGAAAAGCCACCCCAATGATTAGAGCGTATTAGCCACACGTCGTAGACTTTTTCGATTAGGAAATTTTGTATTGTTGGAGCATTTTCCAGCCAATCAGGTTTCTAGTATCAAACTGGATAATTACGCTCTATTGTCGGAGTCTGTTGCAAGTTCTATCGGATAAATACTCCTAGAAACATCAGAAATTCCAGACATCTAAGGGACGCTTTAGGATCAACGTTGAAACCTCAAGGACATGCATGCAGAGTATCGATATAGCTGTAATACAAAGCCTGAGAAAGGATTGTTTGGAAATGATAAACTGGTATAGTTTCGGTTCTGATCTACTCGGATTGGAATTATTTGCTTGGGAAAGCACTCAATAGAAAAGTATCTCCACATGTATCAACGCGTGTACATTGATGGCGTGAGGCTAGCCATTATTCTTCTGCAAAATCTCAAAAATTTCGTTCAGTTTTTGCAATTTTGATGCAGACTGAGGGGTCAAAGCTGACAATATGGATCCATATCTACACCTGTGGGCTTCTATGGACCTTATCAATCACAGCCACCAATGTCAAAACGCAATCGGTTATGATCTTGTGTTGATCCGTGCCTGAGTGCGGTGGCATGTGCAGCATGCACCCATCAAAGCAATCAATCTCGCTCCGTTACTATATCATGGTTTCTTTGGGCAATTTTAGCACTTGTCAGCGTTATTTCCGGCTCTTCGGGCAACCCTAACCCCTATCGTCTATCCACTAGCACCGCTCCCAGCGCGACTAGATTTACGAGACCTCGAGCGCGACTTGCCACCATATGTTGTGAGGGTGCTGAGCAGGACCCAACTGGGTTGTCCTTTTGTCAACTTCAGGGCTCGAGATGGAATCTTGGGATGGGAGATCTGCTCAGTCGCTAGGTCAAGGGGCTGCCAGCCTAGTACTCCTTCTTTCTCTCCCCACATCCATATTTGAAACAATCCATCCAGGGAGTTCCGGTGAACGTACAGCGTTCCTATATGCTGAGGGGCTGGGTTGACTGGTAAGGGGTAATCAAGGTCGTTCGGCGCTTGGCTATCATACCACCAATTATTGCCTTCGCTTTCCTTCGATTGAAAACGCAAGGTATTGAGACGCCCAGGACCATGATCCTTATCCAGCAAAGGTGTATTGTGTTGGTATTTGGGAGCCTTCCGTGCAGGCATGCTGAATGTAACGGGTGTTGCTGCGCGATAGCTTGCCGCTCCAGCAACCGTGGTATCAACCCCTACCGAATCTTCTGGTTAGCATCTGTTGCTCACAAAATGGACGAGAAGTGTTAACCGGAACTTGCCCCGCCGGTACTATTACTCTTCAAAATCCCTCGTTGAGGGCTTTTAGCTTGCCTTCTGCCTCGCCTGTTCATAGAGAAAGAGAGATAGAGACAGATTAGTTTTGATGAGAAGGACACCATAGTCGGACTGCGTACTGTTCATCTGGCGCCGGGACTTCCATTATCTTTTGGACGATTCCATCTTCATCGACTTCGTAGCGGTAGAAATCAAACGGTTTTTTTCGGTACCAACAATTTTGCTAATTCATCCGGTAAGTAATGTTGACAATTCTCGATGTAGGACGAACACTCACTGGTTTGCTTTCACCATCTGCATTAGAACTGTCATAATCATCTCCTGAAGGATCCATCAAATGTATCTCTGAGATGGAAATTGTACTAATAGCGCTACTTATATGTACATCAGATTTGGACGTGTAAAGATATGATTGGCTCTTGGAAGTTGGTACAGTCGGATTACGAATTATAACACATTGTATACAATCTTAGAACCAAACCGAGCATGCCCCGCAAATCCAAAACCCCATCTCGTCGTTGTCGATGTGATACTTGTTCAAAGGATAGCCCACAGGGGCTGCTAATTCCTGCACATACCTTCGTTATACATAGTCGTCAGCAGCGAATTCGAAATGCTCTCGGCTCCGCGGAAGCAACGATGAACATGTCAGAGGATGCTCCTGCAGTGGGCTCCGCAGAAGCAACGATAAACCCCGATTCCATCCTTGCAGACATGGCAGACGACGAAGACGATGCTCCTGGTGCAGAGACCGCCAAGGATTTCCGACAGCACAGATCTACGAGCTCTGATGCCGACTATCTGCTTAGCATTGAAGCAGATATAGAGGCCCAGATGTCTACTTTGTACTCGGAATCTACTCTGGAATTCCTGCACGATCCGTCCCCAGACACGCCGTTCCGATACCCAGATCCCATAACACTTGGCCTCTTCAACTCGGGGTACTTTTCCTTGAAGACAAATAAGGCCTGCAACCGCAGATTTCTCGAGATCGAGTCCCACATCTGTGGCCTGTGGCAGCAGATGGAGAAGCTTCCACCCGAAGGACGTTCGGAGAGGCTGGAAGATTCACTCCATCATGCGCTGACCACCATCCACCGATTGAAGAGTAAACACTGGACGGATCAGGCCTATCCCAACGGACCTTTGGGAAGGAGTTGTAACAATCGTACGTCGCTCTGTGTACATTCGTTCTTCCACTAAATGAAAATAAAAACTTCTTAGTTCGTCACTTTAGAGGATGGGCACAACTTCGCAATCAGTCGGAACTCACCGCCAATTGTACAGCAGCGCTGATAATCTATATCAAATTTCAGACGCCAGTCCGTAAAATGCGCGTCATATTGGCTTTGCAACGCTGGATTACGGAGAAGAGGACAAGTAGCAGCTCGGCTCATGTTGGCTCAAAGCCTATTGCGTCGCAGATACCAAAGAATATAAACACCATTGTTGATCATTACAGTATCGATCCCACAACCCGCACTTTTATATGCTGCTCCCAGTGCTTCGCTATCCTACCATTGACAAACGATAACGTCGCTGCTGCCAGATCCGCCTATATCGCCCAACAGCCTTTCCCATCATGCAAGGTCCAGTCAGCTCCAGATTCTTTACCGTGCGGAAACCCGTTGTGGAAAATCCGCCGTATTAACGACAAATCCTTCGTGGTTCCCATCCAGAAGCAAGTATTTCAGGACTTCAGGGACTGGTTGGGAAAGCTTCTAGCAACTCCAGGCGTAGAAGAAGAATTCTTGAACAACCCCCCTCTGGAATCCAACGTGACCAAAGATTTCAGAGACTCGCCCATTGTTCGCGCATTCAAAGGTTCCGATGGTTTGCCATATATCAGAGAGCCTTCGGGCACTCCACCAGACTTGCGGCTCATGATGAGTCTTGGGACTGACGGATTTCATCCGTTCAGTAACTCACGACGTGCTGCCACGGTGTCGTGCACCGCCATATATATGGTATTGCTTTCCCTCCCCGAACATCTAAGGTACCAGCAAAAGTACCTATATCTAGTCACAGTGTTATCTGGCTCGGTCCATAGCAACATCAACCACAGTTTAGCATGGTTGGTAGACCAAATTCTCCCATTTTGGGAAGAAGGAGTTTACTACACTCGTACCGCCAAATACATCCTTGGTAGGAGAACATTTGTCGTGATTATTCCTATTGTCTGCGACACGGAGGCTGCGACTGAGATTTCAGGCTTTGCTTCCCACAGTCACCATAACTTCTGCCGCCGATGTCTCCTTCAATTAAAGGACATAGATAACTTAGATCCAGATACCTGGCCTTTGCGGGATGCTCAAACGCATAGAGAGATTGCATTGGAGTGGAAGAATAGTCCAGAGCCAGGACGGAAGGCGCTTTTCGACAAACACGGAGTGCGTTACACTGAGTTACTCAGGCTACCCTATATGGATCTCATCCTCTTCACCATCTTTGATGTTATGCACTTCGGAGATTTGGGCAACTTGCGGACTCACATTATGGATATTTTCCAAGTTGACCATACCAAGCTGGGAGGTGAAGGTCTCGGCACCTCCACCAAGGATAATTATACGAAACCGTCAAATTCAACTATGCGCACCATCTGGAATGTAATACGAGAGAACCGCAATCTTGATCCACAACTTCGAAGATTAAATTTTGACGTTCTTCGGTACATCTGCTTTGCCTTGGGATTACGCACGAATACGAGAAGAAATGCAAGCACGCTGGTGAAGCGAATTGTAGAATGGGTGAGGGTAGATCCTTTCTTTTGTCCTCCAATTCACCTCTCTTGATAGCGTGCCGACGTGAACGAAGATCAAATACCTACCATTCCTCGGCTAAACTACGCGAATGTGGTTCCCGAGGATGATGAGGAATCGGGGAATGAGACCGATGTGGTACTGTCCTCAGTGTCGTTCTCTATTTACAATGACTTACCTCAATCCGTACCTCAATCCGTTTAAATTAGTCCATCAACAGTGCAACAAGTTTCAACACCGCAAATTCTTCCGTCTTTACGATGGAAGTACCACCTCCACCACCAGTTACTCGGCCTTCCAATGCCCCAGTTCTTGCCTCTCGAGACAGTGAGTACAATGACCTCAAGGCGCAGGTCAAAAACTTCAGTGGGCATTCGCCGGGTTACAAGGTCACCTTAAAGGTACTTCAAACCTTGTGTCAGGATCTGGGGATTCCGTTTGCACGATCGGACACCAAAAAAATCATCATCAACCGCATTAGGTCATGGGTATGGGTGTTTTTCTTCTTCTAGTATTTGTGGTTTTCGAATGTTCAAACGTCGTCCATAGCGCAAAGATCATGGCACACCAGATCATTTGAATAATCCGGAGGATGCCATAGATTCTGTTCAATATGAGGTCTGCAAACGAAAGTTCGAAGCGAAGGAGCTTGCCAAAAGTACATTGGTAGGCTTCACAGTCGACATTCTTCGACGATTATGCCAGGAGTATCAAATACCCTTGAATAGTTACTCCCACCAGAGAGCGAGTATAACGGCTGACGAGATGGCCAGGAGGCTGAAATTATGGGTACGTATTTGGTCTACTATATAACATTATATAACATTCATGTTACCGATCTTCTTCAGCGTCAAGAGCATCGTGATAGCATGGTAACACCTCTTGAAAGTCCCCGCGCTGTGATAGGAAAAAATGTTTTAGGGGAAGTTGACATAGACAGGAAACGCACCCTACTCCCATCCTGGACCTCAACAGTTCGGGATAATTGGGGGACTCCAAGTGGAGGAACCTTGGGAGCTGATGAATGGCGAACTCTCTGCTTCATTCACTTGGTGGTCACTCTAATTCGTATCTGGGGATACGAGTATGAAGAAACCTCTCGCCATTTCCAGATGCTGCTAAATTATCTCGACCTGGTTCATGCTCTTCACGTTTTATACCTCCACGAAACATCTTCTCCACTGCAGGAATATTACTGTTCCCGCATGTTGCGATATCTGCACACAGTCATTACCTTATTCCCGGACATCCAGTTGAAGCCCAATCACCATTATGCCATTCATGCCACAGAAGATCTCAAACTAATGGGTCCCCCACATGCACGTAGCACTCCAGTATTTGAGCGTGTCAACCTGAAATTGCGGGAAACAAACACCAACAAGCATTTGGGTCAGTTAGAATTTTTTATCTTGCGCCGTTCGTTTCATTCAGTTTTTTGTTTTAGGATCGGACGTCGAAGAGACAATGTTGAATTCCTTCTGTCGTCAGGGTAATCTTGACTTAATGTTGGAACACGATATGCAAGATCTTAAGCAGGTTATGAATACTATGGATGCCATAAAGCGAGAAGATCGTCGCGGTATGTTCGCCGGGACTGACTTGTCGATCTGGTCGTCAACAGAGTTTTCATTGACACCGATCCAGCTCTCAGAGCAGGATTTGGATCGCATTGTGGACCTACTCTGTCAGGTATACAATGTGGACCATTCTCATTGGTCCGGCAAAGTCTTTCGCAATGCTTTCGATCTAGGAGGCGTTGCTGTCGGTCGTGCCATTTATTCCCCAAAGCTTCTCGACAGTTCCGTTGTTTTCACGGATGAAGGATGCATCTGTGCAGGAACAATTCTTCAAGTCATTTCTTACCCTCATCGAAACCCTCATCGAAACCCAAACCAGGATTCTGCCAACGCTATCTACCTCCGTATCCGTCCAATGGAACCTATCAATCCTCAGTCCGACCTCTATCGTAAATTGAACTGCGGTTGGTTATGCGACTGCAATCCTCTAATGAGAGACAAGATTATCCCAATGGTAAATCTAATATCGCATTTTGCAAGGACGGACTTTCCAATAAGGGGTCAACTGGTCACTCACGTGTTACCTCTGGTGAAAGTAAGTTTCTAAAGACTTGAATGCACAACATAAACGACTAATGCTGGACAGGTTTTTCATGGAAATCCATCTGGAAGACCGAATCCAGGTACCGGTCCCATGGAAGATTAGTTGTCAAGTTTTTGGAGGAGCAGCGATTGTATGTATTTACCACCGATAATTCAATACTGCAACTCGTGATTCCGAGGTGACACCGACAATCGTCAGATAGTAGATCACACGACGCAATGTCCGAGTCTACTTAGACTAACTCGGATCGGTCCCGATCTAGGTAGGTAGGTAGTTTCCGCGCTACACATATAGCGTCTGTATGCGTGTAGCGTACATTTCCTTCGATGCTTATCTGCCTCGTACAACAGGGCAGCAGGAACTCCCAGGTTTTAGACGCTTCAAGCAGTTTGATTGCAAGAAATCTTATCAGCAATACTAATCAGCAGTTCATGATTAATAATTCCGCCTGCCATCGCTCGGCCTTCGCCCTCTACTAGATCAATACAGTACGGCTTTATCTATTCCATGACCTCCCAGCAGCGTCCATTAAAACATTGTAGTAGTCGTAACGACCGTAGTTGTGATAGTAGTCTTGGTGGTAGTTGTAGTTGTTGTCTGGGCCGATCAGCTAATCTGAGGGGGTGCACTAGCCCGCACTCGAATATCATTAGCGGGTGGTTGAACTAGGGGGAGGCATTGGTTGAATGATTTTATGAGGCAAAGGGCTGAAAACGGTCCTCCTGCAATGATTCCTGCAATAATTACCGGGGAAGAGCAAAATGACGTACATAATATACCGCGGAAGTTAGGCATCACGAACGTAGGAGACCGGGAAATAAGATTGGTGACAATCCTCCGCGTCACCATCCTCCGCGTCACCATCGCTGTGTCGCTCTAAGTCTTCGGGTTGAAAGTATCGCACCGACGATGAGTGAAGAGAACCTTCACTAGCAGAAATACATCGGATACAGCTCAAGGAAAACCGAGGCTGGTGAAAACTCGATTCCTCCATATCGCAACCTTTACCTTGTGTCTCCGACACACCTCCTGCATCTGGAGGGTGAGACTCTGTGGCAGTTGGAGTTGAAGGATGATAGCCTAATTAAAGCAACCGATGATGAGTACAGAGAGAATTCGAAAGCAGAAGTACACCTCACGATTAGACAGCTGGTTCCCAGACTTGCGTTTATGCTTTGATATACTCCGTGTGCCGGTAATAGCGAAAGAGTTCCTCTTTTGTTCGATTGGATGGTATCCGACCAAAAATCCTTCCCAGATGCCATGTCGCTGCTTGAATGAATCTGCCCAGCGATGAGTACCTCGGAAATTATCGATGCCAAGCGATGCTGCAATGTCGTGGGCTTTTTGGATGAGCCTAGCATTCGTAAATGGACCATAGGCAAGCCCTTCCCTGAACCCCACTAGATCGACCGACGGATCAGGAAGGCTTATACAATAGTCTGCACTGGATTCCTTCAGCCATCGTTGCAACTCCTGCTCTATTCCCCGAAGCGGGGGTGGTGGAAGGCGTTTTGCTCTTCCGTCACCGTCCGCATTCAACCACTTTTCCTTGTTCCGCAAGGTTTTGCTGATAGTCTTGGGGTCTACTGCATAATCTTGAGCAATGATACAGTATTTCTCGTCCAGATTGGAAAGATGCCGTTCACAAATTGCTTTGCGCTCTGCAATGGTAAGCCACCGATATGACCGACGGGTAGTCAAATGGGGTACCGATACAGGAGTTTTACTACTCGTGGAATTCGGGATGGAGGTAGGTTGTGGCTCCGAAAGCTGAATATTGTGTCGAGACATCTAGTTCAGAGACTCCTAGAGAAAGTGATAGAAACGATAAATCTCAGGTGACGTGAGAGAAAGCAGAGAAACTTGTCTGCATGATTGTTTCTCAAGAGTGACATTACAGTAATTCATTCCCTGGCTAATCTTCTGGCCTTGAACACTGCGGCGCAGACATCATTACATTCAGCGAAACATTTCAACAAACTCGACTCAAAATTATACAACTAAGAATGGGTGGGATATTACGGTGTTCATTGCAAGGTTGCATCCAAATCGGATATATGACCAATCTCGCGGAAGAGATTGCTTCGCACTTCCGCTGCCTCAACCTCCATCTTCTTTTTTTCCTTCTTCAGATCCAATGCCGTGTCTGCGTGCTGGACAGCTGATTTGAGAAATACATGAGCTAAATGCTCATGGGTGGCGATATCAGTATCAATTTGCGTGTCGTTCCGGCGAGCTTCCACTTCTCGCTCGCGTTTCGCAACAGCGAGCTCGCGCTGTAGGAGGGCCGAGCTATTCAAGTGTTTGTTGTGAATGGACTGGAACTGCATACACAAAAATAAGTGACTAGTTTAGCTGCGCAGTGAAAAGGTTCGTCACAATTTTAAAGAATTGATAGGTGACAATGCCAAATGCAACCGCAACCGCAGCACGCTTTGCGGTCTCAGTGCTGGCTCCGTCCACCAAAATGTGGAGAAAGCTCGCTAGGCGTTGTAAACCCAGGGATCGGAATTTGCTCTCGATCATAGGCGAGGTAGGGGAAGAAGACGTAGGACAAGTGCTGGTTTGCGCAACTGATTGCATCGTAAATGAACGACAGCGTATCCAAGACCTTCAAATATGCTGCCCAGAATTCTCACATCCATCCGTGGTTAACTTTGTACCGGATCTAAGCTTCCGAATTGCGCATCGGTCCAGGCACAGATCTGTCAAAACTTTCAATTTCATTTGAATTGGTGGCTGTGAAAGTATGCACAATTAGAGTTTCATAGAAGCCCACAAGTATACATATGGGTCCATATAGCCAGCTTTGACCTCTCAACCTGGCGCTAGAATAAAAAAAATAAGCAAAAAAGTAATTGGATGCAGAGATAGTTTTATCATCGTATCAGTTATTCACATACACGTTTTCAACACATGTACAGTCTTCCTTGCATCGTGTCCTTTTTCATCATGGGGCCGTCAAAGATAATTCTACGCACACCTCATTTTTTTTCTCCGCCGATAATCGCCACCGAGATTGACATTTAATCTCCCAATAGATGCCGATGAGCCTTGTGCTAGTTGCTTTTGCTTTCCGGATATTCATCGATCAGATGTGCACATACGGCAGGACCTCTGAGACTCATGGTCAGAGCACCGAACTCAAGCTTTAAAACTTAACCTTTCATCCAAAGGATTTTATTCACTCTTCGAGTCCCATTTTTTTTTTTGCTTTCCATGAGCCGACGATCTTCCACCTCTTCTCAGCGCAGACGCGGCTCAACTGCGTTCACCCCGTTACCGGTTTCTCAACAAGGGCCCTCTTCGGTAAGAGTTCACGCAATGTTTCACATCGAGCTACTGACTCCTTTCGTTCTCAAGTATGTAACCTCAATCTTTGGACTCTACTTTGGCCTTGAAAATGCACGTCCGGAAGGACGGTTTTTTCGTGCAAAAACTGTTGAATTACCAGACTCGGGGTCGATCAAACACACCGTAAACTTCGATTCTGTGTTTGGAGCAGAATTTCGTGATGAACGGATCTTTACCGCCCTTGTCGTTCTAGAGGGTCGTCGGTATGTTGTGGCAGGCCCTTACAAGGCTGCCCTGGATGACTACAACATGGCCATTCATGGCATCGGATGCCATGATCAATACAAAGGCGATCTGGCAATCTTCTTCCTTCCGCTTTTCGATAGAAGGAGGATCTTAGCAGGAGTACCTCGATACCGTACTTCCGCCGACAGGCAGGACGTCCTCGAGAAAGTGGTCTCCGTGTAAGCATTTTAGTTTGAGCTATTCCTCACACGTCGCCTCACAAAAAAACGTGCAGATTCACAAACAATGTTCGTCAGCATGTCGAACACGGTGGTCCCCTGAAGCGCCTTCTGAGAGCATGAGAGAGAGAGAGAGTACAAGCGGTCTGTGAAATACAACTTAAGGCTCGCTATGTAGCTAGAGCTACGCCTTTAACGAAGAACTCATATAGCTCTGTCGGGATACTTCACATGTAATAGTTTGCAATCGTAAAAATGTAACGTGTCAATCGATGACAAGCTCAACACCATTCAGAGTTCATTTTCATACTCCCCCCCCAGCATACACGAAGATTGAGACCATGAATACTGAGACCATATCCTTGACGATTGAAACAATCCACCAAAGTAAGAATGCCGAGATAAAGGTACCGAGCAGGATGGTGGTTTCTACGACAGCAGGTGACAGGTAAAGCTAGACAGCGGGTTAACACACAAGTAGTCGCCAGTCACAGCATAAGGAAGTCTCACTGCGTTGTCGGCCTGCCTCCTCTGCGAACTCGGCCTAGGTCTGTAATATTGCAGCAACCCAAATACGGCGATGGCTACGGAAAAAAACCCAATTCGGTTGATGGGCGGCTCGCTCTCAAGAATTATCCACATCCTCCAAAGCAGTCTGCCATTTAGTAGGACGTAGCTGAGTACTCCTACTTGGAAAGCTCTTTTACGAAGCTTGAGGCCAACAGCCTATCGGGCATTGAACAAGGTAGTCATTCAGCATAGCGAAGAGATGGCTCACGATAACAGAAGTGATGCCTCGCAGACGGTCCACTGACGAGAGAGAAGTTGCTTCTGGCTGGAATTGATCGAGGATCTCCTCTATTCTCTGTCTTTCAGTTTCCAAGAATGTCATGTGGCATCGCATATGGTCCAGTAACTCCAGGATGTATTGGTTGCCTTCGACGATCTCCTGGGGTGAGTGTGTGATCTCGCTTTCTTCACTCTGTAGGAGTACGGACGAACTTGCGTTCTCGGTCTCGAAATCTCTATGGTGTGGGATCTCGCCTTCTCCGCCCTGCGTGGATACGGACGAGCTTACTTGCTCGGTCTCGAGATCCTTGAGAGTTTCTCCACCCTCCGGGTGTACGGAGTTGTCCAACTGAGTGTCTTGAGACTGAGATTGAATCTACATGCCTCATAAACTCAAAGACACTGAATAACTTATACACATACTAGTTCTTTTGTCTTTTCTGTCTCCGCCACAGAGTTAGTCTCAAGCGCTTCCTGCGTAGAAAGTGTCTATAGCAAGGTTAACAAATCTTTTTTTCAAGACATGCATAGACCATATCAAGGAGACTAACTTGGTAGCGGTCGGTGTTAGCCATGTTAAACACAAGCTTTTCCCACAACTTTGCTGATCTCGAGCCCTCCCCTGTCATGAACCTAGTCGGGAAGAAAGAAGGTGAGATTATCCGATACTTGAGTACCGTATGTACAGCGTGCGAGATATTGATAGTAGTGCTCAGCTCGATTCGCACATGCATGGCCTCGTGTCTGCCATGTGCAGTTAGTCCAGATGCATATATACAAGCGAAACCTTTTTGGGTCACCATAACCATGACCTACACTCCGCTAGCCACTATTTCTGCTGCCACCGATGGCATTAACGATCTAGCCTTTTCCGAAGACGGTAGGCACCTTGCAAGTGCTGGCGATGACAAATACCTGCGGGTGTTTGACATTCAAAGAAAATTTTCGACGATCTGGCAATTCAAAGGTGAAATCGAGTTCACTGCGGTTGCTTGGATCGGGAAGGACCTGTTTGCCGGGTCAATGAACGGAGAGCTTTACATCTTTCCGCGCATTTTCGTGAGTCGGACTGTCGTGGTTGATCTAATATTGATCTAAGAAACGGCAGCACTGGATCAAACCTGATCAACAGATAGTTCACGAATTCTTCTCACCCGTGGCGAGCATTGAGAGCAGCCCCTCTGGTAGCCAAATTTTGGTATGCGCGGGTGGAGACATTGCTCTGATCAGAAGGGGTTCGTACAACATGAATATGAACTGTATTTCCAAAGATTAACGATTCATATAGATCGCGGAAAGTGGTACCTTCGAGAGGAGCTTCAACAACCTGCATTTGGCGAACCCGAATCTTTTGATGAACCTCCTTTGATCGCAACAGGTGCTCACTTTATCGAGGATGAGCGAGCATGTATTGTTTCATACTTACATCATGGGATCTGGTAGGTTTTCGAACAATGATTTTTGCACAATCTACCAATTTGACTGATTTTTACAGGAAATTCTATTTTGAGACGGGTAGCAGTATGCAGATACGAGCTTTAGGTGAAAAGATGTATGTAAAGATCCTATACGACTAGCTTCTCTCATTCGATTGTCAGAGGATTTTCTACGCTTTCAGAAGATTGTAGCGGTGTCGCGGTCACAAACATTCGTACCGGCATCGACTGGTACAAGATATCAGCAAAGAGTCTGAAGAAGACGAGCTCAACCTTTGAGCCCCAGCCAAAACAGTCAAATATTCCCGTGCCTGTTCTCTTTATCCACAACGGGAAATCTCTCCTTATGGCCGGTACGAAAGGTTATTGCACAATATTCGACGCTAAGGAGGGCCGTCGGATACAAACACTGAAACACGGGGGAGGTGAGTAAATCTCTCTTTGTGTCTCTACCGACCCCGTTAATTGTTGCATTGGTGTTCAGAAAACACTTGGATTACAGCGATAGTTGGTTTGCTTCCTGGAATGAGGATGACCATCTGCTGACAGACTAATAGGCCTATGTTCAGCCTCCAGGGAAACGACGCCTAATTGCAACTGGCGATGGAAATCTAGCAGAACGCACAAAGATTCGGTTATGGATTCAAGATTCTAGGGAAGATCAATTTGTCGGGTGGAGTTGTACGAGGTTATCTTTAGGCTTGGTATGATCGTACTTTTTCTCGAATGAAGCTATTGACCAAGCCAACTGAAGGCGCGGGTATCCATTACGGTTGCCAAGAATACCCTGATGATTCTGGGTTTGCTTGCTGTCTGCATCGCTTTGCAGAAAGACAAAGCTGAAGATCTGTTGTCTGTTATACGTGCATGGCCCCACCGATTTGATTCAACTGTTGAGGTTTCTTCGTTGAACCTGGAAACGTCCTTTCTCCCCTCGTCGCCAGCGGACTCAATCATCAGTACAACCTCTCGAGCTACCACTGTTTCCGCCTCACCGTTGGTTTTCGCTTCCATGGAAAGAGCGAGCCATCCATCAGACTCTGTCAGTGTAGCATCGCCAGCCCCGTCTTCCCAGCCTTCGGAACCAGACATTTTTCCTGCTTCGTCTTCATTCATCGCTCCACTCCAAGTCCATACCACTGATACCAGCGATCAATTTACTACAGAATATTCATTTTCCAATTTGGTCCCAACTCTTTCCCTGTCTCTTCAGTCTATGGGCAGTGTTCCTCCAGATTCTATTCCCTCGACTGATTCATTATCAATTGTTGTATCTTTAGACACCTTCACAACTTCCCTTGAGGATCTCCCCACGGACAAAAGCCATCCTTCAGAATCTTCTTCTGATTCTTCTGCTATAGATGTATCTGTTGGCATCTTCACTACTTCCCTCGCGGAGGACTCGACCTCAGACTCACCGGTCTCTACTTCCACGACTGTCGCTTCTTCCTCGCCTGCCACTATGAGCAAGTACAAACAATTATTCTCAGCTTTGGAGCGCCTGTTTCAGGTAGGTTTCGGTATCATTTATTTAACAAATAAATGCTAATTTTTCCGCAAACAGTAAGCTTTTTTGTCGATTTAATACAACTGGGCTCTGGTTCCAGACAAGATATTCAATGATCGTCATCTCTGTTCCGGGTTTCCACTTACTACTATGTTTAACATACTATAGGTACCTTATATACAAGTGTACGTAGTCAAATTTTCGTTAACATGCAGTCGCACAAGAGAATCTTCTGCCTTCGAAGAGCAGTACAATCGTGGCTCTCACACTGGTCGCTGGAATAGCAAAGTCGTAGGCCAGTCGCGCTAGTGAAAGATGACCAGCATCAAGCTAGAAGCAGATTTACATCGAAGCTGGCCAATGCAGCCTGTTAACACCACACTGGTATTCATCACTGAATTGGCGGATTTATTGTGGGGCTATACAATGGATTGCAATCGATACAAGCAATGCGATATAGTCCCAATCTTGTGAGGGTACTGCAAGGTATTGCGAGGGATTGTAATCGTCTGGGACTTTCGCAAGAGTTGCGTCGATCTTGCAATATGATCACAAGATTGTGCCTCCACTACAATGTAATCTAAGTCATAAACAAGTATTAGTATCGTGCCATGATAATAAGACAGTATTAGCACTCTTTTGTGATTTAGCGGTAAGATTGGTTAAATCCCACAACGGGATGTAAGGAAAGGTAAGACTGGGACTATTCAATGGTTGTGGTTCGCTTTTCAGTTCTCGGATCGCTTCTGGATTCTCGCATGCAAATGGTAGAATGGCAAAAAAGCAATTATATTTGAAGAAAAAAACAGCGACGACGAATTAAGTACTACAGGTGCTAGTATCTGTAGCTGGGGAGGGAGCATGAGTTGGAGAAGGAGAACGACGCTGTCGCTTGGCAATGTCCTCCTTCCGGGAAGTCATCTTTGTGCCGCGACTGTTTTCAGCAGCGTTGGTACCAGTGAAAATTCGGCTGTAAGAATACAATGAGTAATAAGGCAGAGAGAAAGAGACAGCCACGTACTCATTCCACCACTTTAAAAGCTCCTTCGCATGCTCTTCTGCATCCTCGTCCACTGGGTCCTCAAAGAAATCAACAACAAAGTACCAGAGATCCTGGTAGTTGTAACCTTCGTGAGTCGGAGACCACCAAGGCGCATCTGAGAGTGCAAAATGTAGCTGGAGAGAGATGGGATGTTAATTAAGCTGTAGAGCACTGAGATGGAGGACGTACATGGACAGCTGCGTAGGCAATCGAGCGAGGTACAACCGACGCCATTTGGATACGCTGAGCAACGTTGGCGCGATGACTAGGAACTCCCTTCTTTTTCTTGGGTGCAGGAGGGAGATTCTCGAGGTCGTCGGATTTATCCTTGGTTGAAGAAGGCGAGGTAAAAAGTATCTGGTAAACCTAACAATGAAAGTCAGTACATATACGAACTTGAAAGAAATGCGCGACGCACCTGGAGCAAGAGATGGCTTTGCAGGAAGCCTTTATCGAGGTCCTCAGGATCATAACCATCTGCAGGATAGAAGCAGCGAGAATGAGCAGAGCTCGCAAAGTCGTATTTCGGGTCGTCGAGTTTCCGTATAGCGGCACGAACTCTGCCAAAAAGAAATCGATGAGATTTGAACAAAGGCAATAGGACGAGGACTTACACAAGATCATCCCAGTCAAATTCCACAGGGCAAAGTTAATGATTTTTGGGAAGGTTTGACCTTATAGATAAGTACGAAGACAAAAGGTTAGGTGCTTGGGAACGAGACATAATGAGATTATATCTGTGAAGGGCTTACGATGCTACGAGAAACGACACATGGATGAGGTTATAGGTACACACCTCGTCTAAATTCAAGCGTTCTCATGTCATATCAAAATTCTGAATCATTTGAGGCCTTGAGCCTTCAACGTGTTGTGCATTTTATGTATATACGTGTACGAGCACTCGACGTATGGACGACTTACCAGGACAATAACAAAACGACATCGAAGTTGAAGAGAAAGATGCAAATAGCGTGACATCACGACTGACAGTGATTGATATGACTGTAACGACTGCTTCGTGCTGACATCTCGTTATTTGTCATGACGAAGCAGTCGTTACTGTCATATCAGTCACCGCTCGAGCGTTATGTCACGCTATTTGACTTTGCTTCTTACCATTATCTGTGCTCGAGGAGCCGTCGATGTGCAACTCGAGTGCAGGGTAAACTTCCCTCTATACCTCTTACTTGCCCATGTCGTGTCCAACTAGCCGTAAGTGTGCGAGTTGGATACGGGGCGAACTTTGATCATTGAATTGACCCAGGAATTTCCTGGGGGACAACCTCTCCGTCAAATGGCTTTACGAATTTCCTTTCAAAACCTTCCAAATGGTTCACTAGAAGTGCCTCTAATCCAAAGATAAGCACTGTGGCTTCATCTGAGCCTAGAGCGAGTAGTTCCTCTGGAAGGAAACACAAAATTTCGCGTCCCACAGACCCGAGACTGATATTAGAACCGTATGCGGCCAGGTGAGTATTTTTATAAAATTTATTCCAATTCTTTTCTGACCAATTTCTCTTTGCAGATCCGTCATGGATCTATCTTCGCGAAATCCCACTTCCCTCGACCTTTCATCCGTCAGTTTTAATAATAATTCCAGTCAGCCGTCAAGTCCATCCAGCCCACTTCGCTCAACTGGACTGGGTGACCTCCGAGCAATATCCCAAAGAGGCTGGTCCAGATCTGTCGATGATCTCGGCAAAATGTCCGCAGAGCCTTCTCCTGAAATGGAGGACAGGATTGCCCAGTATCGCAATCGGAGCAATAGCAATGGTCCACCCTCAGCTCCGCCAATCGTTCAACGCAACTTTGGCTCTGGTATCCAACCATTTCCGTCTCTGACTGGGACGGAAACTCCAAAACCAGCGACTCCGACGGTTTCTATATCCATCTCCGCACCCGCAGTCGACGAATCTGCTTCGATTAAACCACAATCCTTACCAACTCACGTGCACACACGCTCTCACTCATTCACACCCAAACTCGCATCCAAACTTTCCACCCCTCGGTTTATACCTCCTAGCCCTAAACGGAAAGGTTCTGCAAGCTCAGAGATGGAACCCTCGCCGTCATCTCGTGGCGCCTTTCCATTCAGTTCTAGCAGCAGCAGAAGTCTTCTTCCTGACTCATCGTCCACCCCTGCCTTGTCCCATCGTTCTACCACTCTCCTAGCCCCGCCGAACATCGTCGAACCCATGACACTCAGGGTCCAGCTCACCCAAACGCTCTTCCGAGATCGTATACAACAGCGGCTTTATCAACAGGTTTGCTGACGGGAGCGCCAACCTTCATTATGCGAATCTAGGGCCGCAAAGTCATGGAAACCATTCAAGCTCGAATTAAAGGGCTCAAAATTGTATTTCTACAAACCTCCTTCAGATAGAGCTGCGGCTGTGAAAGAACTGTTCCCTACGGAACTCGTACCATCTAATGAACAGGATGACGACGAGAAGGACGCTGGGGCTGAAGGTGAAGGCGAAGACGATCCTTTTGCAGCAGCTTCGACTGGAAGTGCGAGGATGGATATGCAGTCGAACAGTCAGGACGGTTCAATTGCTCAAAGGAAGAAGCGAGCGTACTGGGGTCGACTTACTCACCCCGATCTATCCCAAGATGCAGATGGAAAGATCGAAAAGGGTACGTTCGAGGCATTGACACACGAGGCCGTTTTTGGGACTACTTTTCTTCGGAACTATGGACGAGGCGGGTACTGAAAGCAAGGACCAAATCGGACCCATGGAACAGTGGAAAGATTTCGCCACTTCGATCCTTCTATGTTTACCTCACTTGGTTGATCAAGCCAAGTTTGAAGCAGAGCTGATGAGGTGTTGCGAATATCTCGTCTCTGGTGCAGAAGAGGAGAAAAAGGTTGCGGAGAAGCAAAGGGTTATTTGGTTGGCGTCCGAGTACCTTCGCTTTCACGCGCGGCGACTGGAGTTTCCAGACTGGCCAGAATGGAACTCGGAAGTTGCATCTGAAGCGAATGCTTCGACTCTTTCAGTCCTACTACCCAGGTCAGCTTCTACGCAGGGCTTTTACAACCCTATTCCCATCGCGTCTCCACATATTGGCATGTTCTCTCCCAGACCAGAGGACGCCAACACATTGTCATTATTTGATACGTTGGGCGGGCGAGACGCTTCCACCGCGCCTCAATCAGGACCCTTGACCTCTTACTTTAACTTGACCACCACTCCTGAACACAATCGTCTATGGCGGGTGCAAGTTCCGAGATTGCCCACCTCAAAGAGGCTTTCAATCGAGGTTAGCAGGAATTCCGTGTTGAAACTTGAACGCAAATGACGTTTGACTTCTAGGCGAGAACCCGCTGGACAACTCGACGGATATTGATGCCGTCTGCGACCTGATCAAATCGTGGTTCCGTGTTCTTCCCGACCCCTTGTTCCCTCCCTCTTCCTATCATGAAGCCATAGACACCATGAGTAGGTTGATGATCTTCTCTGATACGATTACATGGCTAATGCATTGGCCTTTAGAACTCGAAAATCTCGACGAACGATTGACCAACATTCGGAAAATCGTCCAGAACCTTCCTCGTGCAAACTTTGATCTGTTGAAGCTAATATCCGAACACTTGGACAAGTGCGTCAATTTTATCTCGCCTCCAATCCATACTGAACATAGCACAGAGTGACCGACTTTGAGGAACATAATCAAATGACTGCTGAAGCCCTGTCAATCGTGTTCAGCCCCAACCTGCTCTGTGCCCCTCAGAATGACTTCCTTATGGACCTCGCTAACATGCCCTACACTCATAAACTGGTCAAGACCCTGATCACTCATGTACGTCTTTGAAAGCCATTTTGTGGCCATTGCACCAATTATTTCCTACTTCTAGTACCATGTCATCTTTGACGACACGGATGCTGAGGCTGAGGCGGACCCAGAAGATGATCTGGATAGCCCGATAGCCGAAGATGACGAAGATCCTGAAGGAGATTTCGCCAGCTATCTCCCTACTTCGCCTAGTTGAGATTTGAACTCCAGACCAACGAATACCTTTAGACACTCATAATACCCCCATGGAAACTCACGCCTATTCCTCTTGCATGTGTAAAATGGTTGCGACACAAACTCTCCACTCCACAACTCACCGATTCTCATTTCCGGGACTCTGCACCGTATTTGGTAGCATGGACAATTTACATTAAAATTCTTAATCATCACTGCATGTTTTATTAGTTCATTATGTGCAATAGCTGCCGGACTAAAAATGGTTAATTGTACTCGTTCTCGAATGCTGTGCTCAAACGCTAACTAAAAGGAAAGTCAAAGCTGGAGCTCATAAACCGCGACATGGCGTGTTCAACCCAAAGGGGAACGATGAGCTTGCGCATCAGAACCGCGACCAGTCACTATTCATCCGCGTTTGGGACTAGAATGCATTACAGGAGAGGAGCTGGGAAGGGAAGAACGGTGAGGATCCAGACCATTCGTCTGTCGTTTCTTCGGGCTGTCCGCACAGGCGACCCTCTGGCTCGGAGGATGCTTCTCTCGGGTTTTTCTGGCAAAACCCCTTCAGACTCTCCACGTCTCTCATTATCCGAGTATCGACTCTCCCTCTCGGCCTGCCTGTCTCGCTCGATTGTCCTGATTTCGGACAAGAAGGTTTTCAACGCATCGATCACCATGATTGCCGTGTCCTGACTCACAAGCTGGCTCGGTATACCTCAAGGCCTGTATGGAGCAAGGGACTGTGGCCGCGATGGAGGTGGGGTTTAGTATGGTGATTGGGGGTATATCGAACAGAGGTCTCGATTGAGACTGAGGCGAATATGGCAAGTCGTGATGTGGTTTGACTGTGTCCGTTTCCTCGTTATCGTCGTCATCGTCGTTATCCTCGCCGCCATCATCCTCCACGACTATCCTCCGTGAACTTGTGCTCTCCAGTTTGGGCTTAGGTTGTGGCTGCGAAGAAGATAGCGGTTTGTCCTCCTTCTCAGTCTGCATCACTTCGTCTTTTCCATTTACTTTCTTCTCTGTTCCAGGGCGCTGGTTTGCAACCAAGTTCACTTCGGATTGGTTACCGCCCTCGTCTGCGATCTCCCGCTCCTTTCCCTTCCGTGATACTCGCTTTGGAGCATTGGACTCTGTAGCTTCCAAAGAACAATTCTGCTGTACTGTTGACAGATCTCGTGGCGAGCCCCGATGTTCGTCGTCGCGGAGGATACAAGTCCCAACGTCACAGTCAATCCAGCTTTCGAGCTGGCGCATTGGAGATTCGGGCTCGAGCTAGCTGAGAGATGGATGGATATGATGGGGGAGGACGTACCGGGGAACTGGACCACGGTCAAAAACAACCTCGCTCCTCTTCCCATAGAGAATGGGACGTATGCCGTTTATGAGAAAGCAGCCAAGTACCTCATTACTGCACTGGGCGGCCAAGATGTCGCCCAAAAGCTGGTAGGAGGCGTCAAGTGGTGGCAAGTGAGAAGTATTGACGGGTAAGCTTGTTCAGGTTATACTCAACTGTGCATCTAACTTCAGTGAATACTTAGTGTAGACGCCCAATGGATTACCGCAAAGAAAGATTGGCAAGAAGCGAAACGGCGGTACAAGGAAAAACAACGCGATGGAAAGGATCAACCTTCCTTAGATCCCAATGAAGGCGCAACCTACAATGAAGATATGGACACGATGCGATGTATTTTATATGCACACGGAGGCAAGTGTCCCTCAATAGTTAAGGACTACTGGCTCATCATTTTCGACGATAGGTGGGTATTATTTCGGAAGTGTCGACCTAGAAAGGTATTTCTACTACCTATCTGTGTCGATTCACAATCTCACTTACTTTACAGATACAGCATCCAACGGTACGCAAGGAAGATCAATGGTCGAGTATTCGGTAACGTGAATCTTTCTTACTCCGGCGAAAACCATCCTTGACGCTAAATGAACAGCGATCAACTATCGTCTCGCGCCTCAATATCCATTTCCCTGCGCGATTCAAGATCTCCTTGCAGCATGTACGTTGAACGTCAGGTTTCGTTGCATTCAAACTAACACAACTCGCATAGATCTCTATCTGATCCGACCCCCACCTGGTGTCTCTCATCTTCCCGTCAAACCCTCACACATAGTCGTTGCAGGAGATTCTGCGGGTGGTGGAGTCACTCTAGCTCTCCTTCAAGTTCTACGAGATGCCTCACTCCCGCTTCCCGCTGGCGGAATACTTATTTCGCCTTGGTGTGACTTGACGCATTCCTTCCCCAGCATTCACACCAATACCGCAACAGACGTCATTCCGCCGTATGGTCTTTCGCTGCATAAACCCAGCACTCTATGGCCTCCACCGGATGAAGAATTGGCTGGTCGTGTGAGGACAGGATTGAGGAAAAGAGTTCGAGCGGTATTCAAAGCCGAAGAGGATCCAAATGCCAGTGTTGTGTCACTTGGACTCAGCGGTTTAGATTCTGGTTCTAATACCTTCTCCGGCGAGGTTCCTAGCTCTGGTGGGGCATTGAACGCCATGCCCGTCGATGTAGGCGCCACCACTCCCCTTCCTCTACCCAATACTTCCAACCCATTCGATTCAAATTCCACTCCTGAATCGATAACCTTCCGAGCACAAAATGGAGAAACTCTTAGTATACAGCAGCAGATTCAGCTTTACACGACAAATGCGCTGTTGGGACATCCATTAGTTAGTCCGGCATTGGGGTATCTGG
>Ga0233335_1000056_pt1 | contig 42711 bp, 41 predicted proteins | sample GEONDECOMP222_FD_180695 | JGI IMG/M metagenome (GOLD analysis project Ga0233335, IMG submission 180695) | Leaf litter microbial communities from Shasta-Trinity National Forest, California, United States - GEON-DECOMP-222 | ecosystem: Environmental > Terrestrial > Plant litter > Unclassified... | reverse complement strand
TACGGTTAATCGGCCAAAATCATGCCCCACCGATACAACCTGCGCCCCAATCGTGGGCCTTTGACACCATAAGACGTTGAGGTTGCTCCAGATGGCTAGATAGACACATCCATATTACTTTCGCCAACTTGCGATTTCACTGCCGCGGGAAAGACAGCCGCTTTCAACAAAGCGGAACACCGAGATAGTCACTCTCTGTTCGTTCACGCTGATCTTTGAGAGGTCAATCTCACGAGCGGAGCAGCCTGCGCGCGATTGGCGATCTAAACTCCCGCTTCGGCCAACACCTCTTCCACCCACTCCGGCACCAGCACGCCTGCCGGCCCCTGCCGAGTCTCGTCGAAGAAAATGCTGCCCGCCGAAGGGTCGAGATTTAACTCGAGCGTGCGCGCACCATAATGCCGCGCGGTCCGCACGAAGCCCGCCGCTGGATATACACCTCCCGAGGTGCCGATCGATACGAACAAGTCGCAATCGGCCAACGCCTCCTCGATGGCCTCCATCCGGTAGGGCATCTCGCCGAAGAACACGATGTCGGGCCGCAGCGCCGGCATACCGCACGCCGCGCAGCCGCTCCCGACAGGCATCGTCGCTTCCCACCGCTGCCGCGCATCACATTGCGCACACAGGGCCGAGCGCAGTTCGCCATGCATGTGCAGCAACCGAATTGCCCCAGCGCGCTCGTGCAGGTCGTCGACATTCTGGGTGATGATCAACAATCCGCCTGGCCACCCGGCGTCCAGCCGCGCCAGTTCGCGATGCGCGGCGTTGGGCGTAACCGTGGACAGCGCCGCCCGCCGCGCGTCGTAGAAATTGTGCACTAGGGCCGGATTGGCAGCGAGAGCCTCGGGGGTGCACACGTCCTCGACTCGGTGCCCCTCCCACAGCCCCCCCGGCCCGCGGAAGGTGGCGATGCCGCTCTCAGCGGAGACGCCCGCACCGGTCAGCACGACGATGTTCTCGATTCCTCGCATCACACGAGCTGCGGCGGCAGATCCGGATCGGCCTTGGCCATCGCCCGGGCATAAGCCGGCCGCGCCCCGATCCGCTGCAGATAGGCCCGCAAGTTCGGAAACGGGGCCAGGTCGCGCGGCGCGAAGATCCGGCCGGTGGTCAGCGGGAACAGCATGAGGATGTCTGCCGCGGTGAACTCGTCGCCCGCGAAATAGGGCGCCTCGCCCAACCGCGCCTCGACCATCTCGAACGCTCGGTCGCCACGCGCACGCAGCGAAGCAGTCTTCGCCTGCGCATCCGGCCCCAGCCGGTGCGCGACCATATCGATCATTGTCGCCGGCACGAGCGACCCGTTGGCGAAGTGGAACCAGAACAAATAGTGCGCATAATTGGGGTGGTCAGGAGCTAACCGAAGTCGCCCGTCGCCGTACGTCGTCACAATATAGTCGAGGATGGCTGCCGATTCGCCGAGTACCAGATCGCCGTCGGTGATCACCGGCGCAGTGCCGAACGGGGTCAACGCGCCATAGTCGGGCGGCGCGAGACGGGTGACCGGGTCGCGCGTGTAGAGCTTGAGGTCATAATCGAGCCCGAGCTCCTCACAGAGCCAGACAATGCGGTCGGATTGCGATATTCCAAGGTGATGAACGGTAAGCATCGCAATACGCTAGGCGATCGGCGCGCGCAGTTCCAGCATCCCCTGCGCCGTAATGGCGACGGAAATGTCTGAATAATCGACGATCGCTGGATGCGCGGTATCGATGCCGTAGGCATGGGTGGCGGTTACTACCAGCACCGCAGCGCCAGCGGCCTCGGCGGCCTGAATTCCGGCGGGCGCGTCCTCGAACACTAAGCAATCGCGCGCCGCCACGCCTAGCCGCTCAGCACCCAGCAAAAAGCCGTCGGGCGCGGGCTTGCCATGGACCACGTCCTCTGCAGTGACCATCACCGGCGGCACGGCAAGGCCAGCCGCCGCCAACCGCCGCTCGGCGAGCAGCCGCGGCGCCGAGGTGACGATCGCCCACCGCCCCGCGGGCAGGCTGGCAAGGAAGGCCACCGCGCCGGCGATGGTCTCGATCCCGTCGACGTCAGCGATCTCGGCGCGCGTCAACGCCTCGGCCTCCAACACCGGATCGACGCCCGGCAACGCCTGCCGCCGGATCGTCTCGACCGCGCGTACGCCGTGAATGGTGGGCAGGAAGGTGGCGACATAGATCCCGTGCCGCACCGCCCAGGCTGTCCACACCCGCTCAGCAGAGGCGATCGAGCTTAAGATCGTGCCGTCCATATCGAACAGGAAGGCGGCGAAGGCACGGCCAGGATAAGGACGCACGGATTCAGAGATCAGAGCCATTACTGCGCCATGGCAAGAATTGTCGGGCGCGAATAGGGGCGAGATCGGCAATGTGGTCGGGCAGCGCCATCAATCACGCGCAATGCCTGGGCGATCGCCCGAATCGCCACGCCGCAAAGGCAGGCCGATTATTGCGGATTCACCAGTAGCGTCAGGGTGCCCGTATAATTGGTCAGCGATGCCATGTTCTGCAATTCGCTCGTGGCGATCTGAACAGTAAGGCTCGACGAGGTACTAGGCGCCGCGATGCAGGCCGGACGGGTGGCGGTCGAGACGAAACCCGAAGAGGCCGTCGCCGCAGTCAGAGCGGTGCCGGTAGTCTGCGCAGCGGTCTGACTCCACAGCACCGAGTAGTTGACCGGCGTCAGCGCGCCCGAGGCCAGCGTAAAAGCGCCGGCGGCGCCGCTGCCGGTCGCAGTGATCGTGTACCCCTTGGTCGCGGTGTTGCTCCACACGCAGTTGCTCTGCGAGTTGGTCGCCTGCACCATCGGGTCGGAACTCGAAAAATCGATGTCGGTGAGGCCGGTGATCTGCACGCGGTTGGGCACCGACACAGTGAGGCCGATGCTGCCGGTCGAGGTGGCGCCGACCGACCCTTGTGTCGACGCGACGGCGGGGATCGCCGACGCCAAGGCAAGGAGCGTCGCCCCCATCTTAAGCGGATGGAGGGCGCGCAGGCGGCCCGAACCGCGCGTGACACAGAGAGTATCGGCCTTGGAGATCGTGAGGAGGTTTTTACAAAGCGGGTTCATGGCTGCTGCCCTTCGCTGAGGATGGTCAGGCATAGTTTTGATCCGCGTGATTCGAAATTACGTATTGTGGCGTGCGTGCCTTAGCAATTTTGAAACCATTCCCCTCCCGGCAAGCACCGCCCGATTTCACCAATTCCCTCTGTCCTCCAAACCCCGATCTGTGGCACAGACGCAACATCATGCCTCCGCTTTGCTCCTCCCCCTCGCCGCGCGCCCGGTCGCTGCGGCGCCGTCCCGCGCCCGCCGCGACTCCCCGTGTCAATCCTGCGCCACGGTCGGCCCGGAGGACCGCGTGACCGCGATCGGAATCTTCGGCAGCGAGGGCCGCATGGGCCGCGCGATCCAGGCGGAACTTGCAGACTATGACGCGCACTTCGCCGGCGGCGCCGATGCCGGCGACGATCCCGGACCGCTGTCCGCGCGCGCCGGCGTGCTGGTCGATTTCTCCACCCCCTCAGCTCTGAAGGCGCACCTCGCCGCCGCCTGCGCCGCGGGCACCCCGATTCTGATCGGCACCACCGGGCTGCAACCGCAACACCATGCGCTGATCGACGAGGCCGCGCAGGACATTGCCGTGCTACAGACCGGCAACACCTCGCTCGGCGTCACTTTGCTCGCGCGGCTAGTTCAGCAGGCGGCCGAACGGCTGGGATCGGACTGGGACATCGAGATCGTCGAGATGCACCACCGCGACAAGATCGACGCGCCATCAGGCACTGCACAACTGCTCGGCGAAGCGGCCGCCGCCGGGCGCGGCATTCCGTTGTCCGAATGCGCAGTGCTCGGTCGTGGCGGGTTGTCCGGCGCGCGCACCGAAGGGACGATCGGTTTCGCCTCCTTACGTGGCGGATCGGTGGCCGGCGACCACCAGGTTGTGTTCGCCGGCCCGGGCGAGCGTATCGAGATCGGCCACCGCGCCGAAAATCGCACCATCTTCGCGCGAGGGGCGATCCAGGCGGCGCTGTGGCTCAAGGATAAGCCCGCCGGGCGCTACGCGATGCACGAAGTGCTGGGGCTTTGACCCCCATTCCGCTAGCTCCGCGCTCCGCCGCCAAGCGCCGGGCGAACGGAGCAGACCGTTGAAGAAGGCCGACGTCGTCGAATTCTTCCACCGGCTGGCGGAAGAAGATCCGGCACCGGTCACCGAACTGCATTACGTTAATCCCTATACACTGCTGGTAGCGGTGGCGCTGTCCGCGCAGATGACCGACGTCGGCGTCAACAAGGCGACCCGGACACTCTTCCCGTACGTCGATACGCCGCAAAAGATGATCGACTTCGGCGAGGAGGCACTGCGCCAGCAGATTCGCACGATCAATTTCTACAATACCAAGGCCAAGAATGTCATCGCGCTCTCACACGCCCTGATCCGCGATCACGGTGGCGAAGTTCCCGCGGACCGCACCGCGCTTGAGGCTTTGCCTGGGGTCGGTCGCAAGACCGCCAATGTGGTAATGAACTCGGCCTTCGGGCAGGAGACCTTTGCAGTCGACACGCACATCTTTCGGGTCTGCAACCGCACCAGACTGGCGCCGGGCAAAACCGTGCTTGAGGTCGAGATGGGGCTGGAGAAGACCGTGCCGCAACCGTTCCGATTGCACGCGCACCACTGGCTGATCCTGCACGGGCGCTATACCTGCAAGGCGAGAACCCCAGAATGCTGGCGGTGCATCGTTCGTGACCTCTGTGCGTTCAAGCCTAAGACGTTAGCTCCCGAAGATCGACTACGGGCCAAGACGTTGCTGCCGAAGGGAAAGCCCCGTGCTTAAACTCGCAATCGCCATTGCCCTGATCAGCACCGCCGCAAGAACGGCGGACAAAGTACCGCAGGCGACTTCGGCCGGCACGCCGAAAAGCTGCATCCCGCTACGCAGCATCCGCGCCAGCCACGTCCATGGCGACCAGGTGATAGATTTTGAAATGAGCGACCGCACGGTCTATCGCAACACCCTACCCTTTGCATGCTCAGGACTCGGGTTTGAGGAGCGGTTCGGCTATGAGACATCGCTGAACGAATTGTGCTCGACCGATATCATCACCGTTCTGCGCTCGGGCGGCGGCGGGCCGGGGCCGAGCTGCGGCTTGGGACAATTCCAGCCGGTGACGCTTACAAAGCGTTGAGGGGCTGGCGCAGCCCGCCGGGCTTTGCTAGGCGAACATCCACGCACCCGTAGCTCAGCTGGATAGAGCACTGCCCTCCGAAGGCAGGGGTCGCCCGTTCGAATCGGGCCGGGTGCACCAAGACAAAAACCTTCGTTCTTACGCATCGGTCGATTCCTCCCGGTGTTATTCCGGTGTCGGTGATTTTGGGTCCGTGGGCCGTATCAGGAACGCCCCGGGAACGAGCTTTTCGATCTCTTCGATGATGGCATCCGTCACCTCCAGCGCGCGCCAGATAGCCCGGATCAAACGGCGCATAGGTGTCGGAGGTCGACGGCTTGCGGTGGCCGAGCACGATCTGTCCCTCGACCCAATCGCGCTCACCAAGCCGCTGGCATCCAAGCTGCGCCATCGACCGGCGAATCAGCTTGTGGCCGCTCTCACCCTCGCCCGGCAGCCCGAGCTCGCGCTGCATTTCGCCGAATGCCTTCCGGACCGAATCAACGGCGACATAGAATCCGCCGCGCGAATCGCGCAGTTTTGCCATCCTCTGGCCGATCGGCACGATGGGCCGATATTTCTTCGTCTGTGCGCGGCCGCGCTGGTTGAGGTTGAGCGCCTAGGCATTGGAATGCCACTGGTCGCGAGCGCGGTCGGTCGACCTCATGCGTCGCGTCAGGCCGGGCCCAGGTGGCGACGCTGATCTGTAGGAAGCGGTGCAGGTCCGCGCGCCAAGCGAAGCGGCGCTCCCGCAATTTCTCATATTCACATGGCTTCAGCTGCGGATCCACGCAATAGCGGAACATCGCTGCCAATATCTGCAGGTCCGCCCGGTGAACCGGCGTGCGGCTCACCTCGTCGGGTGACTTGGCCGAGAAGGCGGCGGCGAATAGAGTATCCTTGCGGTTGTGGGCATAGTTGATGACCGCGGCGAGCTGGCGCACGCTGGCCTCGACAGTGCCAGGCGCACGGGCGCGCACGGCACCCTTCGGCGCAACGATGGGAACCTCGATCGCCCACTCGCGGAAACTGTCGATCCAATGCTCACAGCATCTTGACACGCGGTCGCGAGCCGGTCGGTCTCGACCAGATGGGCAGTGACGTGCGCGAGCCGCGGATGAATCGAGCCGATGCTGTCGCGCTCCCCCGCAGGCAACGAGATAGTCGCGATTGCGTCGGTCAGCAGGTGTCGGGCGCCGGCGTGCAACATCTGCCCGCACGAAGCACAAACCGCCTGGCCGCGCTCCTTCTTCAGGTAGAGCTTGCCTAGCTCGCCTTCCGCCGCCGCGATGGGGATTGGCGTGGAAAAAGAGGGCTGACTTAAATTCCGTGCAAATGTTGGTCATGCCAGTGACATGACCCTTGCCTTGAGTAAGTCGAGCTTTGCGCGGGGATAAGTGGCGGCAACACGAGATGCAAAATGCTCGCCAGCCTGTAAAACGGAACCTTTATAGAGGGGAACTAGGCTAAGAGACCGTTAACCATCCCGTTGCTATGCAGGGCGCATGGAACAGATCATCGCCGATCGCGTCGACGCCTATGTCCTCTCCTTAGGCGAGTCGGTAGCAATTCAAGGTCACAACGATGCCGCGTACGACACGGTGAAAGCCAATTACTACGAGATCGCACATATCGGTGGCGATCCGGGTTATTGGCTCGGCGCGGAGGAACCGCTCGACCTCGCTGACACCGGCGGCAAGGAGCCGGTGTTCGTCTGCTTCTATACTCGCGACACGGCGTACGAGCCGCTAGCTCAGCAGCTCGTAGCGTCGCTCGACCGTTTCGGACTCGAGCACCGCGTAGTCGGGATCGAACCACTTGGTTCATGGGAGCGCAATTGCGCGATGAAGGCGAGGTTCGTGCGCGACCAGTGGCGCACGCTCGGGCGACCGGTGGTATGGCTCGACGCAGACGCGACGGTCGCGGCTGATCCGGTAACGCTGCGCCGTTGCGGCGCGGACTTCGCGATCTCCAAAGCGCACGGCTGGGAGTTCGGCTCTGGCACCGTTTTCTTCGGTGCGACGCCAGCCGCTGGCCGCCTGCTCGACCGCTGGGTGCTGCGCTGCGACGCCGATCCGTTGCTGTGGGACCAGATGCACCTCGATGCAGCCTGGGCCGACATCGCGAGCAGCGAGCCGCTCGTCACCCAATGGCTACCGCAGTCCTATTTGTCTGTCTTCGACCACCCGCCTGAGCGGCCGCCGGTAATCACCCATTGGCAAGCCTCACGCGCCCAAAAGGCAACGGTCAGCGGCGGCACCGTGCGGCCCAAGCCGTTCATCCCGCCGGCGCTGGAGGAAGCGCGCCGGTTCAGCCGCTACCGCAGGTCGGCCGAGGCGCTGTTCTGGGGCGTTGAGGGGACCGATCACATTAAACCCGAAACAGGCGTCGAGCATCCCGAGGGGTTCGACGTTCCTGCAGCGATGCGCGAGCTGGTCGACGGCGCGCTGCCGCTGCTGGAGGTGGGGTGCGGCGTCGGGCGGATCGCGACAGGCTTCTTACCCGAGGAATATATCGGCGTAGATATCAACCCGCACGCGCTGATCGCCGCGCGCCACGCTCTACCCAGCCACGACTTCCGCCTAATCACCGAGGAGTTGGCCTATCCGCGCGCGCGGACCGCCCTTTTCTACACCGTGTTGCTCCATATCCCCGATCTGGCTGTGGCAGAGACCCTCGCGAAGGCAGCAGAGGCCGCCGACCGAATTGTCATCGCCGAGATTATGGACCGACGCTGGCGGCGCCTGGGTGATCCACCCGTGTTCAACCGCGAAACCGAAGATTACGTCCTAGCCATGCAAGTTCTCGGCTATAATCTGACCGGCCATACACGCATACCTTATGCGCACTACGATACCGAGCAATGGTGGGGGCGGCGCGACACACGTCTCGCAATCCTTGTCTTCGAGCGCAAAGTCGGCTTGAGCTAAAACGCTGATCGCCAGTAAACGCATCGACGTATCGCAATCCGGTCTTTGAGACCGACCGAGCGCGAGAACGGCCGGCTACTGACTTTTCTCATCTCCGCCGCACGCAACAGCAGCGGATCACGATGACAATCTTCTCAGGGTTGCTGTCTGATTGTGTTGCCTCGCCGTACAAGGGATGGCTCACTCGCGTGTCCAGGGCACGCTTCGATTTGCGCTATCCCGGAATTGGAACGGAACTCTACTTGCCCTCCATAAGGCGGCCCAGCAGCGTAGCGCCCCAGTTCTTTATGGGCTTCGAGGCGCACAGACCAACACGCGCCCTCCTAACAGCCGCGGTCGCCAAGACGTTCGAACCTCTGCCGCGGCGCGACCAACTATTGTCAGTGCCGCGTGTTATGTGTTTCATCGCCAATCTGCGTTATTAGGCGCCAGCAGCCAATCTTTACCATCCACTGCGCGCGGGCGAGATGGCTTTCCCAGCACTTCCGCGCCGAGTCGGCTTCCATAACTGGATCGCGATGCAGGACGATCCGCGCCACCTCCGTCCAGTCCGCACCATCAGTCTCGGCGTCCAGCAGGCGCAGATAAGTGACGAAATGCGCCTCGTCATACGGGGTTATGTCCGGCCCCATGGGAACCTGGTCATATACATCAGGATCGAGCTTAGGTTTGACGTGCATCTCACATCCTCCTCACGGCGCCGCGGCAAGCCGATATTTCCCACATTGATCTTGTTATATGGCAATCGATATCCGCGACACGGTCGCGCCAAGCATTGCACCTCCAGCAACAATCGAAGCGACCCGACGAATATTACGATGGTAACGATCGGAAAGATAGGGACAAATACGTTTACTGCGCAACTTCTATTTTCTGTGGTTGCAGCCCGTGATGCAAGAGATTTCGTGTCCAAGCATGCGCCTGATCGAGTGCAGTCTATTTTAACCGCTGTGTAAAGATTCGGGCCTTTTTCCGCCGGGAATCCCCACATCCCGCCGGAGCCCGAAAAAGCACCGAGTATGGCATTTCAGCCTTGCCATCGCTCGCTATAACTCGTCCGATAAAGAACCATGTCAGAGGACTGAACGGCCCGGCGCTGTATCCGGGCTACAGGCACGTCCACCCACCGCCGGCGTTTTGGCGATGAGGAAGTACTGGCGGCTGAAGTGACATACCGACATTACCGCGCGCACCGCCGCGAATACGCCCATATCCAGCGATCGATAGCGGTGATCGAAGGCCATGCGTCGTGCGGTAGCCAGCAGCCACCTCCGCCGCCGCTTGTCCCCCTTGAGATGCATCTCAGCGAAGCTGGAAACAGCAATCATATATAATATTGTCATACAATATTGACACGTATCACTCCCATCGTAGGTTACGCCGTGCCCATGATAGGACGACCGATGCCCACAAAGGAAACGACACGATTCAATGGCCATCAGTGGGCTATCGTTCTAATCAGTCTGTTCGGCATCTCGACTGGCCCGGCGGCGTTTGGCCTCTCCTCGATCGGTATCGTCGCCGGCCCGATCGCGCAGGAATTCGGTTGGAGCCGCACCGCGATCAGCGCAGCGGTATCGGTGATGATGCTGTGCACTGCTGTGTCGCTGCCGCTGGCCGGGCGGCTGATCGACAGGTTCGGCGCGCGCCGTGTGCTGATCCCCTCAATCGTACTGTTCGCGGCCTGCCTAGTCGGACTCGCCTCGATGCGCAGCTATTGGCAGTTCATTGCGCTGTACATCGGCATGGGGACCATCGCAGTCGGCACCAACAGCACAGCCTATATGCGGATCCTCGCGGGCTGGTTCGACGCCAGGCGCGGCTTGGCGATTGGCATCGCCGGCAGCGGCACCGGGCTGGGTTTTGCCTATGTCCCGATCCTTACTGAAACCGTCGTCACCGATTACGGCTGGCGGAGCGGCTATCTGGCACTGGCTGTTCTCCTGGTGCTAACCACGCTGCCGCTCGTCCTGTTCTTGCTTAAGGACAGCCCGATGCTCGTGGTCGAGGCCGGCGTGACGGCGCGCCCGGCGCCTGCCACGGGCGACGCAATGCTACAGGCAGTGCGCAAAACCGATTTCTGGGTGCTGGGTGGAATCTTCGTGGTCCTTGCCTTCGTGCTTTACGGGCTGATCCCGCATTTGGTGCCACTGCTGCAGGACCGCGGCGTCTCCGGCACCGATGCCGCGTGGATTGCCTCGATCTTCGGCCTTTCGGCCTTCGGCGGGCGATTGCTGATCGGGTTTCTGGTCGACCGGTTTGATGCGCGGCGAATCGCTGTGGTGTTCTTTTCACTTTCCGCCCTCGGACTGCTGCTACTCGCCTTGCCGCTACCGGTCTGGGCGTTCCTGCCGGCGGCACTTCTGCTTGGCGGCAGCCTGGGGGCCGAGGTCGACATGCTCGCATATCTCACCAGCCGCTATTTCGGGCTGCGCTGCTTCGCGCAGATCTTTTCTACCCTGTTCGCAGCTGTGATGGTCGCAATGGGCCTGGGGCCGCTTGCCTTCGGCTTCGTATTCGACCGCACTGGCACTTATACCGCGATCCTGGCACTGGGCGTGCCGATCTGCCTGGTCGCCTCGGGGCTGGTGCTGCTGCTCAGCCCCTATGCCGAGCGGGCGCGTGGCGGGCCGGTCTCAATCACCTGACCGCTGTCGGCGCCGGCCCGCGGCCGGCGCCCTTGGCTCATGCCGCCGTCGCGACGTCCTCGATCTGCACGCGGAAGCCCGAGCGCACCTGCGGGTAATAATCCCAGATCGCCAGATGCTGGGTGCAGCGATTGTCCCAAAACGCCACCGAATGCGGCTCCCAGCGAAAGCGCACCTGGAAATACGGGTTGTTCACATGCTCGAACAGGAAGCGCAGCACCGCTTCGCTTTCTCCCTGATCGAGCTCGTTGATATGGCTGGTGAAGCCCTTGTTGACGTAGATCACCTTCCTGCCCGTCACAGGATGGACGCGGATCACCGGGTGCACCGACAGAGGATAGCTGCCGGTCGGGTCGAACCGGCCGAACGCGAGCCGTCCGTCGTGCGTGGCGGTCAGCCCCTCGAGGTAAGCCTTCATCCGGTCCGAAAGAGCGTCATAGGCAGCGTACATGCTGGAGAAAGCGGTGTCGCCGCCTAGCGTCGGCAGCGTGTGGAGATAGAGGATGCTGCCCATCGGCGGACGCGGCGCGCACGACATGTCAGTGTGCCACTCCTCGCCCGCGACGTGTTTGGATGTCGCATCGGCATGCAGCTTGCGCACCTCTGGATGATCGGGAAGTCCTTTCAGGGCGTGCGCCTGCAGCGCGCCGAAATGCAGCCCCAGCCGTTTGAGCGACACCGGGTCGAGCGGCTGATCTCGAAAGAAAATCACTTGGTGGTCGGCAATAGCTTGATGGAGGTCCGTCACCTGCTCAGCCGACAAGGGCACTGTAAGGTCGATCCCGCCGATGAGCGCACCGATACGCGGAGTCAGGGGGTCAGCGGTGATCGTGCGGTACGGCATTCGGCGCTCCTGTAAGGGCGACCATCGCCCTGCCCGCTTTCTATCAATTTTCAGATTCGTAATCAATGTCCACTGTATACCGCATACAAGATGTGTGCGTTTGCGGACGGCAGGCGCTTCCCGTAAGACGGCAGCGGAGATCGAACATGACAGGGACAAAGGGAGCGCTCGCTCCCGTCGAACGATTGAGCGACAAAGTGTACGCCCGGCTGCGCGACGAGATTGGCAGCGGCGCAATCGCGCCCGGCGTGCGGCTGGTCGAGGTTGAGATTGCCGCGCGACTCGGCGTATCCCGCACACCTGTACGCGAGGCGCTGATCCGGTTGGCACGCGAGGGAACGCTACAGGCCGGCGCGCCCGGCTACGCGCTACCCGCCGACGATCGGGGCGACGCGCGTGATCGACTCGAAGCCCGACGCTTGCTCGACGTGGCGATCGCCCGCCGCGCCGCCGACGCAGTGACCGCTGGCGGCGACCCAACCCCGTTGCACGACCATTTGCGCCGCGCTGGTTCTGCGCACGCTGCGGGCCGAGTCCGCAGCTTCGCCGCCGCGCATTACGCGTTGCGCGACGCAATCCGTGCGCTGGCCAGCAATGCCTGGCTATCGCGCTGCGCTGAACTGATCGACGACAGCTTCCGCCTCGCACGGGAGCGGCTCTATCGAACCCCCGCCAACCGCAGCACCACATTGGACGCCGACATCCGGCTGGTCGCCGCGATCGCCGCCGGCGACGCCGCCGCCGCGCAATCCGTGACGCTCGATTTCATCGCCACCGTCGAACGCTTTTACCAAGCCCCAGCCACTGATTGATTGTATGACAATATGACGTTATCTGTCTCACATCACGCTTGCGGGGAACCATCATGCGGCATCGATTCACCCTATTGGCCAGCACGGCGTTGCTCTGCGTAGGCGCGCCTGTCGCAGCCAGTGACGTGGTCGTCCATGCGGGACACCTGTTCGACGGCAGTCACCGCATGCTGGACGGCCCCACCTCGATCGTAATTCACGACGACCGCATCGTCCGCGTCGAGCACGGCTATGTCAGCGTCCCTGGCGCGGAAGTGATCGACCTCGAAGCGCAGACTGTACTACCTGGGCTGATCGACAGCCATACTCATGTCACCTCGCTGTCGCGCACCGGTAACGGCACCGCAAAGATGGTCACCTATTCGCCGCTCGACACGGTACTCGCTGCGACAGTGAACGCGCATGTGATACTCGAGTCCGGGATCACTACGATCCGCGATGTCGGTGGACTGTACGGCGCGGACATCGCGCTTAAGACCGCGATCGACCGTGGCGAGCTGGTCGGCCCGCGAATGTGGGTCGCCGGTGAGGCGATCGGCCCGACCGGCGGCCATAACGACTGGAGCCACGGCGTGGCCGATGACGTCACCCGCCCCGAGTTCGGTGCCGGGCTCGCCGACGGTCCCGATGCTGTCACCGCCCTGGTCCGCAAAGAGCACCGCCTCGGTGCGACCGTGATCAAAATCCTGCCCAGCGGCGGAGTGGTCAGCGTCGGCGACGACCCCAAGGCCCAATTAATGAGCAATGCCGAGATCACCGCTGCGGTCGAGACCGCCCACGCGATGGGACTTAAGGTCGCAGCCCATGCGCACGGGAAAGTCGCGATCGACAATGCCGCTCGGCTAGGAGTCGATTCGATCGAGCACGGCACCTATGGCGACGCTGAATCCTGGGAAATCCTCAAGGCGCACGGCACCTATTTCGTGCCAACGCTGCTGACCGCACAGCTGCTATACGACACCGCGCAGAAGCATCCCGAAGCGCTCAACCCGTCGACGGTGGCGAAAGTGCTGGGGATGGGGACCGACGCCGCGAAACTGGCGGGGGCGTATCGCGCCGGAGTAAAGATCGCGATGGGCAGCGACACCGGACTGGGTCAGAACGTGCGCGAGGCAGCGCTGATGGCCAAGGTGATGCCGGTAATTGACGTATTGATTGCGGCAACCTCGGGCGGGGCAGACCTGATCGGATCACCAGATATCGGCCGGATCGCTCCCGGACATTATGCTGATCTGGTCGCTGTGGCGGGCGATCCGGTAGCAGACATCACCGAACTCGAGCGCATACGCTTCGTGATGAAGGGCGGACTAACCTACAAGCGTAACGGGATCGAAGTGCCGGCAGTCCTGGTGAACCCATAGTGAAATGCAACTTGGTCTCTCGTCATGCTCAATGAATAGTTCGACTCCAGACCGCAGGGTGCGGCGAGGCTGTGTACCAGACCTCCAGCGCTGCGAATCCGGTGATCCCACAAGGGGAGAGACTAACGCCTCACCCCCGTACCGCCACTAGGTCCAGCGCGACATCAGCGATCATGTCCTCTTGCCCTCCGACCATCCGCCGTCGGCCGAGCTCGACCAATATGTCGCGCGTATCCAGCCCATGCTCCACGGCCGCTTTCTCGGCATGGCGCAGGAATGACGAATACACCCCCGCATAGCCCAAACTGAGCGTCTCGCGATCGACCCGCACCGGGCGATCCTGCAGCGGCCGCACCAGCGCTTCCGCAGCATCCATCAGCGCCATTACGTCGCAGCCATGATCCCAGCCCTTACGATCGGCGGCAGCAATGAACACCTCCAGCGGCGCATTGCCCGCCCCGGCGCCCATGCCGGCCAAGCTCGCATCGATGCGTACCGCACCCGACTGCGCCGCAACGATCGAATTGGCGACGCCGAGCGACAGATTATGGTGCGCATGGATGCCGCGCTGCGTCTCCGGGCGCAGCACGCGATCATAGGCTTTGAGCCGTTCGCGCACCCCGTCCATATCAAGCGCGCCGCCGCTGTCGGTGACGTAGACGCAGTGAGCGCCGTAGCTCTCCATCAGAGCCGCCTGTGCGGCAAGCGCGTCAGGCTCGATCATATGGCTCATCATCAAGAAGCCCGACACGTCCATACCCAAGTCCCGGGCGATACCGATATGCTGCCGCGACACGTCGCCCTCGGTGCAATGCGTCGCCACCCGCACCGAGCGCACACCGAGTGCATGCGCCTGCTTCAGCTGCTCGCCGGTGCCGATGCCGGGAATGATCAGCGTGGTCAGTATTGCGCGATCCAGCATATCGGCCGCCGCCTCGATCCACGCCCAGTCGGTGTGCGCACCGAAACCGTAGGTGAAACTGCTCCCGCCCAGGCCGTCGCCATGCGACACCTCAATCGCATCGACGCCGGCGTCCTGCAGCGCACCCGCGATCGCGCGCACATGATCGAGGCCATAGCCGTGGCGGATAGCGTGCATGCCATCGCGCAGTGTCACGTCCTGGATATAAAGCCTATTGTTCACACTGCCTCCCTCTCGCCGAGCAGCGCCCGCGCGATCGCTTCACCGGTGGCTTTAGCCGCAGCGGTCATGATATCGAGATTGCCCGCGTACGCAGGCAGATAGTCACCTGCCCCTGCGACCTCGAGGAAAATGCTGGTCTTGAGTCCGGTCACCGATCCGAATTCGGGAATGAAAAGCGGCGCATTGTCGCCGAACCGTTCGAACTGCACCGCCTGCTTGAGCCGATAGCCGGGCACATAGCGTGCCACCTCTGCCACCATGCGCTCCACCGAGCCGCGGACCGCGTCCTCATCGGCCATGTCGGACAGGCAGAAGACGGTATCACGCATCATCATTGGCGGCTCTGCGGGATTGAGGATGATGATCGCCTTACCGCGCTCGGCACCGCCAACCTGCTCGATCGCGCGCGCTGTAGTGCGGGTGAATTCGTCAATGTTCGCGCGCGTGCCCGGTCCGGCGGACTTGGATGCGATCGTCGCAATAATCTCGGCATAGCGCACCCGCGCTACGCGGCTTACCGCGGCGACCATCGGGATCGTCGCCTGCCCGCCGCAGGTCACCATATTGACATTGTGCGCGTCATGCGCGGCCGAGGCATTGACCGGCGGCACCACGAAAGGCCCAATCGCTGCAGGAGTCAGGTCGATCACTCGCCTGCCGTCACCACGCAATATTCGGTCGTGCTCGCGGTGCGCGTAAGCGGAGGTCGCATCGAAAACGATCTGGATCGCGGCATAGTCGGGTAGCGCTTGCAGCCCGGCTATTCCATCTGCGGTAGTGGCCACTCCCGCCGCCCGCGCCCGCGCCAATCCGTCGGAAGCAACGTCGATGCCAACCATCGCACGCAGCTCCAGCGGCCCGTCACCTTGCAACAGCTTCACCATCAGATCGGTGCCGATATTGCCCGAGCCGATGATCGCCGCTCCGATCCTGCCCATAATCTCCTCGCCTCTTTGCAAATCCTGTCCTCTTCCCTAGAGAAGATAATATTGTCATACAATATGGAGCCGTAATTATGACTGTCCGTCGGATCGCCCTGATCGGCCATGGTGCGATTGGCACAGAAATAACGACGACTCTCCAAAGGCTTGACGAAATCGATACGCTAGTAGCCACGCTCGTCCGCCCGGGCCGCAACGCCCCCGTTGCGGTGCATGATGTGGCCGCTCTGATCGCCACCCGGCCCGACGTGGTAATCGAATGCGCGGGCCACCAAGCGGTTCGCGAGGCGATTCCCGCCTGCCTCGCGGCCGGAATCGACTGCATCGTCTCGTCGATCGGCGTGCTTGCTGATGCCGACTTTGCCGCCCGCCTCGCAGAGGCCGAAGCCGCTGGCGGAGGCCGCCTGCTCTTGCCAGCAGGAGCAGTCGCCGGGCTCGACGGACTGGTCGCCGCCGCGCTCGCCGGGATCGATCGCGTCACCTATATTTCGTACAAGCCGCCTCACGCGTGGCGCAATACTCCGGCCGAACAGGCGATCGACCTGAATCACGCAACACCCGAGATCGTCTTCTTCGAAGGGAGCGCGCGTGACGCGGCGCGGCTCTATCCGAAAAATGCCAATGTCTCGGTCGCGGTAGGGCTGGCCGGAATCGGGATCGATGCCACTCGGGTGCGCTTGGTGTCGTCGCATACCGTCGGCGACCCACTTGGGGTGATCGAAGCCGTGGGCGCGTTCGGCCGCTTCCGCTTCGAGATCCTGGCACTGGCTTCGCCGAGCAATCCTAAGACCTCGACGCTTACCGGCTATAGTTTGCTGCAATGCGCGCGGCTGGATTGCGCATGGCCGGTAGCAAAATTAGCGTCATACGTTAATGATGATCATACAATGTTGGTGGGTGCGGCAGCAGCCGATCGCCAGCGCTAAGTATCGGAGACAAACACTTGGAAATCGAAGATCTCAGGATCGTCGCAAACCCGACGTTGGTACGCGAACATGCGCTCGACAAATTGCGCGGTGCGATCGCGACCGGCCTCTATCCTCCCGGGACCCGGCTGGTGGAGCGCGAACTGTGCGAGGCGCTCGGCGTCAGCCGTACCTCGGTGCGCGAGGCGTTGCGCCAACTCCAATCGGAAAATCTGATCGAGGTGGGCCCGCGCCGGACGATCGCGGTGGCGGTGGTCGGCGCGCAGGACGCCGACGACATCTACACGCTACGCGAGATGGTAGAGACCGCTGCCATCCGACGTTTCGTCGCCCGGCGCGATGCCAAAGCAACCAAGCGCCTGCAGGCCGCGCACAAGGCAATCGACCGCGCCGCCGCCAAGGGTGACCTGCCCGCGCTGGCAGCGATGGCCGGTGCCTTCTACGAGGAAATCCTCGACAGTTCAGGAAGCAAGGTGCTGACCGACACCGGCCGGCAATTATTGAAACGGGTGAGCTATCTGCGGCTCACCTCGATGTCGCAGCCCGGGCGACTAGAACACGGCCTGGCCGAATGGGCAGCGATCGTCGATGCGGTGGTGGCCGGCGACGCCGATGCCGCGGCCAAGGCGCTTGCGCTGCACATCCGCAAATCGCGAGAGACGATCGTGTCGAAAATGCGCGCGCTCGAGGAGAACAAGGGGTTCGCGGCGGCGTCCTGAGCTTCCTAATCGGCCAGACCGCGAGAGCAAAAGCCGGGTGACCAAGGCACATGCCACGCGGCGGCTTCTTCCTGTATGATTTATGATTGTCATACAAACTTTTGCCGGTTAGCATCGGCGAATGAGCACATCTTCGAAAGCGCAGCGAGTTTTGATCGTCGGCGCCGGCCCGGTAGGATCGGTGCTGGCGCTGGCCTTACGGCAGGCGGATATTCCGGTGCTGTTGATCGACAGTCTGGTCGCGCCGGAGCGCGATTGCCGCGCGGCCTCCTGCCATCCGCCAACGATCGCGATGCTGGAAAAGCTGGGGTTGCTACCAGCCGGGCTCGACCAGGGCCTTGTCTCGCCGATCTTCCATTATCTTGATCGGGTTACCGGCGCGCTAGTCGCGCGCTTCGCCCTGCCGGATATGCAGGCGCCGCCCGCCCACCCCTATGTGCTGCAATGGGAGCAATATAAGCTCGCCGGGACGATCCACGATCTGCTCGCCGCCGATCCAGATGCCGAAATCCGCATGAACACCCGATTGGTCGCGCTGGATCAACGGGCCGACCATATCGAGGCAATCGTGCGGTGCGCGGACGGCAGCGAAGAGCGGATCCAGGCCGCCTATCTGGTCGGCTGCGACGGCGGGCGCAGCACCGTGCGCAAACTCTCCGCAATCGCGTTCGAAGGCTTCACTTGGCCCGAACGCTTCCTCAAGATCGATACACGCCACGACTTTCGCACACTCGGCCCGCAGATCAGCAACCGCAATTACTTCTCCGATCCAGACGAGTGGATGAACCTGTTCCTTGCACGCGGCGAGGACGGCTCCGGCATGTGGCGCTCGGTGAGTCCCACCGTACCTGATCAGACCGACGACGAATTGCTCAACCCTGAAGCTCTAGAGGCGCGACTGCAGAAATTCTGCCCCAAGCTCGGACCATATGAGATCGTCACGGTCGCGCTCTACAGTGTACACCAGCGGATCGCCGAAACCTTCAACCAGGGTCGAGTGCTGCTCGCCGGCGACGCCGCGCACGTTAACAATCCGGTAGGCGGCATGGGCATGAACGGCGGCATCCACGATGCGGTCAACCTCGCCAGCAAGCTTTCGGCAATCTTGCTTGAGGGCGCCGAGCCGCTGCCGCTGCTCGCCCGCTACACCCGCCAGCGCCGCAAGGGTCAGGTCGACGGCGTGCAAGCGCAGAGCATCGCCAACAAGCAGACGCTCGGCGAGAAGGATCCGATGGTGCGCGCCCAGCGGCTCGACGAGATCCGCCGCGCCGCAGCGACCCCTGAATTGCACGACGCCTTCATCCGTCGCGCCTGCATGATCGACAGCCATGCCGCCGCCGAAGCGCTAGCCTGACGTAAGGACCCTGCCATGACCGAAGCCCGCCACCCCCGCCCTGCCGAACTGGTCGACGCCAGTCTGGAAACCATTATGGCGCGCTATGTCGCCCGCTTCGAGAATCGCGTGCCCGACTGGCACGCCTTTGCCGACGCGGATATCGACGGCTACCGCCGTGCGCAGCATCGCTTCGTCGGCGCGGGCGCGTCGGGCAAGCACGACGCTGCCGGGATCGTGCCGGCTGGCGGGTTCACGCTGTCGGTCATGCTGGTCCCCCCTGGACAGGGCAATGCGCCGCACACCCATGAGGTGGAAGAAGTGTTCTTCGTGCTGCAGGGCCGCTGCGTGGTATTCATCGAAGACGAGAAGGGGCGACGATTATCCGAGGAACTGAAACCGTGGGAAATGATCAGCTGCCCGGCGGGCGTGATCCACGGCTATCAAAACGACACCGACCAGCCAGTATACCTGCAGGTGATGCTCGGCCGCGGCAGGCCTGAGACGGCCGGCTTCGCGGATCGCGCGCTATTCGAGAAGCGCGACTCGCATCTGTAGTGGATCGGACCGTACCCGGCGAAGGCCGGGATCCGACTAAGATCACGCCACCCACATCTCCACCCCGGCCATACCGCTCGCCCATTCGGGCATCGCTTCGTAAAATAGACATTCGCCCGTCGCGCCCGCCGGCAGCGCACCAGCGAGCGCGATCCAGGCGTTGACCTCCAGTCCGCCATTGCCGGCATCGCGCAGGATTTCTGCGTTGGTCAGCGCCGCCAGCGCCTTCCCCCGACCGCCGAGCAGGTCGTTCAAAAACGCCTGGTCCCACGCTTCATTGACCCGCCCTTCCTCCGGCACGCCTAGCCAGTGCGACAGTCCGCCACCAGCGAGCAGCACGACCCGACCTTCATGCTCGGCAAATGCCCTCAGCGCTTCACCAAGCCGCCACGAATCGGCTGAACTCGGCGCTGGATCGAACACCGTATTCACATAGAGCGGCACGGCGGGGATCGTGCGTCGCGGATCAACGATCCCCAGCGGGATCATCACGCCGTGGTCGGGAGCGAGCGGATCGGTGGCGGCGATCGGTATTCCGCGCTCGGCCGCAAAGTCGATGAGGCCCGATGCGAACACTGCATCACCCGCAAACGGCTCGCGCGGCAATCCCATGTCGCCATAAGGTGTGAACGTCGCCGCCGTGCCGATCGCGAAGGGCGCCGGCTTCTCTAGACTGAAATTGTTGAGATGATCGCTGGTGAGCATGACGATCAGGGTCGGCGCCAGCGCGCGGATCCGACGGCCGATCTCCTGCATGCCAGCAAACACCCGCTCGGCCCGCTCCTCGACGCCATCGGGCGCGCCGAGCACGTGAGACATCGCGAAAGCGCCGACGATCATGCTTGCCTCCGGTCGAAATAATAAGAGATCGGGAAGAACGGCATGGTCGGTCGGCCCGACCAGATCAGCCATTTGATCACATAATTGCCGTGGATATCGAGCGCGGCGAGATCGTCGCGCCCTCCGCTGTGCAAAATCGGGCGAACCGCCTCCGCCACATCGAACCGGTTGAATAGCGGTGTGGGATCGCCCTTCAGCAGCGGACGATCCTCAGGCGTGCGGATGAGATGCTCGATCAGCGCGTTGACACCCGGCGGCGCCATCTCAGGACTTCACGCCGAGAAAGCGCTCGACGGCACCGCAGAAGTCGTCGGTTGCTTCGATCATCGCCCAATGCCCGCAATGCGGCACGATATATCCCCAACTGTTGGGCAACAGCTCGAGAAAGCGATAAGCACGCGGCAGGATCGACACCCCGTCGTCCTTGCCGTTGACCACCAGTACAGGGTGAGCGATCGTGCGCAGCCGGTCCTCGTCGTAATTGAGTGTACCCTTACGCGTCTCGCCGTTGATCGCTTCGAGCACCGCACGCGAGGCCGGATCATCGACCAACTCAAAGCGGTATCGCACCATTTCCTCGCTCGGCTCGAAGCCGGGCGCGGTGAGCCCGCCGATCACTCGGCGCATCCCCTCCAGAGTGAAGTCATAATTCAATGTGTGCAGCAGATGGGACGAAGGCCGCTCGGGAATTGGCAGGCCGGCGCTACCCATCAGCACGATCTTCGACACCAGTTCGGGCCGGTCGAGCGCGACGCCGATCGTGGTCGCCCCGCCCATCGAATTGCCGACGATAGCCACGCCAGTGAGACCTAGCGTGTCGAGGAAGCCGGCAAGATGCCGGTTGCGGCCGGGCTGGTCGTAAACATAGCTTTCAGGAGACGGCTTGTCCGTTTGGCCGAAGCCGATCATGTCCGGCGCGATTACGCGAAACTGCCGCGCCAGGATCGGAAAGCACGCTTCCCAATTGCCGCGGCTGTCGGCGCCCGCCCCCCCGCCGTGCATCAGCACCAGCGGCGGCCCTTCGCCCGCTTCGAGCCAATGGGTGCCGACGCCGTCGACGTCGATGAAGTGGGAGGTGATGTCCATGGGGTCTCTCAGACTAAACAATGAAACCGGTGCCCCTCTTCCGTTCGTGCAAACGGGAGAGGGGGCGCTCACGATGATTATCGCAAATCCGAGGGCTGCTGCACTCCGCGCCCCTGCCGGCTCGCGAGGCGTCGCCATTGGAGGATCGTCACGTCGGGCTCGCACAGCATCTCGTCGACCCAGCCGAAATCGTCTTGATAGAAGGGCTCGGTCACCTCACGCGCCCAGATGTCGTCGGCATTGAATCCGTCGAGCCCGTGCGGCTTCCAGACCGATTCGAATTCGCCAGCGAAGGTCACGCGATCCTCATCGCTTGCCACCTTTTTGCCGATCGTCTGGACGTAGAGATGGCGGCCGGCGTCGAGAGGCACGTACCATTCGAACTGCGTCAGCCCCGCCGCTGGAAACTCGCCAACCTTGAGTACGCCGGGCAGCCAGATCGAGGTGCCGACTGAGGCTGAGGTGCCGCTGACCTGCGCCGAGCGCGGCCCGCTGACGACGATCTCCCCGTCAATCACGCCATCCCACACCGGCTTGTGCTGGGCGAAATCATCGATCACGCCCTTGGGACCATCTTCTTCCTCGACCGTCTCGACCGCGCCCGGCAGCGGGGTATGGCCAATCGGGAAGTTAAACGTGCGGTAGTGCCGCAAGGTTGTATCCTTGTGGATGAAGATGTGCAGCGCATCGAAGCCATTCTCTGCGCCCAGCCGCCAGTTGGAATTGACGACCCGGTGCTTACCGAGCACCATCAAATCCTCGTCGAGGAAGCCCGGCGGCACGTCGCGCTTGAGATCGTGAACCTTATCTTGGTCACCGAGAAACACGAAGATCAGGCCCTGTGCTTCAGTCACCGGATAGGTGACGATCTTGCGCCGTCCGATCAGCCGGCTGTCGGGAACGGCCAAGATATTGATCAGCTCACCGGTCTGAAAGCGGTAGGTATAGCCGTGATACCAACAGGTAATCGTATCCTTGGTATAGCAATCTGGCTTGCGTGACAGCGGCACGCCACGGTGCAAGCAGCGATCGCGCATGGCATAGACTTTTCCCTCAATTCGCTTGAGCATCAATTTCTCGCCAAGTAGTTCTATCACCTCAATCTGGCCTTCAAGGATCTCTTTTGAGAAACGGACCGGATACCAATGATTGCGGAAGCCGAGCTTAGCTTCAACATAGGTCTTCCAGTCGCCAACCATGTTGGCAACGTCCGGATTGACCAGGGGCTTTTCTTGCATGGAATGTCCTTCGGAAACGAAATTCAGCGGAAAGTGGCAGCGACGGTGCCGAGACCGTCGATCGTAGCGTGAATGCGGTCGCCGGACGCGACCGGCCGCATCGGCCCGAGCGCACCCGTCAGCACGATCTCCCCGGCGCGAAGCGGGCGTCCGAGTTCGACGCTACGCCGCCCGAGCCACGCGGCGGCATTAAGCGGGTGGCCGAGGCAGTCACTGCCACGGCCCTGCGAGACGATCTCGTCATTGAGCGTCATCACCATCGCGCAGCCTGACAGGTCGAGTCCGTCAAGCCTGCGTACCGGTCCGCCGAGCACGACCGCGCCGGCGGAGGCATTGTCAGCGACGGTATCGACGATGCCGATCTTCCAGTCGACGATCCGGCTCGCGACGATTTCGAGCGCTGGCATGACATATCGGGTCGCCGCGATCAGGTCGGCAACGGTAATGCCCACAAAATCGAGATCGCGCTCAAGCAACAGCGCGATCTCCGCCTCGATCCGCGGCTGCCGAAAATCGTCAAACGAGAGTTCGGCATGGTCGGCGAACACCATGTCGTCAGTCAGATACCCGAAATCGGGTTCGCTAACGCCGAGCTGGCGCTGCACCAGGAGTGAGGTCAGCCCGATCTTACGACCGACGATTCGCGCACCGCCGGCAACGCGTGCGTCGATCTGCAGCAGTTGGGCTGCATAGGCTGCGTTGACATCGCCGCCCAGCCGCGCGGAAATCGGCGCGATCGGTGTACCACGATAGGCCGCCGCCAGTTCCGCCGCCACCTCGGCGATCGCTTGCTTCTCCGCGCCTTGCATCACTACCTATCCCATCATTAGATATGATTGTATGACAAACTTTCTGACTGCTTGTCGAGGGATGTTTTCGGTGGCGCACATGGCTTTTTTGCATTTTCAGGACGGGGGCCTACACGCGATCTCCGTCGCACCAGGCCAGACGGTAGTCGAGGCAGCGATCGAAGCGGATGCGCCGCTGCGGTTCGACTGCATGACCGGTGCCTGCGGATCGTGCATCGCCCGGCGTACCGCAGGTGTCGTGCGGCTCGACAGAAGCGATGCGCCGATCGTTAGCGCCGATGAAAATGCCGCGGGAATCTATCCCACCTGCCTCACCCGGCTAGAGTCGGATGCCAGCTTCATGCTCGACTACCCGTTCGCTCCCGCGCCGAGCGCGCCCGGCCGCCACGCCGCGCACGTCGTTTCGATCGATCGCCTGGCGAGCAACGTCTCGCGCGTCGTACTCAATCTTACTGACTCCGCCGGCTTCGTGTTTCAGCCCGGCCAGTATGTCCGCTTGCGCCCGCCGGGTCTGCGTGTTGCGCGCGCCTACTCGATCGCCTCGGCTCCTGCCGACCTGCCGCGCCTCGAATTACTTATCCGCCATGTTCCAGGCGGCCAGGTCAGCGGCTGGCTTGACGGCAGCGCCACCATCGGCGACCGCATCGCGCTGCATGGCCCGCTTGGCGGCTTCGCGCTCGACGATCGCGGCGCCAAAGCCGTGTTCGTCGCCGGCGGCACCGGTCTGGCGCCGGCACTCTCCATGATTCGGGCGCACGCCGGGCGGATGCAGATGCTGCTCTGCTTCGGTTGCACAAGACGCGAAGAATTGTTTCTTGAAGACGAGTTGCGTGCACTCGCCGTCGCCCACCCGATGCTCGAGATCCGCATCGCACTAATGGAGGGCGCGTCGGGCGCCACACGCCACGGCACCGCAGTTGCTCTCCTTGCCGGCGATAGCCACGACGACGCGCGCTATCATCTGTGTGGTCCGCCCGGCATGGTCGACGCCGCGCGCGTCGCCTTACGCATGGCGGGTGTCGAGACCGACCACGTCCGCGCCGAACGATTCACGATCGGCGGTTGACGGTTTCTGTATGACTGTCATACAATATAGTCTCGCCGCAGACGGAGTATCGCGTGTCCAACAGAATAGCCCTTTGCCCCGCCGATGCGCTCGCCGTCGGCGAGATGCGGCGCGTTGAGGCCCCCGGTTATGATCCATTGCTGTTGATCAACGACGCCGGAACCTACCGTTTGATTGAAGACGACTGTACCCACGCGATCGCCTCGCTATCCGAAGGCCGGCTCGACGGACGGACCATTTTCTGCCCGATGCACGGCGGTAGTTTCGATATCTGCACCGGCAAGGCAAAGTCCCTCCCGTGCAAACAGGCGCTGCGTGTGTTTCCGGTGAACGTGGAGGCTGGAACGGTGTGGCTCGGGTAGGTCGCCCACCCTCCTTTACCGCCCTATCGCATAGGCCTGCATCAACCGCGGCGTCGCCGCCGCATGCAGCACCCCGTCGGCCGATCGCTCCGCTGCGGTCAGCCGCCCGGCGGACCATTCTGGCGCCACTCGCACGTCGTGCCCGCGCCGCTTCAATTCCGCGATCGTGTCTGCGCCGTAGCTCTCCTCAACCACCGCCACGCCTGGCATAGCCTCACGCGGGTAGAAGGAGGACGGAAAGTGCAGGCTATGGAATAAGGGCATATCGAGCGCACGCTGGAGCGGCAGCCCGCCCAGCATCCGCCGCAGCAGCAACACCAGCTGCCATTGGTCCTGCTGGTCACCCCCGGGCGTACCACATACCAGCGCCGGACGGCCGTCCTGCAGCGCGAGCGTTGGCGTCAGCGTGGTGCGGGGCCGCTTGCCCGGCGCGAGACTCCCCGGCAACCCCGGTTCGAGCCAGAACATTTGCGCACGTGTATTGAGCGCGAAGCCGAGTCCGGGCACGGTAGGCGAGGATTGCGGCCAGCCGCCCGACGGCGTCGCGCTAACCATGTTGCCATGTTGATCGATCACGTCGATGTGCACCGTGTCGCCGGGCTTAAGCGTGGGGCGAAGGTGGACCATTGTCGGCTCGCCAATGCCGAGGCCCGAGTTCTGGTCGCGTGCTACCCGCACTAACTTAGACGCGCGCGCCACCTGGTCTGCGAACCCCGACACCACGCCCGGCCGGATCGTATGGCTCGCTGCCACGCCAATTAGCGCGGCCCGCTCCTGCGCATAGCCGGGACACAGCAAAGTATCGAGCGGCACGTCGACAAAATCCGGATCACCATAATAAGCTTCCCGGTCGGCGAAGGCGAGTTTGATCGCCTCGAGCACGACATGCACGAAGTCGGGCCCATCGAGTTCGGTCAGCCCGGTCGCCTCGATCAACTTGAGCGCCTGCAACAACACCGGTCCCTGCCCCCAGGCCTGCGTTTTGCACACGGTCCAGCCCGCGAATTCGGTGGTGGCGGGGGTTTCGTAGGTCGCGTGCCACGCAGCCATGTCCGCACCGGTAAGCAGCCCAGCATGGCGGCGGCCGCTCGCATCCATCAGCGGCTCTCGCGCGAACCGGTCGATCGCTTCGGCGACGAAGCCCTGGCTCCAGGCGTTACGTGCCCGATCGATCCTCGCCTCGCGGCTGCCGTGGACACCACCCTCGACGATAAGCCGTCGCCAAGTCGCGGCGAGCGTAGGATTACAAAACAGCGCGCCCGCCGCCGGCGGCGCACCGCCCGCCAGCCAGATCGGCGCGCCGCTCGACCATTCGCTGCGGATAGCCTCCGCAACCTCGGCAAGCGCCCGCGCCGCTCCCGGCAGCAACGGGTGGCCCGCCTCGGCATAACCGATCGCCGGCGCCATCACCTCGGCCAGCGTCATCGTTCCATAATCGCGCAATAGCGTCGCCCATGCGTCGAACGATCCCGGAACCACCGCCGCGATCAGCCCCGATCCCGGCACCATGTCGAGCCCGAGTCCTCCGAAATGCGCGATCGTCGCAGCCTGCGGCGCCACACCCTGTCCGCATAGCACCCGCGTCTCGCCGGTGGCGGAGGCGTGGAACAGGATCGGCACCTCGCCCGCAGGCCCGCACAAATGCGGCTCCACCACCTGCAGCGCGAACCCACCCGCAACCGCTGCGTCGAACGCATTGCCGCCACGCTCGAGCACCCCCATCGCTACAGCCGACACGATCCAGTGCGTCGAGGCGACCACCCCAAAAGTGCCGGAAATCTCGGGGCGGGTAGTAAACATGAGATGCGGCACTCCCGAGCGTTGACAGACTTGGCTTCTTGTATGACGATACGACAGATAACAGCAATGCTGCTGACAGCGATATGGGTGAAGATGACGAACTTTGGACGGATGATCCTCGCCATACTATGCTTGATAATCGCGGTCCCCGCGCTGGCTGCGCCGATCGCGCGCACCGACGCGCAGCTCTCCGCCGCGATCGACTGCAAGACGCTGCTGGCGATAGACTTCACCCGCGACGCTGAGGCGCCGCTCGCACTGACCGGCGCGGCGATCGTTCCCCCTGCGGCGGGCACGCCCGAGTTTTGCGCGATCACTGGTTATGTCGCGCCCCAGGTTCAGTTTGAGTTGCGGCTGCCGACCAAGAGTTGGAATGGACGTTATTTTCAGGTCGGCTGCGGCGGCTTCTGCGGGATGATCGCGATCCAGAATTGCGGCGACGTGCTGGCGAAGGATTTCGCGGTAGCGGCCAGCAATATGGGCCACGTCGGGAACTTTCTGAAAGAACCGTTGTGGGGCGCCGATCCGACTGCGCGGCGTGATTTCGGCGTGCGTTCGACCCATGTCACGGCCCTCGCCGCCAAGCGCATACTGGCCGCTTATTATGGCGCAACTCCGCGGTTCAGCTACTTCCGGGGCTGCTCAACCGGCGGACGCCAAGGCCTAAGCGAAGCCCAGCATTACCCGGGCGACTTCGACGGGATCGTCGCCGGCGACCCCGCATTCGCCGGTCGGCTCGGCGCGATCGCCAACGTGTGGGACGCGCAGCATTTGTTTGGCCCGGGCAATGTGTCCGTCTTCACCAAACCAGCGCTTGCGCTGTTGCACCGCGCGGTGATCGCCGCCTGCGACGGGGTAGACGGGGTAAAGGACGGGATACTCTCGAACCCGCGCGCCTGCCGATTTGACGTTGCCACGCTCACCTGCACACCAGGTCGGAGCGAGTGTCTCACCGCGACGCAGGTTGCCGCTGCCAAAGCGGTATATGACGGCCCGCGCGACAGTAAGGGAAAGCGTCTCGCGCCTGGCGGCGCACTGTTCGGCAGCGAGGCACTGTGGGGCGGCGAGGATACCTGGACACTACCCGAAGGATCGTTGCGCTACCTAATGTTCGGGCAGAATCCGCCGTTCGACTACAGCTATCGCAGCTTCGACTTCGATCGCGATCCCGCGCGGGTGAAAGAGCAAGTAGCGCTCTACGATCCGGTAGCGCCGGGCGAGGCGCCCAATCTCGCCGCCTTCCACGCGCGTGGCGGCAAATTGGTCGTCTACCACGGATGGGCCGACCAGGGCGTCTCGCCGCTAGCGACGCTCGATTATTACGGGCAGGTCGCCAGCGCGCTCGGCGGGATGGCGAGAATACGCGATTGGTTTCGGCTTTTTATGGTGCCGGGAATGCACCATTGCCGCGGCGGCGACGCACCGAACACCTTCAATTTCATGCCGTCGGTGATGGCCTGGGTCGAGCACGGCATGGCGCCGGACGCGGTGGTTGCGACCCAGCGCGAGGGCGGTAAAGTAGTGCGAACGCGGCCGTTGATGGCCTATCCAGAGGTGGCGGCGTTTAACGGCAACGGCGATGTGAACCAGGCGGCGAACTGGCACTCGGCCATGGCGGCGGCAATGCCGGACGACCGAATCGCGTGGAACTGGGGGCCGACGGTCCGTTAAGTGCCGGCTCCCCGGTCTGCGCCGGGGAACCGGCTATTCAGGCGTATTCGCGCGTCGCGACGATGAATGCCGGCCCCTTATCGAGGAAGTGCCGCACCAGACGGAACATAGCGTCCGCCTGATCGACCTGCACCGCGTGGGCGGCATCGTAGATGTAGGTGAGGTTCGCGTGCGGCATCACTGAGACTAGATACCGCCCCGCCTCGATCGGCGTTACTGGGTCAAGAGTGCCCATCAGGATCAGCGTATGCGCGTCGATCCCCGGCAACGCCGCGACCAGCACCTCATCGACAAAACTTGGGCCGCCATAGGCGCGAAATGCCGCACCGTTGCTGGCAGCGAGTTCCGGTGTGGGCTTCAGCCCTACCGCCTTTTCGGGATGCGCGAACAGTCCAGTGCGCGCCGCCTGCGGATCCAGCGTCGCAGGATCAGCGCCGACAGCGACGCCTGCCGGCGCCTCGAGCACAAGCCGCCCGACCGAGCCGGGGTGTCGTGCGGCCAAGTGCAGCGCGACGCGGCCACCGAAGGAGGCGCCGAACAGGTCGACCGCACCCTCCGCCGTTTCCGCCACGAACTCGGCGATGAGATCAGCCAGCCCCTCAACGGTCGTTAGCCCGTCGCGCATCGGCATGAGTCCGAAGCCCGGCAGCACCGGCATCACCACGCGGCGTACCGCCGCCAACTGGTCGAGCAGCGGCGTCCACAAGGGGCCGCCCGACGTATGCAGTACGAGCAGGAGCTCGCCCGCGCCTGCACTCAGATAGGTCAGGTTGCCGCTGGCAAGCGGCGCGATCAAGGTCTCGGGGATCATCACTATCTCACCAATCAAAGGGCGCGGACGTGCGGCAGCACGCGCTCGTGGAACAGGTCCATGCCGCGACGCGTGGCCGACACCGGCAAATTGCCGATCTGCATGCTCAGGTTAATGCCGCCACAGTCGAGCTCGTCCTTAAAGCGGCGAATCTGCTTCACCACGGTCTCGGGGCTGCCGACGAAGATCGAGCCGGCGTCGATCATCTCCTGCATAGTCTTCTTGGCAGTGACCTTGTCGAGCCGGCTGTCATAGCTGGCGCCGGCCTTCTGCTTGCTGAAATAGCCGGCCTGCAGCACCAGTTTTAGCGCATCGAGCGTCGGCTTCATCAGCGTGCCATGGAAATAATCGAGCGCGCTTTCGAAAATGTCGAATGCTTCCTCGTCGGAATCGGCAATGCAGGTGCTCGCCCCCATCAGGATGTGCTCGGGAGTCGGCTCCCAGCCTTCCTCGCGCGCGACGGCGCGATAAATGTCGACATTGGCCCGGGCGAGCTTGATGTCGGAGATCAGCCCCATTGCCATGATCGCGCGGCTCTTGGCGGCGAATACGGCCGATTCCTCATTGCTCGCTGACATAAGCACCTTGGGGTGGGGCGATTGCAACGGGCGCGGCCAGATCGAGATCGACTTGAACTGGTAGTGTTCGCCAGCCCATCCGAACGGCTCGGGCTCGGTCCAGCATTTCAGAATCAGCTCCGCAGCTTCCTTCTGGCGCGAGCGTGATTCGCCGGGCGGCGAGTTATAGGCAATATATTCGTGCGGCACGCCGCGCATGAAGCCCGCGATCAGCCGCCCGCCGCTCATCACGTCGAGCATCGCATATTCCTCGGCGACGCGGATCGGGTTGGACAAGGGCAGCAGATTGCCGACCATCGCCAGCTTAATCGTCTTGGTCTCGCGCGCGAGGATCGCGCCGATCATGTTGCAGTTCGGCATCAGGCCGTACGGGCTGAAATGATGCTCGTTGCACAGCACCCAGTCGAATCCGCATGCCTCGGCATGTACCAGCAGATCGACATAGTCGTGATAGAGCTGTTGCCCGACGACCGGATCATAGGCCTTGTTCGGAGTCGGATAAACTTGCGGGGGTTCTGGATAATGCGGCCAAGGCATAAGATTGAAAAAGCCGAATTGCATCTGGGATCCTTTGTTGAAAATGAGGCGCTCAGCCCTGCGCGGGTGTTTGCCGCAGCGCGCTGCGTCCAAACATCAAGGTGATCGCGCCTGCTGTCGCCCCGAGGCCACCGGTGATCGCCATTGACCGGCCGAGACTGGCCGGATCGCGGAATACGTGTTCGGTAAGCAACGCGATGATGAGCGTCGCTACCGCCTGGCCAATCACGTTCTGGATCAGAAAGAAAAACGCCGAATATTGCCCGCGCAGGCGATTCGGCGCGACCAGCGTGGTGACCACCGCATGGTGGCCGACCGACGAGCAGACCAGGAACACGATCAGTGCAAGCGCAGCCATGCTGCTCTGCCAGTTGGGCATCAACGGCATCGCAATTGCCACCGGCACCAGCACGAAGGCGCAAACCGCGCCGGTACGGAACGCTGCGTCGCGGTGGCCGCGGGCGTAGCCACGGTCGGTCATCGTCGCGCCAAATAACTGGCCGAGCGTCGCAGGTACGAGGAAGATCAGCGCGAGCGGCCAGCTCAGTTGAGGCGGCGTCAGGTGATAGCTGCGGCTGAACAGCGCCGGCCCCCAAGTCTGGAAGGCAGCGAACGGCACGTTGATCAGACTATAACCAAGCACATAAGCCAAAGTGACGCGCCAGTGCTGCCGGATCAGCTGGAATAGCTTCTGGTTGGCGACAATCAGCCCGATCGGCGCGGTGCGCCGCGCTGGCTCGCGGATGGTGAGCACTAGCAGCGCTACCAACAGTCCGGGTAATCCGATCGCGATGAACACGAATCGCCAAGGCGCGGTCGCGCCGAGCAGCGGCAAGGTCACGCTGCCGTGTCCGGCGCTAAAGCCGATCAGTGCGCCGCCGATCAGATAGGCGAGACTCGATCCCAACGACACGCCAAGCGTGTAGATCGCTACCGCCCGACCGCGCCGCTCAGGCCTAAAATAATCGGCGATTAGCGAATAAGCTGCCGGCGATAGAGCAGCTTCGCCTACCCCCACCCCCATGCGCGCGACAAACAAATGACCAAAGCCATAGCTCAGCCCCGATGCGGCAGTGAACAGGCTCCACAAGGCGATTCCCACCGCGATGATCACGCGCCGCGGCAAACGATCGGCCAGCCAGCCGATGGGCAAGCCGATCGTTGCGTAGAACATCGAGAAGGCCAGTCCGCCGATCAACGCGAACTGCGTGTCACTCAGGTGCAGGTCGGCCTTGATCGGCCCGACCAGCATCGAAAGCACGATCCGGTCGATAAACGACAGGATATAAGCGAGCACCAAGATGGCGAGCGCCCAGCGCGCCATACGCGGCGCAGGCCACGACTGCACCGGTCGGGGCTCCATAGAGTGAGGCACGCTCGCAAGCGCAAAGTTGGGTCTTGCGATATCCATTCCTACTCCAGCAAGTATGTCATATCGTCATACAAAAGCCGAGAATGGTGGGATTGGCAATAGGCCGTGTATTCTTCTTTTCACGGAATTTGCGCAATGCGAAGCGCGGCGCTGATTAGCGATTGCCAAATCGTAAATGTTGTATGACAATCACATCAACACACCAAAGGTCGCCAATCGGCAACTGGAAGGATCGTGAGTCCCAGCACCTCCTTTAGAGAGGGCGGGCACCCTGCAGGAAGACATCCACCACATTTGAGCGGACAAAAGGGGCTTACGATGAAAGACATATTGAGCAGGTCGGCGCGACGCGCCGCGACCGCACTCTTGATGGCGTCGGCGACAAACGCCGCGTTGTTCGCGGCGGTCCCCGCCCTCGCGCAGGACACGACTAACCAGACCTCGGCCCCGGCCGAGAGCAGCGGCGACGTGGTCGTCACCGGAACGCGCCGCGGCGACGTCACGGTTAAGGACATACCACTGTCGATCACAGCGTTCTCCGGCGAAACGCTCGAGCGCAACGGGGTGACCAGCCTGGCCGACCTGCGCAAGCTCGATCCGTCAATCAACATTCAGTCCTTTGGCGCGACCCAGACCAAGATCGTGTTGCGCGGCATCGATTCGAACGTCGGTGCGACCACCGCGCTCTATCTTGACGAGTCGGCCGTACTTGGCGGTATCGGCAGTAATATCCTGGGCGACGGCAAGCCGGGTATCCGGCTGCACGACATCGACCACGTCGAAGTGCTTAAAGGTCCGCAGGGAACGCTGTTTGGCACCAGCTCAATGAGCGGCACCTTGCGCGTGATCAGCAACAAGCCAGTGTTCGACAAGTTCGAAGGATCGGTCGAATTCGGCGGCGCCAGTATCAAGAGCGGCAAGGGGCTATACGACGGCACGATGACGCTCAACGCGCCGTTGGTCGAGGATCGCCTAGCGCTTCGCGTCACCGGCTGGCTGGAGACCGGCGGTGGTTACATCGACCAGACGCTCAAGAACGGCACCGCTCTGTCTGATAACAACAACCAGTTCGTCCGCGGCGGCCGCGCGGAGTTGCTGTTCCAGGTCACGCCGCGATTCTCGCTGCTCGCCAGCGCAACCCACCAGCAGGCTAATGTCGACGGAACCCAGGCCTTCACCCAAACCGCGGGACCCTATACCAATACTTCGCCCACGGTCGAAGTCTACCGCGACAAATATGATCTGTTCTCGCTGACCGGCGACTATGACCTTGGCTTCGGCTCGCTCGTCGCCAACGGCAGCTACAGCAAGCAAAACATCCTTAGCACCAAGGATTCGACGCCGACCAACGCCAGCTTCGGCGTGAACCAATCGCTGAGTTTCGTGCCGCGAATCTGGTTCAAGGACTATAACGGCGAATTGCGCTTCTCGTCGAAGTTCGCAGGGCCGCTGCAGATCGTCGCGGGGGGCTATTATGAACATAGCGACAATCTTTACCAGACCAATGCAATCCAGGCGCCGACCGGCTATGCCCCCTGCTTCAGCTACGATGAATGCAAGGCAGATGGGCTCGCCAAGGCCGGCCGCGGCAACAGCGTCTACGAGTTCGGCACCAACTCGCAGCGCGTCATCGATCAATATGCCTTCTACGCACAGGCCGACTACAGCTTGCTGCGCACAGTTACCGCGACGCTGGGCATCCGCTATTTTTCGGCGGACATCCACGACGTCATTACCAATCTCCAGACGGTATTCCCGGACTTCGTCTTTGGTAACGTCACGACTCCGAGCGTGAGCGGCGACAACAAGGGCCGCAATTCCAAGACGAGCTACAATGCCGCGCTGCTGTGGAAGGCCAGCGAGTCGATCAGCCTGTATGCCCGCGCGGCCTCCGGTTTCCGACTCGGCGGCGTCAATACTGCCACATCGCTCGCCCAAGCGGCCGGCGTCACCTTCCCCGGCACCTACAAACCAGATAGTCTGTGGAGCTATGAAGTCGGCATTAAGGGCTACGCGCTCGATCACCGGCTCTTCTTCGACCTGACGGGCTATCACATCGACTGGAGCAATCAGCAACTCTCCGCGGTCTCGGCCGGGGCATTTGCCTATACGATCAATGCCGGCAAGACCTCGTCCAACGGCGTCGAGTTCAACGCCACGCTGAAGCCGGTAGGCGGATTCAGCGTCAGCGGGGCGATCACTTATGTAGATGCCAAGCTTGACCAGGCGTTGCCAGCTGCGGTGGTCGCGGCCGGCACGATCGGTAACAAAGGCGACCGAGTGCCGCTTACCCCGCGATGGACCGGATCGGCTACTGCCGAATATGAAACACCGCTCACCGATCGCCTAACCGGCTTTGTGCAAGGCAATGTCACCTACCATGGCGACAGCTACTCGTCGTTCAACCGCGCCACCACCTTCGACACCTATCTGCCGAGCTACACGCTGGTGGGCGCCAAAATCGGCGTGCGTGGCACCGGCTGGGAGGCTGACATCTATGGCGAAAATCTGGGGAATGCCGTGCCCTATCTTGGCGTGGTGCCCTCGCTCGATGGTACACGGGTATTCACTGCCCGTCCCCGCACGATCGGCGCGCGCCTGATCTCGCATTTTTAAGCTGGGGGGTGCGCGCTGGCCACCATGGCCGACACGCACCCTCATTAGATGCCACGGTACTATGCGGCACCAATCTATGATGGCTGAGTATGCCCCCCTCGACCCAGTCGCGCTCGATGCCACACCAGAGGCCCTAATCGATCGGTAAATCCGCTTGAGACCACTGTCTTCCTGTCCTGGCAGCCCGAACTCGCCGCTACCAAAGGCCTTTTGACTTACGTCATTTCGAGCAAGGGAAAGCCTTCTTAAAAGCGGTCCAGACGATAATACTCGCCTGCAGATGGCGCTCCTCTGGATGCTTGTTCATGAATTTGACCGTGACGTTGGCAAGTTTTTTGATTGTGGTTTTCGTCGGTATGCACACGTCTCTCACGTTCTGTTTCTCGGCCCATTGGGCAACGGCGATGCCGTCGGCCGCCCCCTCCACGTAGCGAAGGCATTGCAACTTCTCGGCCTTGTCCCCTTTGCACAGCCCGTACAGGTCGCCCCCTTCCAGAAACGTAGCGCTCTCCGCCGCCAGCAGCATCACCAAGCCAATCATATCACTCTCCTCTCCCGGCTGTTTGCATAAGGCGACAGAATCCACAATCCGATGCGGGTTGTGGTTAGCCCGGCGCATGCTCAAAAAATGGAACGAGGAGAGGAACCGCACACACAAAATCATGCCGCCTCAATAGTTAATCCGAATAGCGGTCATTTTCGCCAAGCCGCAAACGGCTTAGGATTTGAACTTGCCACCCTTGCAAGCGAGGCATTTTGACTTTTCGTAAAACGTTCGCGTTTCAGCCAGGCTTCTTCATAAAGGAGACAAAAGGTCCCTGACTCGGCAAAGCGTCGGGCGGCGTTTAATGATCTCACCGACGGGCGCGAAAAGCTTCCAGGCCTACCTTTCATCAATGATAAAGAAACATGACGCTATTCCAGCGATCGTGGGCTGGGGTGCCTATCGCGGGAGACTGGATATGGGTGAGATACGCACGTCTACGACGGGCGCCGGGGCGCCATTGCCGCCCAGTCGTCGTGCGTGGCCGTTCGCCCGTTCGCGCCCGGGCGACGACGCCCACTCCGAAGCACTCCGCGACGCGCATTCAAGCCTGCTGCGCAATTACGAGGATATGGGACTCGGCTGGTTTTGGGCAACCGACGCCGACGGCAATCTTACCTACGTGACCGAATCGGTCGGCATGCTGTTGACCGGAGAGACCGGCGGCCTGGTCGGGCGGTATCTCGCCTCGCTGTTCAAGCCCGCCTCTGCGGAGGTCGAACGGCGCCGCACCCTGCCCTTCCAGCTCGTTCGCCAGGCCCGGTTCGAGCTGGCTCAGGCATGGATAGACGTCGGCGGCGAGGAGCGATGCTGGGCGCTGTCCGGCCAGCCGCAACTCGATCGCACGGGCAATTTCTGCGGCTATCTGGGCCACGGCATGGACGTCACCGGCGAGCAGCAATCGGCCGAGGAGAACGCGCGCCTCGCAATGTATGACCCGCTCACAGGACTTCCAAACCGGCGATATGTGACCAGCCTGCTTGACCAGACGATCGCAGCCTTTCGAGGGCAGCGGCGTCCGTGCGCGGTGCTGCTGATCGACCTAGACCGCTTCAAACAGATCAACGACACGATGGGACACCCGGTCGGCGACGCGCTGCTCAAGCAGGTCGCGGAACGCTTGGTGAAAATCGTCGGCGATGCCGAGAAGATCGGCCGCATTGGCGGCGACGAATTCCAAATTGTTCTCCAGGATTCGCACGATAGAGGCGCACTTGGCACCATGGCCAATGCGATCATCGAGGCGCTATCGCATCCCTATTCGATCAACGGCAGCCGTTGCATCATCGGCGCCTCGATCGGCATCGCGGTCAATCCGTATGATGGCGTGACCGGCGAAGAGTTGATCCGCAACGCCGATCTTGCACTCTATGCCGCCAAGAGCGGTGGGCGCGGCCGCTTCCGCTTCTTCTCGACCGATTTGCTCAAATCTGCAGAGGAACGCCGGATTCTCGAGCACGATCTGCGCGACGCGCTGGGTAACGGCGAGATCGCAGTTCATTATCAGCCGGTCGTCAACGCCTGCACCAACGAGGTGAGCGGATTCGAGGCATTGATGCGGTGGAACCACCCCAAGCGCGGACGTATTTCACCCGCAGTCTTTATCCCGATCGCGGAAGAAGCTAATCTCATCCCACAACTCGGCGAATGGACGCTGCGCCAGGCGTGCAAGGATGCCGCGAGCTGGCCGGGTGGCCTGCGCGTGGCGGTGAATGTGTCGCCGATTCAGTTCGCCGCTGACAGCTTACCGCAGATCGTGCTCAGCGCACTCGCCAACGCCAATCTGCCGCCCGAGCGACTCGAATTGGAGATCACCGAGAGCGTGTTCCTGGGCGACACACTTGAGACCGACAAGCGCTTTACTGTCCTGAAAGGGCTCGGCGTGCGGCTCGCGCTCGACGATTTCGGGACTGGCTATTCGTCGCTCGGCTATCTGCGCACCGCCCCATTCGACAAGATCAAGATCGACCAGAGTTTCGTCCGAGGCTCAACCGACGAGGGCGCGCGCAATCAGGCAATTATCGCCGCGATCGTCGCGCTCGCAGGTGCGCTGGGGATGGAGACCACCGCCGAGGGCATCGAATCGTTCGATCAGCTCGAGACGATGCGCGCCCTGAAGGTGAGCCATATCCAAGGATTCCTGTACAGCCGCGCCGTCTCAGCCGAGGATCTGAACAACTATATCGAGGACGGCCGCTGGGTGATCAAGCCGAGCGGCCCCGCCAAACAGCGCCACCACCGCCACGCCACCTTCCGCAAAGTCGGAGTAATTCACGACAACCATTATTACACCGCTGTGTTGCGCAACCTGTCCGCCTCGGGCGCGCTGATCGATGGCATCCTCGACGTGCCTGAAGGGACGCAGTTCGTCATCGATTTGGGCGATGGTCAATTGGCGGTGGCCGCCGTCCGCCGCACCCACAGCCATCAGCAAGGCGTGGAATTCGAGCAGAGTCTGGTCGACGACGGCAATGGCGGGCTATGCACCCGGCACCGCGTCTCCCCGCTGATGTTGGCGTCTGCGGGTCTTTCACGCGACCTCTCCGCCCCGAACAAACTGGTGATGAAAGACGGCGATGGCCAACTCAGCCTGCCCTCCTTCCATACCCTGACTGAGTGGAAGGCTGCGATTGATGGGCGGCAGGCGGCCTGACGGGCGTATCCGCCACCCGGCGGCTTGAAATTCTGCAGCGGCGCAATAGCCTGTCGCTGCAACCGAATCGGGGCAACGGGAGGAAGCCGGAATGAGAGGATCGCGAGGGGCCACTGTCCATCACTCGGGGCGGCGCCCCCCTCGTCCGGACACCCGTAGATGACTTGGCTGTCGCTCCAGAGCTTTGCCGCGGCCGCGCACCAGGGCTTTGACCTGTCACTCGGCGAGTCGACCCTAATGCTGACATTGGTCGAGGTGAAGCCGCTGCCGCCACATCCTTTTCCGGGCATGATGCGCGAACCCTTTTCGCTAATGTTCCGTAGCGCATCACTGGTGGTGCTTCCGCAACGGCTGTATCGGCTGCGGCACGCCGCAATGGGCGCGATCGACATGTTCTTGGTACCGGTAGCGCGTGATGCACAAGGAGTGCTGTACCAAGCGGTCTACAACTAGTCGCGCTCGAACCGCTCCGTCCCACCCGGCCGCCATTCCATCCGGCGGTGGGTGGTGACATCGGGCTGCGTTTCGCGAAAACCCAGCCGGGCGTAGAGCGCGCCAGCCCGGGGGTTAGTAGGCGCGACGTGCAGGTCGACTCCTTTTGCGCGGGCTGCCTCCGCTGCGTGCTGGACCCACGTGAGCAGCACGCTCCCCAGCCCCTGCCCGCGCGCCTCCGGGGCGAGGCCAATGTCGACGATCCGCCAGAACCGTGCCGAGCGGTCGAGATACAATCGGCCGACGGGGTGCGCATGGGGCCTCTCGACCACCCAGAAACCTGCGCGAGGATGGAAGCGGGTGAAATGCACATGCTGCAGGCGGAACTGATCCACGAGAAAGACCTCCTTCTGCGCAGCCGTCCAGGGCGCAAGTGCGAGTTCTGCGGCGCGGAAGCCGGCGTAGAGCGCATAAAGGAAGGGCAGATCCGCCTGCCGCGCCGCGCGCAGCGACAGCTCGGCTGCCGTCAGGTCGGCAAGCGGCGGCGGCGTGGTGCGTGGGAAATCTGGGAGCGGTGTGGGCACTACGGAAAGGACGGGAAGTCTCCCTGCAGCGCTATTGCATAGGTCAGCCCTAGGAAGGGCTGCTCATTGGTATGGGGCTGAGCGCCGCCGGCGGGAGCGATCATCGACGGGCTCATCGCCGCGGTCGGGGGCGGCGAGGCAAAAACGTTGAAGGTATTATTGCCTGGAAAACCCAATGCCAGGCTAGAGCTCGGAGTGGTCGCTTGGTCGACGGGGTCCCCCGGCTGGTAATCGACCAGCATATGCGTGTGCGTCGGCAGTTCTGACTCGATCAGCGTCACTGTCTGGGTCCCAAAGGTCTCGCCGATGACACGCGGCGTCAAGCCAACGCCAGTGCCCGAGCCACACGCGAAACGCGACACCAGATTCGGCAGTTGGAAGGTCGTATTGCCGTCGCCGCCGAACGTAGTACCGATTAGCGAGTACAGCGCGGCGTTCTGACGTAGCGGTAGTAACTGGCCGCCCGCAAACGCCCATCCGGCCGGTGCAAAGGAGAAGCCGAAAATCTGCACTTCACCTATAAAATTGGATGTCATCGGGAAGCTCCCATCAAAGTTTGCGGCCGGATACGCGGTCCGGAAACGTCATTGTTGCGACGGAAAAATGCCGGCGGTGGCGATGCAATAATTCACCGCCAGCGTCGGCGCGATATTGGCGTGCGGCTGATTTCCACCCGCCGCCGAGATCGTATTGGTTGGGAAATTGGTCGTCGTCGTACCGCTCGCCACGCTGGCATAGAACGGCTCCGACGCAAGCGCCGCAGTCACCGCGCCGGTCGGGTTGGCCGAACTGGCGGCGGTGCCCGAAGCCATTACGCTGTGCGTGTGCTGCGCCATCTGCGACAATGTCAGCGTCACCGTTTCGGCGCCACCCTTCTGGCCGAGCACATAGCTCGACAGGCCCGCCCCGTGGCCTTGGTGGATCGGCACTGCACCGCGCAGGTCAGGCACGCCGAAAGTCGTCACACCATTCCCGCCGTAGGTGGTGCCAAGCAACACATAGAGCGTTTCATATTCGCTGATCGACAGCAGCGTGCCGTCGCACTTCTGCCACCCGTTCGGCGCCCCCCGCGGATAGGGGAGGATACGGATCTCGCCGATATAGGGATCGCTCATGTCACGTGCTTTCCAAGGTGCCGGAAGGGCAGTCGCCGCGCGGAGATCAGCCGCGCGTCGGGTAGACCCCGCTCACGGCAATGTTGAAGTTGATCGACTGATATGGCTGAAGATTGGAATGCGGCGCGCTGCTGCCGGCAGGGGCGAGCGCCTGCGGCGCCAGCGCCACCGGATTGGTGAGCGGTCCGTAGAGATTGTTCCCGGCCGGGGTGATGGTTGCCAGCGTATTAGTGGCGGAAGGATAGAAATCGTTCCCCGCGGCGCTCGTTACGGTCACCAAATGGGTGTGTGCGGGAATCTCGGTCGTGTTCAACGAGACAGCCTCCACCCCGGAGGGTAATCCGAGGGGATAGAGCGGCGGCTGCCACGCGGCGTCCGAGGACGGGAAGCCGCCGCCAGCCGGCGTCCGGCTGGCGAGATTGGGAAGGCCAAACGTCGCCCTGCCGTCGCCGCCGTAGACAACGCCGAGCAGCGCAAAAAGCGCCTGATTCTGGTTTACCGGCATAAGCTGGCCGTTGCACTGCGCGAAGTAACGCTGTGCGAAGCCGAAGCCGGTCATCATGATCTGCCCGATATAGACATCCGCCATGGCGGTTCCCTCCTGTGCTCCTCGCCTGCGGTCCGAACGGGGTTCCAACCACGGCAGTCCAACTCGAGTCGCGGATGTAGTTGCCGATTTCTACCGGCGGTTCGCGGGTACGGACGAAGCCATCGGCTCCGTCGAGTTGATATTTGCAACCAATATCTCTCAAGTCAAGTTACACATTTACAACTGTGCATTCGGCAGAACATCGAAATAGCATCAATATTAAATATGATCCGAAAACATATCCACAACGGTTATTTTTATCAAAATGATCATAATGAGTATAAGTGTTTCTACTGTATTTAATTAGACTCTATTATGATTAATTTATCCTGTTATGAGCGCCCCGGGGAAACATACCATCATTCGGCGCCGATCCACGTCACCGTTTAGGCGAGGATCAAGGGGGAAATCATAGTGATGACATGCGTTCTTGCTCGCGGCATATCGCGCGCTGACCTGAAGCCATTACTGAGATCCCGCTTGCCAATGCTGCGGCGGCGAGTAGTCCTGCCGCTATTCAGATTAGCCGCTGTATTACTAGGCCTGCTCGGTCCATATACCGCACAGGCACAGATAACGTCGGTCACCTGCACGGATCTGGTGCTCGCCAGTGGCGCCGGCACGTTCGTCAGGGCCGACGTCGGCACAGCTTGCGGCATGAACCTCGCCATAGGCGCTCTCGTAAATCAGACCGGCACCAATTACGTCGCCCCATGGACGTTCGACTACGGTAACGGCACCCTGCTTTCGTCGCCGGTAGCCCAAAGCTTCGCACTATCCGGCACTCACCAGACGCTCGAGATCAGTGGGACCGGGAGCGGCACCGGCCCCGCCAGTGGAAGCTTTACTTCGGTCTCCTCGGGACAGACTGCGCCCGGACCCGGGACTCTATCGCTTCGCCAAGTAAGCGGCAGCAACACCTACTTTTTAAACATAAAAGTGCATTGGCTGGGAGTCAGTAGCGTCGCCACGGCCGCGGCGGGCGCCAGCACGACCATCAACGGCAGTTTTGTAATCGGCAACACCTATAGTGTAGTGTTCGGGGCAGTGCCCACGACGTCGGTCGTCGCCACCAGCGAAACTCAGCTGACAGTTACCGTGCCGGCGGGAACCGGCACCGTCAGCGTCGCCGTCACCGATACGAGTGTCACCAAGTCCGCCGGCTCCGCCACATTTATCTATGCAACCGCAAGCACGCCGACACTGGGAGTGGCAATGACCCACACCGGCGATGCTGCCCAGGGCGGCACGCTAGCCTATACGATTACCCCCAGCACCACCATCGCCGCCACCACCAGCGCAACGCTGACCGCCAGCTTCACCCTGCCGACCGGCATGACCTATAGCAGCGCATCGGGTTCGAGCTGGACATGTAGCGGATCCGGGCAGACCGGGACGTGCACCACCACCACCCCTTATGCGATCGGCAACGGACCGGCCATCACGTTGAACACCAGCTTCGCGGCCAACGCCACGACTCCGCTTGTGCCCAGTGTCTCGCTGTTGGGCGGCGGCGGCACCACCGCGGCAAACGCAAACGATTCGACCATTGTCGCGCAGGGCCCAACGATTGCCGGAATCGCGCCGAGCAGCGGCGTTGCCAGCACCACCCCCGCGGCGGTGACGATCACCGGCACCAATTTCAGCGCGACCGGCAATACCGTTACATTCGGGGGCGCCGCCGGCACGATCACGTCGCAAGGCACCAGCTCGATCACCGTCACCCCGCCGACCCGCGCCGCAGGCGCGGTAAACGTGGTCGTGACGAACGCATCGCCGCTCTCAGCCACCGCGATCGGCGGCTACACCTATCTCGCCAAGCCAACGCTGGCCGCCGCCTTCAGTCCGGCCGCGTTCGCGAGCGGTGGCAGTTCGACGCTAACCATGACGCTGAGCAATCCCAATTCCGGCACCGCGCTGAGCGGAGTCACAGTCGGATCGGTAGCGCTGCCGCCCGGGCTGACCGGAAGCACGCTCGGCGGGACCTGCACCACCCGTAACTTCAGCGGCAATGCGCTCAGCGTGACCGGCGAAACGCTGGCGGCCGGTGCGTCATGCACCGTAACACTGGCGGTCACCTCGGCCACCACCGGATCCTATAGCTACACCACCGGCACGCCGAGCGCGGCGGTGCCGATCACGCTGGCCGGCACCGCGGCCACCGCCGCGCTGACCGTCACCGCGGCAGTGCCCACCGTCACCGCACTATCGCCGGCCAGCGGCGGCACCGGCACAAGTGTGATCCTGACTGGCACCAATCTTACCGGCGCGACTGCAGTCACTTTCGGCGCCGCGCCCGCCACCAGCTTCACCGTCAACAGCGCCACCCAGATCACCGCCACCGCGCCGAGTGGCACGGGTGCAACCAACATCACGGTCACCACCCCCGGTGGCACCAGCAATGGCGCCACTTTTACCTATGTCGATGCTCCAGTCGTCGCGAGCAAGAGCGCGACCGTGCCCTATGCCACAGCCACCGCGATCGACCTGTCGGGCTTGGTCACCGGCGTCCACTCCAGCCTTGCCGCGACAGCCCCGGCGCATGGCACGGTCAGCGTGTCGGGTGATGTCGTCACTTACACGCCCACCGCCGGCTATTATGGCGCCGACAGCTTCACCTACACCGCCACCG
>Ga0233335_1000055_pt1 | contig 43923 bp, 38 predicted proteins | sample GEONDECOMP222_FD_180695 | JGI IMG/M metagenome (GOLD analysis project Ga0233335, IMG submission 180695) | Leaf litter microbial communities from Shasta-Trinity National Forest, California, United States - GEON-DECOMP-222 | ecosystem: Environmental > Terrestrial > Plant litter > Unclassified... | reverse complement strand
TACTGCTGTAACTCCAGAGATGGCAGGTGTTGTTATGAGTGCAGAATTAAACCCTACGTGGGTTTATAGATAAATATATTATTTAAATTTATTAGACATATTTATAGTAAAGTTTGTACGTTTTACCTTATGGACAGATGAGCCTGTGGGGTGCTACAGTTAAGCAAGTAATAGCTGTAGAAAAATATCACTATATGCTGGAAAGCCCTTACAATAAAAATACTCGAACGGTAAAATAGTGTAGGGTAATCAGCAGGAAACCTACGGATAACTTTTATCCTGGCATCCTCAGAGACTATACGTGATACATCTCCTTTCTTATTTTTGTTGCTGCTTTATACTAAAAAGGTGACAAGGTTAGTAGGCTGTAAATAAGGAGGGAGTAAAGATATAGTCCGATTTAAAGAAATTTAATGTAACCATATCTTAAAGATATGGATAATCCTGTGTAAAATTTTATGATTCCCACTATTACAGCGTCCATTATTACCCTATATAAATTTGTATACTTTTTAGGACGCTTGTGGGACAGGGTTGATATAAAAGGTTTAAGTATTACTTGTTTAATTGTTCCATATATTTTTTTATCTAAGTCCTTATTAGAAACAGTAGAAGAGACTGTAATTTTACCCTGCGTAGCGGAGGAAAAATTTGAACTAGATAATATTAATAAGAAAGGTTCCCATCCAGTATTATATAAACTTAAACCTTCAATAAATTCTGAATTTATTGAATGATTTGTGGGTATAAGTGAAGCAGAATCTAATTTTTTATGCCGAGCGCGTAAAAATGAAGGAGTAGTAGTTGGATTTGAGTTCGTGTTTAAAATTACGTTGCATATAGATGATAGAAATGCTTTAGAATATATAAAAGCTACTTTAGGTTGTGGTAGACTTAACACCGAGCGAAATGTATTAGTATTTACAATATCTCAATTAAGTGATATTAAAAATATATTAATCCCTTTGTTTGAACAATTTCCATTAAACTCCACTAAACATTTAGATTATTTAGCATTTAAAAAAGCCTTTTTTATGTTTTTAAATCGAAAAACTAGTGAACTAAATAAAACAGATTTATACTCAAAGATTCTTGAATTAAAAAATAGTATGAATGTTAACAGAGTATCATATGTTTTACCTGCAGGTCATAATATAAGAATTACAGGTAATTATTTAGTGGGTTTACTGGAGGGAGACGGTTCATTTTATTTTAATAAACAAGGTATATCAAATCATTCACTTTTTAAATCATTCACTTTTTAAATCATTCAATTTTTATTCGAGATTATCCATATCTTTAAGATATGGTTACATTAAATACACAAAAATTACGTATTACTTATTACACGAAATACACATTGGAAGTGTTTTTCGTGGCTGAGATCCTTTTTGGCTTTAAATCGGTTATTGTAAACTCTGATTTTTGTGTGGTTGTTCCTGTGGTGGTGTATTCAAATGCAGATGTAGACAAAGTTTCAATAGTAAAAAATAATAGAGGAAAAGCTGGAGTGTATTGTTGAGTAAATAATGAATCCGGCTTACGCTATGTAGGTAGTTCTATAGACCTGGGTAAAAGATTGCTTCAGTATTATAACTTGAAGCATTTAATGAAAGTTCATATGCATATTTATAAAGCATTGTTGAAACATGGGCATTCCAAATTCACTCTTGAAATTTTAGAATATTGTGATATTGATTGTACCATAGTAAGAGAGCAATACTATATAGATACTTTGAATCCTACTTATAATATACTTCGAGTAGCTGGCTCTCCTTTAGGTTATAGACATACACAAGAGTCTATAGAAAAACTTAAAATATTAGGAACAGGCCGTAAGCATTCTGAAGAAGCTAAAGCTAAAATAAAAGCAGCTCGTGTTGGTAGCATTGTTGAGGAAGAGGTCAGATTAAAGATTAGTTCTTCTAAATTAAAAGCTAACCTTAAACACTCGTCGAGTGCTAAATTAAAAATAGGATTAGCTTCTTTAGCCCGTAACGGGCGTGTAACATACGTAACTAACATAGAGACTGGTCTAGTGGACAGTTATGCTTCTCGGCGTGCGGCAGCCATAGCGCTAAATATAGCTCCTCTTTCATTAAAAAGGTATCTAGAATCTGAAAAGGTTTATAACGGTTTATATAAAATAACAGATTATAAACCCTAAAGTTCGTGTCTCATTGGTTACTACAACTCCTAATAAAGTACTTTTAGAAAAGATACGAGAGTTTCTTCTAAGTCATTTAGATGAATATTCTGGTATGTTGGGTAGTACCACTAAACTATTTAATATTACAGATAAAAAAATAAAAGGGGATAATAAACCTATCTCTGTTTTAGAAATTTATCAAGTGGATTATATATGTAACATACTAATACCTTATTTTGATAAAATACAATTTAGAACTAAAAAATATAAGGATTACATAGATTTTAGAACCTTAGCTTTTTTAGCGTTAGATGGTAAATATCTTACAGAAAAGGGTAAAGAATTAATGATTAAATTAGGTGATACTATGAATAACAATAGATTATCTACTAATTCTAACCCCTTAACTATAGATATGTCTACTAAATCAGAATTAGATCTATTGATTAAATCAAAACCTTTAATAGAGGTAGATTCTGAGGGTAGAGCTATGATAATTCACGAAAAGAAATATATAAGATCTACTTATATTATTAAAGCTATCTTTTTAAATGGTTCTATTTCTTATTTTACTAATGGGGTCTCTTGTGCTAAAGCTCTTCATGTAAGTAATAACACTATAACACAGCGGTTAAATGATAGTAAACCTATAAAAAATAAAGAAGGTTTAGTATCTGCTCTAACCGTAAAAAGAATTAGAGCCTACTCTCCTAAGTCTTCTTCCTAGAACCACAGTTCAACCACCAGGTAACCCCTCCCCATCAAATGTTATGATGTAAAGGGGGGTATTTAATTTTAGACGTATTACTAATCTTATGAGTGCTATCCCTTGAGTAGGACAAGATATTGTTGAGTTCATTTGAGGAGGTTTCTCAGTTAACAACGCCACATTAAATAGATTTTTCTCACTACACTTTGTTTTACCATTTGTCTTAGCCGCTTTAGCATTAATGCATTTAATAGTATTACATGACACTGCTGGATCGGGAAATCCTTTAGGGATTTCAGGGAACTATGAAAGAATACCTTTTGCACCATACTACTTATTTAAAGATTTAATTACAATATTTATATTTGTTTTTGTGTTATCTTTATTTGTGTTCTTCATGCCTAATGTACTAGGTGATAGCGAAAATTATGTAATGGCAAATCCTATGCAAACTCCCCCAGCGATAGTTCCAGAGTGATAAAGAAAGATGTCACTTAATCTCGCTAAATGCTTAGAGTTCCTTTATATTAGGATAATCAGCAGGAAACCAAAGGACAACAGGTCTTAGTAGGATCTTCAGAGACTGTACGCGAGACAAACAAAATATTTTGTTTGAAGATATAGTCCAATCATAATAGTAATATTATGAACATAAGTATATAAATATTTATGTAATTAACATGATCCAGATATTAGCTTACTATTCTCGGTTTGCACTGTTCGTAGTGCTGCTAGTTCAACAAAAGGTATTGTACGTTTATCATCAGCTCAGAGAGCTGATATTACAATGCCAGATGAAATAAGAGATATATTAGTTGGTACTTTGCTCGGTGATGCCCACATATCAAGAAGGTCCTCTACTAGTAATACTAGATTAACATATGCTCAAACAGCTGTGGCACATAAAGAATATTTTGATTATGTATTTAGTTTCTTTATTCCTTTTTGTGTTAAGGATTATAAACCTCATTCTAAACTAGTTAGAGATAATAGAACTAAAAAAATATATAGTTCTATAACCTTCACAACTATGCAACTTCCCTGTTTTAATGTATTTAAAGATATGTTTTATGTAGTTAACGTTAAAAAAGTCCCTAGTAACATTTATGAATTGTTAACACCTAGAGGGTTAGCTTTTTGAATTCACTTTTTTCACGTTTCTCTTATAGCATTGTCTTTTTAGTTAATTTAGGGAAAGGCCTTTTAGCGTCACTGTAAAATAACACGGGTTAAACCTGAAGATAATATCTGCTCAATTGGCAAGCTATATAGGTGTAATTTTGTTATTTTTAAGAATTATTGTTTTTAGTTTCATGTTTATATATTTATAAATTTGTTTGATCTTAACTGTTTAACATTTATACCTTTTGTTTCTTATAATGATGCACTTTCTAATAAAAAAAAGGCCATTAAAGAAAATGAAAAAAAGTCCGGTATATATTGCTGAACTCATTTAGCTAATAATAAGTCATATATTGGAAGTAGTATAAATTTAGGGAGAAGATTAAGAAGTTACTATAATCCTATTTTTATTACTCATATTTCACGTAAGAATATGATTATTAATAAAGCTCTTATTAAGCATGGATACTCAGAATTTAAGTTGGAAATAATTGAGTATTGTGATCCTAAAGAGCTAGTTAAAAGAGAACAATATTATTTGGATCTGTTGTCTCCAAAATATAATGTATTGAAGTTTGCTTATTCATCCTTAGGTTATAAACACACTCAAGAGACTATGGTTAAAGTAAATAAAAATCTTGCTAATTTGAATATAAGTAAATCTATTAAGGTTAAGGTTACTAACTTAGAAACAAATGTTTTGCAAGAATATGCTTCTTTAAGAGAGGCAGCTAAACATCTTGATACTAACAAGACCACTTTAAAACAATATATTATAAATTCTAAACCTTTTAAGGGTATATATAAGTTAGAATCTAACTTAACTGTTTCTAATTATGATTCTAATTATATAAATCATCCTAATTCAGTTCAAATTGAAGTTCAAGATTTAGAATTAAATACTATAACTTGCTATACTTCTATGCATGCAACATCTAGAGCTTTAGGTATAGGGCATAATACAATATCCGCTTTTTTTAAGCGTAATCAAAATAGACCTTATAAAGGAAGATATGTGTTTAAAAAGGTGGTCTAAGTTCCGACGGTAGTCTACAAGGTAGTGGACTACACATAAGCGTTTATGCATTTACTAGTGAAGACGTAGATACCTAGTGAAAATAAATAAACTGTCATATTGTCATGTTAATTTAATAATCTGTTGATCTTCACTTCTCATTAGTTGTTCCTGTAGTGTGTTATAATAGTGCTGAATTACATAAAAAAACTATTATAAAAGAAAATAGAGGCAAAGCTGGTATTTACCGTTGAATAAACAATCTAAATGGTAAATCTTATGTAGGAAGTAGTATAAATCTTACTATTAGATTTAATGTTTATTTCAATAAAAATCGACTTGTAACTGGTTCTGGTAACCGTATGGCTATTTACCTATCCATAAGTAAATACGGTTTGGAAAACTTTACCTTAGAAATCCTTGAATATTGTTGTAAAGATGATACAATCAAAAGGGAACAGTTTTATTTAGATAAGCTTCAACCTGAATATAATCTGTTGAAAAAAGCTGGTTCAATTTTTGGATTTAAGCATAGTTTATTGTCAAGAAAAAAGATGAGTGAGTCAGCATTAGGTCGTGTCGTCTCAGAAGAGGCTCGGCTAAATTTGGGTGAAGCACTTAGTGGTCGTAAGCTATCTGAGTCTACAAAAGAAAAAATCAGAAGTTATAAACATACTGAAGAAGCTAAATCAAGAATTAGCTTAGGTAATCCTAGGACTAGATCTGTACAGATAACAGATTCACATACGAAGGATACTACTACTTTTTCTACAATGACATTAGCTGCGGCACATCTTAACACTACTACTGCTACAATAAGAAGTTATATAAAAACCCAGAAACTTTATAAAGATAGATATCTAATATCTATTCTATCAAAAAGTGATAGTTAATCTTTTTGATATTTTTTTTATATGTTCACACTGCAAGATAAATTTAATCTTAGATGCTCCATACATTATAACAGAGATAAGAAACCCCGTATATATATATTTAAGGAATCTATGGATAACTTACGTAATTTAGTTAAACCATACTTCATTAAAGAAATGTTATATAAATTGGGTCTCTAAAGCTGTCACTTACATTTTTGTTTATTCTGGTATTAACTAGTTCTACTAAAATGTATGTTGATTTAATTTTTCGATCTTCTTCCATTTTATGCTATATTAAGATCTATTCCAAACAAACTATTAGGGGTTATTGCTATGTTTTCCGCCATTTTAATATTATTGTTATTACCTATTACAGATGTAAGTAGATCAAGAGGTATGCAATTTAGACCCCTAAGTAAAGTGTCATTTTACGTTTTTGTAGCCAACTTCTTGATATTAATGCAATTAGGAGCTAAACATGTAGAATCACCATTTATTGAATTTGGTCAATTAAGTACCGTTTTATACTTTTTATATTTTTCAGTTATAATGTATAGTGTTACTTTTATTGAAAATTCTTTAGTGGACATAAACAATAAAAAAACTTAAATTAAGTTTTTGTTAATTCTTTAGTTTCTTCATTTTTACCTAATTTAAACTCCCCCCCAGCAGGATTGCTGGGGGGAGTAGTGATAAACCTTCTTCAATTCATTATGAGCTATATGCGAATACTGGAAAAAGCAGGTTTATTCTTATGGTCTGATCTTTTGATCAGTATAAATTTATAAGAGATGTTTCCCCGCATCCCCCCATCTGCAGCAATGCTGGGGGGGCAAGGCGAGAGACATATTTTATAAATCTTTAGAGGATATCAACGAAGTCAGGGACAATGATTTAGCTGAGGAACAAATGCACAAGTATTTAAAATCTAATTCTGATACTATTTGTATATGCCAATCCTAAACTATTGTCTCTTTAATGCCCTGTTTAATCAGGGCATTAAAAAAAAAATGCCCTGTCCGATCAGGGCCTTAGCCAGAACAAAAAAGAAATTAGCTCAATTGGTAGAGCATCCGTTTTACACACGGCAGGTTAAGTGTTCAAATCACTTATTTCTTATAATCTATATTTAAACATTTTAATAGTAAAGTGTATGACTTTGATCATTATCATAAAGGTTCAAGTCTCTTAAATATTAAATAATATATCGGTCTATAGGTTAATGGTATACTACCCCTAGTACCTAAACGAGCTTTTCTCCTTCCCCCTGGTGAGAGAAAGCAAGTCTCTCGCCTTGCCCCCAGCATTGCTGGGGGGATATATAAATATATAGTAATGTATTGATATATATATCTCAATAGACAGAACAGCTGTATAAGGCAGGTTTATCTAAAATTAAGGTATATCGTTGTGCAATATATTTCATTGTACAATTATTTACTTTATTAAATTCTTGTTTTTTATACTTGTAGTAAAAGATAAAACATTTACATATGTTTAAATATGAAACAATTATCAGCCCTCTTGATCAATTTGAGATTAGAAACTTATTCAGTATTGATACACCCTTATTAGGAAACATTAACCTATCTATTACAAATATAGGTTTATATATGACAATTGCTACTTTTTTAGCCTTTTATTTCAGTATTTTAGCCACTAATCACGCAAAAATTGCTCCTAATAAATGATCTTTAACTCAGGAAACATTATACGCTACTATACACAGCATAGTAATTAACCAAATAAATAATAAAAAGGGTCAAGTTTACTTCCCATTTATGTATGCATTATTTATTTTTATCTTAATAAATAATCTAATCGGAATGGTAAAAAGGTGCCTATCTACCATTATATTTATCTTTAGCGGTTACACCGCTATCTTTTTTGGCAACTTCGCTATCATACATTACAAGAATGCGCTTAATACATATTCTACTTATACATCTACTTATAAATTTGCTTCTATATTTGATACTTATTTCTGGCGGATATTACCACACCGTACTAATCCTAGTTTCCCACGTAGGTTAACTAGTAATAAGAATTCTTATTACCTTCATCCATACTATGTTACAGGGTTTATAGATGGGGAAGGATGTTTTACCACTTCTATTTTTACAAATAGTAGAAGCTTAATAGGGTGACAAGTTAAACCTATCTTTAAAATTTCCTTGCATAAGAAAGACGGAAAATTGTTAGAAGCAATACAAAGAACATTTGGTGGAGGGGGTAAAATATATAAAAACGGACAAGATGCATTAGATTATCGTGTTAGTTCTTTAAAGGATTTAAAAGTAATAATAAATCATTTAGATAACTACCCTTTACTAACTAAAAAATTAGCTGATTATCTTTTATTTAAACAATCTGTCTATTTAATAGAAAAAAAAGAACATTTAACTATGACAGGTATACTGAAATTAGTGGGTATAAAGGCTAGTTTAAACTGAGGTTTATCCGAAAAATTTAAAGAGTCGTTTCCTAATATAATACCTGCAATCAGACCAGAGGTTCCATTTACAGAAATGAAAGATACTAATTGATTAAGAGGGTTTGTGGAAGCTGAAGGATCCTTCCATCTAGGATTTAACGTATCTAAAGACAAAACAAAGGAATATGTAACTTTAAGATTTACAATATCTCAGCATTCTCGTGATAGAATTTTATTAGAAAGTTTAGTTAAATTTTTAGATTGCGGAAGTATCATTTCACATTCAAATCGGAATGAAGTATATTTTGCTGTTACAGTTTTTTCAGACATAATCAATAAGATTATACCTTTATTTAACGAATATCCTCTAATTGGTAATAAAAAATTAGATTTCTTAGATTTTGTAAAAATAGCTGAGATTGTTAAATCTAAAGATCATTTAACAAAGGAGGGATTAGAAAAAATAAAAGTAATTAACAGTAATATGAATAGTAGAAGAGTACCTACGTCTGCGTAACGCAAATTATTCAAGATCGTATAAGCACAATATATATAATATAAAAGATAAAAGATACATATAATAAGTAGATACATGTCACTATATGCTGGGAGTTTCTAATGGTTTAGATACGACCCTTAACTAATGTCCCCTTCCCTGCCAGGGATAAAAGGAATTCATTTTTCAAAGGACGTGACAATTCTAAACATAAAACAATGAATAATCAGCAGGAAACCGGCTTAAAGAGTCTTTATAGATGTCTAGGCGGGATCCTCAGAGACTACATGCGATAGGTTGCTCAAACTATTTAACAGATGAGTGATCAAGATATAGTCCAGCTTTTTAAGTCTATAAGTCTTATAAAGTAGTCCATATAGTTTTGCATGGGGTAGGGATTTCCACTACCCTAAAAATTACGTTAAAACTAGCCATAAATTTATAACCCTAAATCTTAATAATTATTATTCTCATTATTCTGGGGATCCGGTTTACCTGCTTCGACGGGGCACCTGGATCTCGCAGTCTTCTCATATAAAGAGATCCTATTCAACAAGCTCGCCAGTAATAAATAATATACCCCAAGCTTGTACAATTAAAGATCATGTAGATCCACAATTTGTAATTATTCAACTACTTGACAGAGAACTAGTTTTATCTCGTAACTTTGTTGAATGGTTCAGAGGTTTCACGGATGCTGAAGGTTGCTTTGCAATAACAAAAATTAGTAATCGGAGTAATTCTTATCAATTTATATTTACAATAGGATTACACCTAGACGACCGAGAGGCTTTGGATTATCTTCAAAGTATTTTGAAGATAGGTAAAGTTAGTATCGATCTTAAAGGTTCATCTGCTACTTTTAAGATCTCGGCTAAAAAAGAATTATTAGTTGTTTTGGCAATCTTTGGGCATTTTCATTTGAATACAACTAAACATCTAGATTTCTTGTCTTTTGCTAAAGCTTACGAGCTTTATAGTCAAAGTAGTAAGCATAGCCAGCGAGCAGAAATCCAACCTCTTATAGAAACTATTGGAAATAGTAGGAATAAACAGAGAACTGATTGAGTTATGCCATTAAATCATAGCTACAAAGTAACTTCTTACTGACTACTTGGGTTTATTGAAGGAGATGGTTCCTTTTATATAACTAGCCGAGATAATCTATTAGCTTTTTCAATTACACAGAAAGGGAATAAAGAATTATTACATGCTATTAAAGACTTTATGATTAATTTAGTAAAAGATCCACAGCATAAACATCTTTATGAAAGTGCAATTAAAATTTATTCAAAAAATAGAGAAATTACGATATTAAGGTTATATAACCCAGACTTTATAGAATTTGTTTTCATTCCTTTTTTGGATGGCCTTGTTTGACAAAGTAAAAAATATTTAGACTACAGAGATTGAAAAGTACTATTGGAGATTTTTAAACGAGGTTTACATTATACTTTTGAAGGAGAAGCTTTAATAAACCGTGTTAGAAATCAAATGAATAATCAACGACTATCTTCTTCTAAGATACCTTGTGAGGATAGAAGTGTTCTTTTGGCTGATATTACGGAAATACTAAAACAACCTTCTAATTATGAATACAGAGAAGATAAGATCTTTGTTAAGTCAACTCAAAAGTTTATATCTAATAATAAAGCTATCTCTGTACTTTTAATGGATTCATCGTCTGATAAAGAAATACAATCTTTTTCTAGTTATTCAAGTTGTGGGAAATTTTTAGGATTGCACCACTACACTGTAAGTCTAAAAGCAAATAGTGGTGCTCAATTTACATTTCAAGGTACAGGAGTTTATCTTAAAAAAATTTAGATGAGAATTAAAAAGAATAATAATAAAAAAGTAATTAGGGGCGTTATTTTATGATAGTTAATACATAGTTTTACTTATACACTACTAATAAAAGTCGTCCGTACAGTTTTGCATCAACTTCACATTTCATTTTAACATTTTCACTTAGCTTTACTGTAGTATTAGGTGCAACTGTTTTAGGGTTTAAAGAACACGGATTAAAATTCTTTTCTTTATTTGTACCAGCAGGGTGTCCTTTAGGATTACTACCACTTTTAGTAATTATTGAATTCATAAAAATAAGTTGGGAAACTTAAATCGTGAAAAAGAGCCAAATTCCGGGGAAGCCCTAAAGCTCTAATAACCAAGGATGTTTAGGAAACTTTATGTCTGGCCTGATTAATGACTCAGGGTATGGTAAGATCATTAGAGATGATCGAATAGCAGAGAAATGGGTAATCGCGGATCTAAATCAAATAATTCATTATTTGTAAAAGAGCAACGAGTAGACGGTTCTTCAGTATTAAAAAAAATACTGTAAGGTGTACTCTAGTCGCCATGAAAGTGGTATTTGAGTAGAATTAAGTAACTCAAATTTAAAGTTTCTGTATAGTTTTTGACCTGATCTGGTCTGGTGGAGCTACAAAAATTTGTGTTTATAAACGGATTTGAAAAAGTTTCCTCGGTAATATATTTACTAGCAACAACCTAACACCAGATAAGTATAAATCTGTGGTAAAGAAGAGTCGGTCTAATGGTATGCTATTAAGCAGACCGGCTTCGATCTTAATAAGTACTTACGTTCTAAGCAGCAAAAGAACTCTGTCTACATCATCTGAAATATTGGCCGAGAGAGTCTATATTAACGCTGATCAGGACAAAGAACTGATCGTTAATGAAAATAAAGGACGAACGGGTATTTATCGTTGAGTACACAGAGAGTCCGGTAAAACTTATATAGGTTCTTCAAATAAGTTGAATCTTAGATTTAAACAATATTTTAATTATAATCATATATCATACCCTAAACGGAATATGCCCATATGTAAGGCACTATTAAAATATGGTTATGCGGAGTTTAGTTTAGAAATTTTAGAATATTGCTCTACCGATGTATTACTTAAAAAAGAGCAATACTACTTTGATAAATGTAAACCCGAATATAATATATTAAAAATTGCTGGATCTCCCTTAGGTTACAAACATAGTGAAGCAGCTAAAAAGTTAATAGGTTTAGCTTCTAAAAATAGAATAGTATCCGAATCAAGCCGTGATATTAGAAGAAAATCGTTAATAGGTATAACTTTTGACGATAAACGTTTAGATAAAATGCGTCTAAGTAATACCTTTAGAAAGTCTGTCCTGTTAACTAACACGGAAACAGGTAAGACCCAAGAATTTTCTTCTATGACAGACGCTGGTATATATCTAGATATATCTCGGGTTTCCGTAAGGAAATATCTATTAAATAATATGCCTTACAAGGGTTATACTATTTCTAAAGCCCCTTCAAATGATATCGGTGTCACTGAGCTATCGTCTACTTCTAGTTTTATCCAGCAACAGCCTGTCCGATTAACTAATAAGTTAACAGGTATTTCCAAAGAATTCTCTTCTATGGTAAATGCTGCCAAATATTTGGATATATCTAGGGCGCGGCTAGGATACTTTTTAAACAATATGTCTAAAACCGATAATGTTGAATTAAAAGGGTATACTGTTTTCAAGATTACGGATACTCAGGTTAAAGTTAATAGGAAATATCTTAAAGTAGAGGTCACCGATATATATACAAATGAAGTAAAAACATACCCTTCGCTTACTTTAGCTGCCGAAGCTTTGGGTGTACCTAGGGCTAGTTTATCCGGATATTTTTGCAAGAAACGTACTAATCCTTATAAAAATAAATATAATCTAAAATTAGTATAAACACTGATTTTTTATATTTAAACTACTTTATACTAAATACATTAAAATTTGTTGATGTATTTAACAGGTCAAAAAACACAGCCGATCATATCTTGCTCGTAATGTTTCTCTAGGGTTAAGATTAGCAGCAAACATAAAAAAAAGATGAGATTAGGTACTCATTCTTATTGTGTTAAAGAACCAAACTCCGGGGAAGCCCTAAAGCTCTAATAACTAAAGATAAGACGGAAACTTCTTAACTGGCCTCATTAATGATTGAGGGTATAGTAATATCATTAGAGATTCTAGTAATAGGAATGGGTGATCGCGGATCTAAATCAGTAATATTTGAAATTATTGTAAAAGAGCAACGAGTAGACGGTTCTTCCATTATATTAAACTAATGGTAAGGTGTACTCTAGTCGCCGGGAAAGCCGGTTCTTGGGAGAAACTAAGTAACCTAAGATTAAAGATATAACAATAGCCTATCCCTATTTTATAACCTAACACTTTAAAGAAAGGATAAAGTATATAAACACCTTTAAATAAGGGGACAAAGTTTATATATACCTTTAAAGAAAGGATAAAGTTGTTAACGACTTATATTATCTTTTGTTAAAAATTCTACTAAGAGATCTGTCCCATCTTATTGTTTTCACTTACATAACGTGAGATCGCGTAGCCTATATTATTCATCTAAAAATTATGCCTTCTCTACGAAGTGTTTAAGACCTATTGCCGTAAGGGCGTTTTCAACTTCAAAAAGTGATGGTTCCTCTTCTACAGACTCTTCTGGTTTAGCTGTTTTCTCTGATGCCGACAAAGACAAACTAAATATCCTTAATTATATTAAAGGTAAATCTGGGATTTACATGTGAACTAATAAATTGAATGGTAAGAAGTACGTAGGGAGTTCCGTGGCTTTAACCCGTAGGCTTTTGGAATATTACAATGTAAATAGAATACTAAACGAAAAAAGTATGCCTATTAACGTTGCATTATTAAAGTACGGTTATACTAACTTTAGTCTTACTATCTTAGAAATTTGTGACAAAGATAGTCTTATGTCTAGAGAAAAACACTTTTTTGAAGTATACTCTCCTGAGTATAATATATTAAAAACACCTGGAAGCCCTTATCGAGGATCTGGATGAACACATTCTGAAGCTACATTAGAAAATATGCGTATCGCTGCATCTAAGACATTCAAATCTCCGGAATTTTTAACTAAATTATCTAAAGGTCAATCTAGTGGTATCGAAGTTGAGGTAACTTATTTGGAAAAAAATACTACTACTACTTACCATGCCATTAGAGCTGCAGCCCGAGCTTTAGATATTGACAAAAGATATATTGAACATTACATTTACTTGAAACAAGATAAACCTGTTTTAGGTAAATATACTTTTAAATTAAATTTAAACTCAGATGACAAAAGTACAAATTTAATCAACGAAAAGGTTCAAAAAACTTCTATGAAAGTGGAGGTTACTAACGTCGACACTAAACAGGTTACAATTTACTCTTCTATTACCGCTGCTGCTTTTTGTGAAGCAAAATTGTCATTTGGGGATAAATTTGTTATCCGTTTAGTTCAAAAGTTGTTCAATATTATATCGTTAATTAAGACTATTCCTATAAGGAGTAGTCTTCCTTTCTTTAAAGATTCTTTATATTTTTCCCTTTCTTTTTTCAGCTTTGGAGCTGGTGTTAAGTTTAACCTAAACTCACCTTATACTGACCCAAAAAGATTTCATGGAATCCACAGTAAAAGGCGGATTGGGTTTACATTTATTAGCTTAAACAATATTTACTTAATGCCTAAAGGTTGTATAAGGACTATGTCTACATCTTCTGGTCAAGAACCAGTTAAAACTTATCTTTACCCAGATAAGGAAAGCAATACAATCATTGTAGATAATAAAGGACAACCCGGTGTTTATCGTTGAGTGCATACAGAATCAGGAAAAAGTTATATCGGATCATCCGCTATTTCATGTGACTAATAAATTGAATGGTAAGAAGTATGTAAGGAGTTCCAACCTATCTATAAATATACAGTAGCGTATTAAATTATTATTTAATATTTCCATTTTTTTGTGTTCCAATTTTTTTTTGTTTTTTCATATAATATAATCGAATAAAATTGTATAACTTTCCTGAAGCTTGCCTTTTAATCGTGGCAGCACCAGGGGTGTTGTATTCAAGATTTTTTTACCTTGTTTCAGGTTCCACCCGTGGAGGGTCGGAGACCGTAGGTGTGTTTTTTAGTATTAAATTATTTTCCATACCCTTCCTCCACTTGTTTATACCCTACCGCACTTGCCTTGCGAGGGTGGTAATTTATCGCCTTTGCGCGTGGAAAGGGTATGGATTCCAGTTCTAGAATGCTTAGTCCTCTGTTTGGTCTGGGGAAAACTAAAGGTGTTAAACATCAACCTTAATTATTAAAGGGTTAGAGATCACTGTAAATCTCCAATCTAAATAACATCATCAGCCCTTCTGAGAACACTAGCCGGAAACTAAGACGAGTATGCGCTACTCTCAATAGCGTTAGTCTGGTCCTCAAGGAGTGTAGTCGTAATATAACATCAGGTGAGAAATGTCTGACATAACTCAGATGGATTGGGACAGAAATCAGTGTAGCTAAGTATTTATAACACGATGTCAATGTTATATAGCCTATGACGCAGGCGGTCATGGGTGAATCTTACAGGTCTCAGGTAACACTATAAGCTAGTAGACAAAAGGAGCGAGCTATTCCTGTAAAACCATGCAGAGGGTTTATACGAAGCATTATATAAAAAACAAATGAAAAACACAAATTTATTACTTTATCTTGGAAAGGCGCTACTTGTCTTTTTATTATTGGTTGTCATATTAGGTATGTTGGTTATGAACATCCATACTACTGTCCATCTTGGTTTACCACACGGCTTCGCCGTGGATTCTATTCGCCAAAGTGACTGTATGAATTTAATTAGTCCCTTATTTTGTCTGCCGTTAGCGTATATTTCGAACGCTAGACCTTATTCTACTATAAATCCAGCGGAGTTGGATATAAATGATCAACCAGTGGAAAGCAGCAGCCTTATTCCTGTTGTAACATATCCTGACGCTTTTTTGAACAAATCAGTCATACTAAAAAATTATAATAATAAAGCAGGTGTTTATCGTTGAGTTAACAAGGTAAATGGTAATACCTATATTGGTAGTAGTGTAAATCTAACAACAAGATTTAGAAAGTACTATAGCTTTAGGAATATTTCCTCCGAATTAGTCAAAGGTAAAAGCATGATTTATAGCGCAATTTTAAAATATGGTTACTTAAACTTCCAATTAGAAATACTAGAATACTGTACAGCAGAAAACGTCATAAGTAGAGAACAATATTATATTGATTTATTAAAACCTGAATATAATATACTCACTACCGCAGGTTCAAGACTTGGAACTAAGCATTCAGAGGAAAGCCGGCTAAAAATGAGTCAAGCTGCTCAAGGGCGTAAACTTACTGAACAAACTAAAAAATTACTTAGTTTGGCAAATAAAGGTTTGAATAACCCAAATTTTGGAAAAACACACAGTAAAGAAGTAAGAGCCTTAATTACTTTAGCCAAAATAGGTAAATCCTTTCTTTCAGAATCAATGAAAGCTAGAATGAGTGCAGATAGCGGGACAGCCCTCAAGGTTGTAGACTTAAAAACAAATGAAACTTCTGTATATACTTCTATAAAAAAAGCGGCAGAAGCAATGGGTGTTACACAACCTGCCATATCTAAAAGGCTTAGCAAACATCAAGGTTCATTTATAGTGAAAAAACGATACCAAGTAGAAAAGGTAAACGAGACAAAATAGAAAAGACTAACGAGCCTCAGATCAGATTCAGACGGTACTTTAATAATAGCTATTTATCAGATAGTAAGCGGGGAAAATCTCTCATTTGTAAGGCACTTTTAAAATATGGTTATGCCGGATTTAGATTGGAAATATTAGAATATTGCTCAAAGGTGGAAGTACTGGCCAGAGAGCAATTTTACTTGGATAAATTTAAGCCAGAATATAATATACTAAAAATAGCAGGGTCAAACCTAGGATACAAACATAGCGTAGCTTCTCTTAAACTCATGAGTATAGCATCGAAAAGTAGAAATCTATCGGTGGAGTTCCTTAAATCTAAGAGAGAAGTCATGTTAGGACGAAAATTATCTAAAACTCAATTAGAGAATATGGCTAATAGTAATCCTTTTAGACAGCCAGTCGTTCTTTCTAATAGTCAAACAGGTGATAGCCAACAATTCACTTCTATGGCGCAAGCTGCTCAATTCCTAGGGGTACACATGACTACGGTTAAGAGATATTTAATTAGTTCTAAACTTTACAATGGCTATACAATTACTAAAGTAAAATCTGGTTTATATTTACCTTCCACATCTGGGCTTACTAATGAAAGACAAGCTGTCTTATTAACTGATAAGGCTTCAGGTGTTACCAAACAATTCTCTACAATGAAAGCCGCTTGCCAATACTTGGAGATATCTAGTAAACGTCTTTCAAACTATCTTAAAAATAATGAGTCTTCGTCTACAAATGAACAAATTAGCACTATTAAAGGATTTATTATCACCAAGGTGGACTCTTTTGTTAAACGTTATTCAAAGACTATAGAAGTTACCAATATTCATACTAATGAAATTACTAGATATTCTTCGGTTAGTTCAGCAGCCGAAGCTCTAGGTATATCTGCAGCTAGTATTTCTACTTATTTTAATCGAAAACGTACTACTCCATTTAGAAATAAATATCTTTTTAAATTAATTTAAGTTATATTATAACAAAAAAGTGTGCAGTTGGTTGATATTATATTGTTGCTTTTCTTATATTGGCGCTAACAGCGGATAAGTCGTCAACCCAGTATATCTTTATACTTAAAAGAAAATAGAACTAAACCTTTTAAAGGAAAATATTTGTTCAAACTAGTAAACTAGAATACTGTGGTATACGCCGGGTACTTTACCCGGAGACCTCCTAATTGCATTATATAGTAATAAAAGTTTACTTATGCTAATAAATAGCATAATTTGAGGATGAATTTGTTGAACGACTTTCTGGACATATGCTATTAAATATACTTAGTGGATTTACATACAATATTATGAATTCAGGATTTATTTTCTTCATACTAGGTTTATTACCACTAGCATTTATAATAGCCTTTTCAGGGCTAGAATTAGGGATTGCATTTATACAATCTCAAGTATTTGTGGTCTTGTCTTGTTCATACATAAAAGATGCTTTAGAATTACACTAGAAATGTTTATACTTATTTTAACATTTATATTTTTTAACCTTTTAGTGAAAACTACTATTTATTTTATTATCTTTACTGGTCTAGTATTTAAATTAAGATATGTTGGTAGTTTAACAATTTTACGCTCTTCTTTGAACAATTTAGCCTCCACAATATTAAGAGGTTTTGTTAAATCTAATGCACAATATATACTTATTATGTCTAAAACACGTAATGGATCCTTTGGATTAAAAACTTGAGTAAGTAGTCATTGGTTTATGCCAATAGTTATTCACTGTGATCCACCTACATTTTTAGGACCTTACCCCCAAGATAGTGCTATATCCTATCCTACTGTATTAGCGGTATTATTTAACATTGTATTGATTACAATGTTAATTAACTATTTCTATTATATCAAGGTAACTATATCTAATATTTTAGCTTATATATACACTAAACTAGGGGATTTAGTAGAATTTTCACTTAAACTACCTTTAAATATATTAATTTTTGTATTCATTAATTTTTTATTATTGTTAATTAACACAATTGTTATGGCTACCTATGCATGTATATCAAGTTTAGACTTTTCTCAATTTTTTGTTGATTTAAATAATATCTGTTTAGGTCTAGATCATCATTTAGCGGGGGAAGATACTGGTGTCTATTTGAGTATTAATGAAGGTACAGGAGTTGTATCTAATTTAGGTACAGATACAGGCACTGGTACTAACACTAATTTCACAGACTACTTAGAAAGAAAGGCTCATTATTATCTAAGAATAGAAAACGGTGTAAATGCAGATGGTAGGGTTTATTGGCAGAAAATTCATCTTTCCGAACTTAAATTTAATTTCGATTCTAAACAGCAATTATTTTATGAGGATACCCCAGGAAATGGAAGAGTCTGTAGTCAATTAAGTGAATTATATCATACTAAACGTTCTTTATTTAACCAGGTATTACCGGATAAAACAGATGTTTGGGGAATTATAGATCATTTAAGGGAAAATGGAAAGATTTAGTGGTCTGTTCAGAGATTAGTGGATTTACATACAATATTATGAATTCAGGATTTATTTTCTTCATACTAGGTTTATTACCACTAGCATTTATAATAGCCTTTTCAGGGCTAGAATTAGGATTGCATTTATACAATCTCAAGTGTTTGTGGTCTTGTCTTGTTCATACATAAAAGATGCTTTAGAATTACACTAGAAATGTTTATACTTATTTTAACATTTATATTTTTTAACACTTTAGTAATTATAGTTACATTATGTTTATTTTGTACTTGTGTATGTAATCGCATTATGACTTATTCACATTATAAAAAAGATAAGGTAAACAGTTCTGTTTATTTAATAATTCTTTCTCACTTTAATAACTGCAAGGGCCTTAGCCAGAAAAAAAAAGGAACTATATGAGCAAAATTTTAATCTTGCTTCTGAAAGCGATAAAGAGTGTGAATTGGGGGAAAACCCTTATTTACCTCAACATGAGAGAGACAAACATAAACAGACGAGTGAGGAGTTAAAGGCTAGAGCTTTAGAAGTTAGAGAGGAGTATAATAGGGTAACTAAACTAACCGAATATTTGGCTAGAAAGCTTAATAAAAATATTGACTCTTACTCTTATGATGAATCGGACTCTTAATTTGACTGTTAATCTTACTTTTAATCTAGGGCCTTAGCCACAAAAAAAAGGGATATGTTGCATACGGCTATGCATTTTGATTGCAGATCATTAATATAAGGTTCAACTCCTTCATATTCCTGTCTCATTACATTTCGGCCCTGGCCCTGTCCCTGGCCCTGGCCCTTAATAACTATAACTATTATTAGTTTAAGGGTAAAACTAACTATAACTATTATTAGTTTAAGGGTAAAACTAACTATAACTATTATTAGTTTAAGAGTAAAACTAACTATAACTATTATTAGTTTAAGGGTAAAACTAACATAATTAAATACCTTTATAAACGTTAACCTCATAACAGTATTATTACTGCTCATGCTATAATTTCAGCCGCAAGGGCTTTAGGTATAGATAAAAGACATATTTCTCGTGCTATTCATTTAAATTCAGATAAACCTATTTTAGGAAGATTTATAGTAGAAGCAGCAGAAGGTTTAAAAGATTTAAATAACAATCCACAAAAAAGTTGTAAACCTTTATCTTTAACAGAAATAAGTAATGGGGTTATCACTACACACCCTAATATAGCTTCTGCTGCTAAAACTTTAGGTGTATTTCCTCAAAGTATAGTTACATATTTAAGAAGAAATACAGGAAAACCCTATAAAGGTAAATACTAAATTAAATTTATTTAGCACCCCTTAAAAAAATGCCCTGTCCGATCAGGGCCTTAGCCAGAACAAAAAATAAATTAGCTCAGTTGGTAGAGCATCCGTTTTACACACGGCAGGTTAAGTGTTCAAATCACTTATTTCTTATAATCTATATTTAAACCCATTTTTTTTCAAAAATTGTAAAGGTATAACTGGCCTAGCTAATCTCTAGCTCTACGGAGTCCTATATTAAAATTTGGTTTTATAAATAAATAGTAATGCATTAAATTATTATATTCTATTAAGTATTTCCATTTTTTGTGTTATTTTTTCATGTGGTATAGTCGAATAAAATTGCAGAATTTACACGTGTTGTGTTTTTGGGTGTTGTAGTAAGATTTGTTTATGTTTTGGGGTTTTTTTATGTTAACTAAAAAGTCTCTTAATCTGATGACCTTTGAAAAGGTTGTTATTAAGAGGAAAAGTATTTATATAGTATCGCCTTATTTAATATAGGACTTGTAATTTAAGGCTAATAATCAGGTGATTACTGCTTTGGCTGGGGAAAGACCACCTCCATTTTTTGCGCTAGGCGATAAAAAAAAATTGGTTTAGCAGGATTAGTAACGGCCCGTGAAGCCACTGCGACTCTTGAAGTAATTGTATTATGGTTACCTGTAAAGTTTCTTAATGTCTCTCTCTTGATAGATTTCCCATTATGGAATCCCACCAAAGAATCAGTGGTAAAGGATATGAAAGTATTCACGATGATTCAATGAAGAAAGTACGCCACAATGAACTTCTATTTAAGAACCAGAAACCTCTGGACTGAGCACTGTATAAAGTAATATAATCTTCTACCTTATTTAATAAAGGGTACACATAACATACAATCAGTAGTCTTATTAAAATTACCAGCCCCCCTTAACAAGATAACAATTGTTAGTAGTTGCGCGGACATTCAAAGATCTACCCTCGCCAAAGCGGACGGGTGGATCAATGTCAAGTGATGAAGCTGGGTGAGGTGAAATATTCTTGAATAAATCAAGAGGACTTCAACAGAAAGTATGTGTTGGTACGGTACTAGTTCGAAGGTTCCCCGAAAATACCCAGCAGAATCTTAAAAAAAAAATATGATAAAAACACATGTATTACTTTCTCTATTGCATATCCTTATATTATTGGTTGTTCCATTGTGTATGATCATGAAGGATATGAATATTACTGTTGCTTTGCCTTACGGTGTTACTGTAGAATTAATTTATATGGTGTTTATTATCCCTTTTATATTCATTTGTGATAGTAAGTTACAGAAATCATATGGTGTTAGTTTGTATTCAAATATGGGTGTAAATATAAATGATAATAAAATTAGTCGATTATCTGTAATGGAAGACGGGTCTGATTTCAAAGAAGGAGGAGGGGAACTAGCCCGGGGAGTTGACTTTAAAAAGAAAACTGTTTCTCCGCAAACGCGAGAAGATAAAACTTCTGGTATGATTGACTATAAACAAAATAAAACTAACCGTTTGGGTTGTAAAGAATATAAATCTAATATGTTTATCAAACAACAGAGATTTTATTCTACGAACGGAAAGGATAAGCTTACTGAAGTCTTTAGAGATTTAACTCCGTTTGTTTCTCCTGTTAAATTTGGAAATTTATTTGGAATACAATTGCATAAGGCATATAATCAGGGAGCTCTTAATAGGTTTAAGTATTATACTATTAGCCCTGTTTGTCCTAATAATATAGTAAATAATGAATTGATTTCATCGATTCCTACTCAACCTTATAATTTGGAGAAATTGCATGATTTAATGACATCAGTACCGTCATATCCCACTGAACTATATCCATTACTAAATAAACCTGACATAAGTATAGAACATATAACATCAATGAGGAGCTATGCGGAAAGTACTCTTAATCACCCTGGCTTAATCCCTAATTCTGAGGCTTCTTGTATAGGATTACACGCAGAAGGCTATTATAAAATATTATATAACTTAACTCATAGATTTAATTTTTAACCGTTATGTGGATGATAATAAAGATTTAGTAATAGTACATTGTTTACATAACCAACCAGATGGTTGTATTGCTAAGGGACTTATTCAATCAAATACTATTGAATATATATACGATCCTCGTAATGATGTTATTTATCGTTTACTAAATAATTATGCCGAACAAACATGTCCTGTATTTATTTTTGATGAATATATGCCATCTGAGGGGATTAATTATTTAGTTGACTCTAGCAATTATCTAAATATAGCAGTAAGAGAATTGCCTAGTAATTTAAGTTATTTACCTGGTCTTATTGGTGGGCTTGGTGGAACTATACTTGCCTTATTTGTTTCTACACTTATAGCTCTTTATATTAATTCAAAGACCTCTAATAAAAATGTATTTATATTTCGGTTAATTTGTTTAATGTGTGCCTTTCCATTAATGATGGCTAATGTTATTAATATATTATTTAAATTAATGGGTATAGGTATAATAGATAGAATCATTTTAAACCGAATTAAATCCACTTTCTCCAAACTTCAGGATAATAAGCAATATCTTGTAGCTAATTTAGAGTATATACTTGAAAAAGTTAAACAAGCATCATCAACTAACGACTACAATATTACAAGTAAACAAGCACATGATCTAATACACGATAAGGACTTTAAAGAGAGGTATACTAATATACTTTTAAACATTAGATTAGTTAAGATCTATTCATATAATATGAAAACACTTAGAATTTGTTTTTTAATACCTAGCATGCGTACACCAGAGGCTGTCTTAGATTTTAAAGACTACTTAGATACAGAGGGACCTATGCTATACAATCATCATGTAAAAACAGGGTTAACTAATTTTAGAGAACTGTACAACGATTTTAGTAGCTCATCCTTTACAACGTATAACTCTGATAGTACAAGTAATACACTTTTAGGTCCTAAGGGGTTTATAAGAGAGCATTGCTATATAAAATTCATGGAAAACTTCTAGGAGGAAAATTTGATAATATGACAAAATACGAGTGATAAAAAACAAAGTAATGTTAAGAAGGTAGCTGTAATTAAGTTTTTTGTAGGATTGCGTAATGTTTCTCTAGGGTTAAGATTAGCAGCAAACATAACAAAAAAAGATGATATTCTGTATGGTTATCCAGCTTTAATAGGAGGTTTTGGTAACTTCCTGCTTCCATTAGGATTAGGAGGTCCTGAACCACTTTTTTAAAGGTTATAATTATACTTTTTAACCATGTGTTTATTATAATATAAACTTGTGATACAAATGTAATATATATTAATTTATACATTATTTTTTTATAAATAATGGTAAATATAAATATACCAGGGAAGTCCGGTGATTTAAAATAGCTTTATTAGAAGTGAGGTACAAGCTTAGGTAATTAACAGAAATTAAAAATAATAAAAACTTTTAGTATTTTATTATAACTATTAAATAAAAAGCCTGAATAATCTTTTGTTTAGTTAAATATTGCATAACAGGACCCGGCTTACTTGTATCCAAGTAATTTTTAAATATAATATTCATGTTAAAAATAATTACATATACTTAAAACTAACGTAAATATACATTTATATATATAATGAAAATATACCATCTAGGTTTTTACAATTTAACTGTATTTTTGCATTTAATAAATTGTTATCATAATAAGTTTAAAGTTTATTAACATAGTTTAAACGCCTTATACTTAATAAAGTCGAATAACTATATGTAACAAAAAATTATGTGTTTAATAGAGAGTATCGGGTTAGTACACATTATATAAATTATGTTATATAGTGTTATTGTAATTATTACTTAGATACCTATTTTTTAATGGAAGAGCAGGTATTTATAAAATACCTATCTTATGTATTGAAGTTCAGGAATATATAAAATACCTATGTTACAGATTGAAGTGCAGGAATTTATTAAATACTTATTTTTTTTTCGTAGAGTGCAGGACTTATAAAATTCCTTTTTTTTTATAGTTAAGTGCAGTACTTTATCAAATACCACTTTTGCGTTTTGAAGTGCAGGATTTTAGAAAATAATATTAAATATGCCTATTGTACTGGGGCATTTATAATTAGAATTTAAGGGCCAGGGCCAGGGCCAGGGCCGGCCATAATTTTTTTGTAGTTATTTATCTATGATAAATAATAAAAAAATAAGGCCGGGATAACATTTTACTCATAGGTTTCTTAAGAAAATTTAAGGTACTTCTATTCAATAAATGCATTTGTTTAGGGTAAAAAAAAGTATAGTTTACCAATGCATATTATGTACCTAGAACTTGAGGACTTTACTTCCACTATAGTGCTAGTACACATTGCAAAGCTTTTGTTGAATTACATGATAATATTATGTATTATATAGTTGCAATATTACTTAGTGTGGCTTGAATATTACAGTACTTTAGACGTCAAATCACTTTTTTCATAATAGTTTATAAGTTTTTATAAACTAGTTCCTTATTACAACTTTCCCTAACAGAATCTAATAATTAAATAATATATTTAATGTTAAATATATTCAAAATAAAACAGACAAATTTTAATGATAAATCATTAAATAATAATAATACTAATAGTATTAATATAAAAGAAAATTTTCAAATACTAAATAAAGTTGATAAAAATGAATACAAAAACCTTATATTTTATCCCTCTTCAACAAAGGAATGGTTTAACAGTGTATATAGTTATAACAAATCATATATTAAATCATTAATTGCTATTGATGTTACAGTAAATAGTATATTTGCAAGTTATTTTAATATGTTAGAAAATAAAATCAAAGTATTATTTAAACGTAGACGGCATAACAAGAGTCGTTATTCAGCTAATAAATTATATGTAAGTAGAGCTGAAACCAAACACACTAACACCAAACTTGTTATTTTATTGTATGTATATAATAAACAAAAAGCATCAGTTCAACGATATGTAAGAAAGCATATTAATTTTACATTTGTTAAGAAATATTTAGTTGAAGATGAAATAGTTGAAAAACTAACACAGAAGAATAGACTTACACATTTATTAAAAAACCAATTTTTTATTTTTCAAAAGTTTAATATGGCTTTTGTTAAAAAAACTGATAATTTATTTAAAGGTATAATATCCAATGCTAAGTTTCAGCTTGATTTATATAAAATACCTGTATTTTACATAATATTGTTAAAAAGACTTTCTAGGGTACAATTACTAATTTTTAATGCTGTAGATATGATTAACTTTAATATGTCTAAATTTAATACTTTAATGCTAAGTTGAAAAAATTTAGGTTTAAACAGTTTAATAGAAAAAATATATGATAAAAAAGTAGAAATTAAGTTAGTTGATTTAAAATCTATACACTTAAACAGTGATGTTTTTTCATCTGCTGTAGTATTAAAATTAAGAGATAGACAAAATAAAGTAGTAAGAGTATTAAGAAAAGCCGTATTACAAATGGTAAAAATACCTGATTTACATACACTTAGAACATTTGATGATCGGATGGAAAATATGAATGAGCAGAATGTTTTAAATGTCATAAAACAACAAGTAGTAAGTGGTGTAAGATTTGAAGCAGCAGGTAGGTTAACAAGGCGTTTAACTGCGATGAGGGCTATATTTAAATTAAGATATGTTGGTAGTTTAAAAAATTTACGCTCTTCTTTGAACAATTTAGCCTCCACAATATTAAGAGGTTTTGTTAAATCTAATGCACAATATATACTTATTATGTCTAAAACACGTAATGGATCCTTTGGATTAAAAACTTGAGTAAGTAGTCATTGATTTATACCAGTAAGTATACAAGAATTAGGTATAGATGTATGTGCTACAGCATTTTTATTATTATTATTAATCAGTATTTATAGTAATCTGAATATACCTAAAACATATGTATTTTCTAACGTACTGCATAGTGGTTTTGGATCAGATTCCAGCAAAAAACTTGATAAAGGTAAAGGTAAAGCTACACAACAAGAAGTGGATGAACTAGAGAAAAAAGAACAACAAGAACAGAAAAAGTGACAAGATGCAGAGCAAGAGGAACAAATTTCAACCCAAATACAAAAAGACAGGGAGTATGCTGAATTAATACAAAAAAAAGATCTTGAAGAACAAGAAGAAGAAAATTCTGATAAAGGAACACAAGATATAATATCATTTAACATCGAAAAAGATAAAATTAGACGCCATGTAAAAAAAATCATAAATGAAAAACAAGAACAACTCTTGGAAGATATAGAGCAAAATAAAAAACAAGAACTAGAAAATGAAATTAAAATACTTAAAGAGAAACACGACATTCATTCAGATGAGACTGAATCAGAAGATGAGACAGAATCAGAATATGAGACTGAATCAGAAGAAGAGACAATATCTTCTTCAGACGATAAACCTGGACCATCTAAACGTCCTAAAACTTCACATGATAGTTATAGTAAGCATATTTACAAAACAGGTATTTTATTTCCTATTATACCTATTTCATTTTTTAGATACTTTTTACCTGTGTTTACATTTTCACTGGGTTTTAGTATTTTATTTTTTATACCTTATATCTTACCTTATTTATTTTATATTTTACCTGAGCTTGAAGTTCATTTTAATCAGGTATATACTTATTTTTTAGTTTTACAAATTTGTAATTTAATACGTAAATACTGTAATTTGGGTAAAAAAATAAGGGATTTAATTAAAAATGGTCATTATAGGGATATTATTATTATTACATGTATTTCTATATTTGTATTACTATTTTTTATTTAATAAAAATATTGACTCTTACTCTTATTATGAATCTGACTCTTAATTTGACTGTTAATCTTACTTTTAATCTAGGGCCTTAGCCACAAAAAAAAAAGGGATATGTTGCATACGGCTATGCATTTTGATTGCAGATCATTAATATAAGGTTCAACTCCTTCATATTCCTGTTTCATATTACATTTCGGCCCTGGCCCTGGCCCTGGCCAAAGATAGTTATAATACATTTGGCTCTAACCGGCCACAATTTTTTTTTAGTTATTTATCTATCGCCTGGCTTTGGCCAGGGCCAGGGCGGATAAATAATAAAAAAATAAGGCCGGCCCTGGTTCTTAATAACAATATTATATTTGTAAAACAATTACTCGGACAAAATTAAATTTATATTTAACTAAAGCAAAAAATAATAAACAATAGTAAATTAAAATCTTTACAGATTATTAAATTTACAGATTATTGAATAAATTGCTGTTTTTTTAATATAGTCTATTAACCTTAAGATAATTATGGTGTTTATAAAAAGTGTAGGTGATACTTTATCATTATACGCGTTACAGAGGTATTTAATTTTGTTTTTTTTTATAATGTTATTGTTATCTTTACTTTTTATTCCTATAATAGGTGTGTTTTTAATATTGGTTAATAAAGATAATGGGGTTTCGTTGACAAGTATTAAATTTATAGCTTTAACTGCATCTATATTTAATTTATTTGTATCTTTAATTATTTTTATTTTATTTGATTTTAGTACTAATCAATTTCAATTTGTACAAGAATATCATGAAATTAGTTATTTTGACTTTTTCTTAGGTATAGATGGTTTATCTATATATTTTATATTATTAACAACGATCATTATTCCTATTTCAATTTTATCAAATTGAACATCTATATCAAAAGATGTAGAAACTTATCTTATTATAATACTATTGTTAGAAACTTTGTTATTGGCCGTTTTCTTAGTATTAGATATTTTACTATTCTACATTTTTTTTGAATCCATTCTACCTCCTGCTATATGATCTGGGAAATCATTAACACAAGACCTAAATTCACTTTATTCGGCTCCTATAGCCGCTTCAATAAACGGGGGCTACAGGACGGTAATTAAACAAATAAATAAGTTAAGATTATATTCCACAGTTCATCCAAAGCGAGAATTTGAACTAGACCCTAATTTTGTCACAGGATTCGTTGATGCTGAGGGTTGCTTTACTGTTACTATAACAAGAGATCCGGTTAATAAAACAGGTTGAAGAGTTAAACCAGCTTTTGAGATTGGCTTACACAAAAAGGATCTTGCATTACTAAAATTAATCCAAAACTATTTTAATAAAGTAGGTATTATCTCACTACAAAGTAAAGATGTAGTACGGTTTCGTGTTTTTACTCTAAAAGATTTAATGACCATTATTGATCATTTTGATCAATATCCACTTTTAACTCAAAAACGAACAGATTTTGAATTTTTTAAACAAATTATTCTTATGATGGGGAATAAAGAACATATTACATTGGAAGGATTTAGGGGAATAGTTGCAATCAGGTGTTCGTTAAATAAAGGATTGTCTGAAAAACTAAAACAAAATTTTCCTGATATAGTTCCTGTTCTAGACCTGTAGTTCAACCCTCGACAATTTTTCATTCGCATTGGATAGCTGGTTTTGCGTCTGGTGATGGGTGTTTTTACGTTAGTCTTTTTAAATCTCCCACCAAACTAGGAGAATCAGTAAGATTAATGTTTACAATTACTCAGCACAGTCGAGATGAGCAATTAATGAAAAGTTTGGTTGATTATTTAGGTTTTGGTCGTTATGTTGCCCGAAATGGTGAACATGGAGAGTTATTAGTTACAGATATTGAGGCTGTTACTAACAAAGTGATTCCCCTATTTAGTAAATATCCTATAGTTGGAATAAAATCTCAAGATTTTCAAGATTTTAAACAAGTAGCTCTTTTAATCAAAAATAAGGATCACTTGACAATTAAAGGATTAGAAAAAATTCGTAATATTAAAGCTGAAATGAATAAGGGTCGTATAAATTAATCAAATTATATATAAATTACCTCCAGCAAAGTGATATGGAAATAACTTGTGTGGGATTAACTACCAAATTACGGGGACATCCTAAAGTTTCTGGTACTAAGCTATATTTGAAAGGATATAAGTGGGCGAAGTAATTAATCGTGTATAGTAATAAGTCAGAAAATGTGTGAAAACTAAATGGATTATCGCGTATCTAAATCAGCATTTAAATTACAAGGGTGCTGTAAAAGAGCAACGAGTAGACGGTAGTTGATGTAATGAAACCACATTACATTTAAGGTATACTCTAAAGGGTTTCGAAAGAAACTATCAAATCAGAATCCCTTCTAACCAGATAAATAAAATAAAGCTATATTCCACTGCACTTTAGAAGCTAAATCTCACATGAATTAGACTTATTAAATCCTTACTTTGTAACAGGTTTTACTGATGCAGTCATGTTCACTGTAAGAAAATTCTCTAATATAAGGAAAAGATTATGCAGGGATAGAATCAATAAAATTATTTATTTGCATGATAAATCTGATTGCCTTGTTATTTATTCTAATAGGTATATTTGGATCGGATAATAGAGTAAAGGCTAGTTTTTACTTGTTTTTATACACATTTTTAGAAGATATACAGTGTAAAAGAACCAAACTCCGGGGAAGCCCTAAAGCTTTAGTAACCAAGGTAATTAAGGAAACTTTCTTACTGGCCTCATTAATGATTGAGGGTATGGTAACATCACTAAAGATGATAGAAATGAAATGGGTGATCGCGGATCTAAATCAGGCAAAACCTGTAAAAGAGCAACGAGTAGATGGTTCTTCAAAATCTAGGAATTTAGATTTTGTAAGGTGTACTCTAGTCGCCGGGAAACCGGTTTTAGGGAGAAAAATCCCTTTCCATCCTGATAACGGCAAAGTTGTAAGTGGGCTTTTTTCGCCAAAAGCTTTTATACATTCAACTAGATCTACAGAACAAAACCCCACTTTGAGTGGGCAAGTAAATAACATTTATTACCCTCTTGAAGACGAAAAATCTCAGGTAAAAAAGTTAAACCCTTGATTTGTAACAGGGTTTGTAGATGGAGAAGGATGTTTTGCAATAGGAGTATTTGTTAGTAGTGAATACAAAAGGGGTTATCGTACTCAAGCAATATTCAAGATTACTTTAAAAAATGAGGATTTTAATTTATTATGTCAGATTAAGGATTATTTTGGTGTAGGAAGTATTACTAAACATGGTAGCACTACTTTAGAATATAGGGTAACGTCTTTAAAAGATTTGGGTGTAATTTTATCTCATTTTGAAAAATACCCACTTATTAGTCAAAAATGGGCTGATTACGAACTTTTCAAATCAGCGATTTTATTACTTAAAAGTAAAGAACATTTAACTAAAAACGGGTTTGATAAAATACTTGCTATCAAATCTTCTATGAATAAAGGTTTATCTGAAGAACTACAATTAGTTTTTCCTTATATTTCTTCGGTAAATAGGCCTATACTTCTAGATAAAAATGTTAAAGATCCACATTGATTAGCAGGTTTTACTAGCGCTGAAGGGTGTTTTTTAGTTTATTTACGGAATTGTTCTACAACTAAACTAGGTAAAGCTATAAGTTTAAAGTTTAGTATTGCTCAACACAGTAGAGATACTGAACTATTAGAAAAATTTATAACTACTTTTGAATGTGGTAGAATTGAGTTAAAATTATCTAGATCAGCTGTGTATTTGGTAGTAACAAAGTTTCAAGATATTACTGATAAAATAATACCATTTTTTGACAAATATACTATTAAAGGTGTTAAAGCCTCAGATTATTCTGATTTTAAAAAAGTGGCTATGCTAATAACTAAAAAAGCTCACTTAACTGACAAAGGAATATCTGAAATTAAATTAATAAAGTCTAATATGAATTCTCTAAGAAGTTCTGTTTAACAAATAATCATTACTAACCGTTATATATTGCGCTACAGCACACAAGGATGGATTAAGCCGTCTAGTACGGTGTGGATGTAAGTAACTCTAAATTAAAGATAACACTAAAGTCCTTCTCTAAGGATATAGTGTACGTGTTGGGTTCTCTGTTTTTATTACTATCTATTTTAGCAATGTCATCTATTATGAGTACTACTGATTTTGATACGATATTTAAAAGAAATTTCATTTATTTTACACAAATTTTTTTATTTTATGGTATTTTTATAGCTTTTGCGGTTAAAACACCAACAATCTTTTTAAATACCTGACTTTTAAAAGCTCATGTAGAATCTCCTTTAGGAGGAAGTATTATATTAGCAGCTATTGTGCTTAAATTAAGCCTATATGGTATTTTAAGGTTAATTTTACCAGTATTGCCTAAGGCGTATATGGAATACACTTATATTATTTACCTTATAGGGGTTATTACTATAATATATGCTAGTCTTAGTACTTTAAGAACAATAGATGTTAAAGAACTTATAGCATACAGCTCTGTTTCTCATGCAGCAGTATATCTTTTAGGTGTATTTAGTAATAGTATACAAGGAATTGAAGGGGGTATTAATTTAGGTCTAGCACATGGGTTAGTTTCACCTGGACTATTTATTTGTGCAGGTGGTATATTATATGATAGATCCCATACTAGATTAATAGCTTTCTATAGAGGAATGGCTCAAATTATGCCATTATTCGCAATATTATTCTTTATATTGTGTTTAGCTAATTGTGGAGCCCCTCTAACATTTAATTTTATAGGGGAATTTATGTCACTTTATGGAATATTTGAAACATCCTCATTATTTGGGGTATTGGCTAGTTTATCTATAATATTTTCTGCAGGGTATACTATCTATATGTACCAAAGAATATCATTTGGAGGATCCTACTCAAGTATATTTACAGTTAATATACCTGATTTAAATAAAAGAGAGTTTATAGTATTAATAACACTAGTTGTACCTACAGTAGCCTTAGGAATATACCCAGGGCTTATTTTAGATGCAATACACTATTCAGTATCAACATTAATCTATAGTTACGATTTTAGTACTATTTAGATGTGATGCGCCTGAAGCTTGAGGGGTATATTTTAATAATAATAACCCAGAGGGGTATCTGCTTATGCAGATACCGTTTCACAAATATGCCAGGAATGTTTATCCGGTATTAAGGACATATCCAATGATTATAGTTGCTGGAATTGTGACGATTCACCTATTAAGATCGGAGAGGACAGATTATAGTTGCTGGAATTGTGACGATTCATCTATTAAGATCGGAGAGGACAGGTAAAGTACTTAAGCTATTTTTTTTATAAACTAGCTTGCCTTTACAAATGCCACATCGGGTAAGTGATCCTAGTCGGTAAGGAATCTGTATCTTTAGTTAAGTTGTTATCTTTAGTTAAGTTCTTATCTTGACTACAAGAACAATAGTACAACGACATCGTCGTTGGTATTATCCAAATAAGTAAACTTATTTGGACTTTTATAAAATAACAGTTAGATTACTGTTAACTTGTTATTATAAATAAAAAATAGTATAACAAATCCCCTATTTTTTTTATAATTAGGGAAAGCTGCATTATAATTACTTTATAATTATTGTATATGCAATAAATAGTAATTGTACAGCAGTTTTTAAGAGAAGATCATCCGCCTTTGCGCTTGATTAAAGCTGAATAAAAAAAAGTAGTATAACAATAGTAAATTTATTCAATAATCTGTAAAGATTTTAATTTACTATTGTTTACTCATATAGTCTATTAACCTTAAGATAATTATGGTGTTTATAAAAAGTGTAGGTGATACTTTATCATTATACGCGTTACAGAGGTACTTTTTAAATAATCCTAAAAAAAAAATGATTACTTTTTTTAAAATTTGATTAGTATGATTTAGTAATAACTTTAACTTACTAAAACTATTGGCTATTTTCTTTATAGGGTTTGTTACTAGATTTGTGGTGAATTATTATTTAGGTATAAATGTATTTGCGGATTATATGAATATAATTTCTATTGTTTATTATTTAAATATGAGTAGTATTGTGGTTTATATTAATCAGTGGGATTTAAATATTAATTGGTTTAAATTCATTACTAATTGGGACAATATACTAAATGGTATTAGACATATGATAGATGGTTTCATAAATAGTAATGAAACAAATAAAATTACTATGAACTGAGAAGGGTTTTCATCTTTAGAGGATCCTAAAAAAGGGGAATGTTTTATCTATGAATAATCCTGGACAAGGTGGTGCTCAACAAGGTGGAGCAAGAGCAAGAGCAAGAGCAAGAGCAAGAGCAAGAGCAAGAGCAAGAGCAAGAGCAAGAGCAAATCCAGGTGGTAATGTTGCTCTGGGTCAAGGTTTCCAGTATGACCCTGTAACAGGACAATATTTAATTCAAGACCCTAATAATACAGCAGCTGCTCCTTTTAATAGCCCTGGGACTAAACAGCCTTATGGGAGACATTTGGCTAATGCTCTTCAACATGACTGAAACAGTAGAAGACCTACTTCTCAAATTACTGCTTCTGTATTACGTACTAATATAACTTTAATTTTTTCATTGTTGGCTGTTATACCCACAGTATTGTTAGGTATATATCCTGGGCCTATGTTAGATACAATACACTATTTAGTATCAACTTTAATTTATAGTTTTGATTTTGGTACTATTAGCTGTGATGCACCTAGAGCTTGAGGACTTTACTTCCAAAATAGTGCTAGTCCACATATGGAAGGGCTAGTGGAGTTTTATGCTGATATTATGTTTTACTTACAGGATATTGTATTAGCTGCGACCTCAGTGATAGGAACTACAGAGCCGGGTATAGTTATCGATGTAGGTAATCATGTGGCTACATATGCGAAATGAGTCTTATTATTAGGAGTAGCACAGATATTTAGACAACTACCTGTTCCTAACCTTTACATTCAATTTGAGCTAATAATGGTAAAAGATGGTAACACAAGTAAATTTTGTCTTATTGATCTTAATAGTCCAAGAGGATATAATCTATGACTATACTTTTTATTACATAATAACGTAACAAGACACTATGTTAGCTGGAACGGTCAAAGATGGTATGCTGTAATGAGTAAGACAATTCCTCCTTATTTTTATCCTGGGGGATTTTCTCCAAGATTGCTTGATTATTATCATTCAACTATTGTTGATAATGATAGTATAAATTTATATGCACCTGTTACACATAGTATTTTTCCAGGGCCTAATTTGTGGTGATATAGTCTTTTGTGTCAAAATTATGATGTGAGAACATCTAATGGCTTACATAATTACGAAAGAGATATTTTACCTATGGATCTTATGATAGCTACTGAGCACGGTACTCATAACACAGGACGTTGTATCTTACCTCTTAAGGTATATAAATGAACTATGAAGATAGATGAGGGTGATGTTCTTGTGAATTGTTAGTTAGTTGTATCTCAGTAGGTGTCTAAATTTTCCTTTAATATTTGTAGTTATTTGCAATATTATGCTAACAATATTAAAGCAAAAAAACAAAATATAGTATATAAATTAATAGTAATGTGTATGATATACATGACTATATATGTCTATACATTAAACACATTAACTAAAACACTAAAATATATAATATATGCATTCTACACATATAATTAAAATAACTATTTAAAATATACTATATTTATATGTAATTTTATGATTATTTTATTAATTAAAACATGTTATATTTACCAACAATTATGTCTATTCTTGAAGTATTAGCTGTCACTATTCCTGTTTTATTATCTGTAGCCTTTGTAACTATAGCTGAGAGAAAAACAATGGCTAGTATGCAAAGAAGATTGGGTCCAAATTCAGTAGGTTGATTCGGCCTATTACAGGCATTAATTACAGTTAATTATAAACATAAAGTATTAGGTAATAAAACATGTTGTCTTTCACAACATTACCTAAAAGATATTAATAGTATTTCCTATATTAGACGTAATTCTTTTATCTATCGTATATCTAATAATTATCTATTATCTAATAATTCTCTATTATCTAATAATAAGGGTTTTTTATATGGTAGAAAAGTTGTTTTAGGGAAACAATCTTCTTATTTTTACTCTACAATAGCTAACAATAATTTAGACTTAATTAAAGAGCTTTATAAGGATAGATTGGCTGTGGTTAAACCTTTTTCCGAGAAACTCTTAGCATCTTGTTCGGATATTTTAGATTTAGCTCAAAGAGCTAAATTCTTAAAAGAGTTAGAAGGAAAAGGAGGTATTTACATTTTTCAATACAAATATGACCCTCTTGTTTACTATGTTGGAAGAACTTCTTTATTTAGCTATAGATTTAGATCTCATATTAAACAACAAACAAAAGACAAATTTCATGTTTTTGGTAATATAGTTGGTTGAAATTGTTTCATTATAAGTGTAGTTGAAATATGTGATAAAAAGGATTTAGGTATTAGAGAAAATTACTACCTTCAAAAATATTTACCTCTATTAAATTCTACTTTTTTTTCTCATTTCTCTGAAACAGCTATCTTCCAGACTTTAAGTAGTGTGCTAAAAACTAAACAATCTTTAGTTAAAAATAATTTATCTAAAAATAATGGTACTAGAGTATCCGTTTGAGTTTATAAATTACTTAATACTAATATTGACCCTTTATTTGTTAAATATACTAGCATGAGTGAAGCCTGTAAAGGCACAGGTATAGCTCGTGATACTATTAGAAGATATCTAGATACTAATGTTCCTACTAAAGGGCTATTATTCCTCTCTAAAGCTTTAGAAAATTTAGACTCATCTTTTAAATTAGTTAAAAAAGCTAGTGAAGGGTTAACTATTGATGTTAATATTCCTAAACAAGTTTGGATTTACACTATTTCCAAAAATAAGCTAATATTAGTTAATAGCCAACCTTTTCGTTCTATAGGATTAGCTGCTAAATACTTGGGTGCTACTCATGATATAGTGAATTACTTTAAGGATTCTTGAAAAAGTAAAGGGTTTGATGGTAATTATCTATTTAGTAGACCTTTAACTAATATAGAATCAGAGAGTTTGCTAAAATTATATCTATCTAGTCCAGATGCTCCTAATACAAAAATTAAGGTTTGAGCTTATTGTGCTAAAACACTAGAGTTAATTAATAATACATATTTTACAAGTATGCAACAAGCTGCTAATTATTTTAATGTTATGTATACTACTGTCGCTTGACATTTAGACAAAAAACTTGCAACTAAGCAAGGCGGTCGGTTAGTTTACTTGTTCTCTAAGGAAATTAGCGAAGATATGAGAGATAATCTTCTTAAAGAGACTAAGAAAGCTACTAATGCTACTACTGAAGTGTGAGTTTATATTAAATTAAATGGTCAATTTACTTTATTGGATAATAACCAACCATTTAAATCTAAATTACAAGCATCTAAAACATTAAACATGAGTCATAAGACTATTAGTAAATTCCTTGATACTTATGCTTGTTATAAGGAATTCTATTTTTTTAGTGAAAAATTATAATACATACTTATATAAACTCCTTAAAAACATATAAAAACAGATAAAAATTATAATTTAAATTTATCTATTGACCATCTATCTTTATTTTCTCTATTATTATGATCTTTCTTTAGTTAGATATTGTGAGTACAAAATTATTTTTTAATAATTTATACTGCAAGTGCCATAGTGTCTTAAAATATATCTGGGTATGTTTTTCTTATATCTAGTGGAGATATATTTTATTATACCATATAAAATAAAACTATAAGCTGGAAACTCCTAGTGTTAGGGCAATCAGCAGGAAACTTTGCTATATCACCCTTAAGGCTGGGTTCTTCAGGCATTTAAGGGGAAACAAGTACGACATTTACACACTACTCGTATATTACAAAAAAATCTGAAAGTTACGTTGGCAATGATAACTCTTCAAGCATTATATACACTAATGCTATTAAAGGATTATATAAGGATAGATTAGTTTTATAATATTTGTATGTGTAAATCTTTGTAACTTGTACTGCAAGTGCCATAGTGTTTTGATATATATCTTGATATTTTATGTTTCTTATATCTAAGGATGGTATTTATTTATTGCACTATGAAAAATAAAACTGTATGCTGGAAACCATCGCTACGCGATACAATCAGCAGGAAACTTTGCTATATCATTCTTAAGGTTATTAGATACTTAGGACCAATTTATTTTTTTTGATATAACTAAAGACTCCTCAACGACTAAACGTTTTACATATTTCTCATCTAAAGAGTAAGAAAATAGAGATATGATGATATAGTCTAACCCTTATAGTTATATAAGGTAAAGGTTATTATTATATAAATAATTATAACCTTAAGTGTTGCAGATGCCCTTAAGCTTTTATTAAAAGAGTATGTTTCTCCTACACAAGCCAATATATTTTTATTTTTTCTTGGTCCTATTATAACTTTAATTTTTTCATTGTTAGGTTACGCCGTTATACCTTAGGGATTATAGGGTAATATAGTCAAATTCCGGGGAAGTCCTAAAGCTTATTTTACCAAACTATATACGAAAGTATATGAGTGGATGAACTAACTATTCATGTATGGTAACAATAAATAAGATACTCTAAAGAGTAATGGATAATCGCGGATCTAAATCAGTTGTAAGATATTGTTCTGCAATTGTAAAAGAGCAACGAGTAAACGGCTGTAGATATTTACAAGATTTTTGTAATATATTTAAGATGTACTCTAATGAGCTTAGAAATAAGCTATAGTAAAAAAAAACTGTATACTAGAAATTACTACGATTCACCGTTAAATGGTTTTAATTCTTTAAATGTTAATACTCGTCGTTATTATGTTACATTAAGTGATAGTAAACGTACGATTGATAATTCACAAATTGACCCTTGATTTATCACAGGGTTTACCGATGGTGAAGGTTGTTTTTCTTGTAGTGTCTTAAAAAGTTCCTCTTATAAATTTGGTTGAGAAGTTCAACTAAATTTTCAAATTAAACTACATGTTAAAGATTTTCCCCTTTTGTTAGGAATTCAACATAGTTTAGGTGGAATAGGGACTGTAAGTAGTAACCAATCTACTAGTGCCTTTAGAGTCAGAAAATTCCAGGAGGTAGTAGAATTAGTCAAATTTTTTGATAAATATCCTTTAATTTCTAGAAAAAGAGGAGATTATTTATTATTTAAACAAATTGTATCTATTATGGAATTGAAAGAACATTTGACTTTAGAAGGTTTACAAAAGATTATAAACACAAAAGCAACCTTAAATTTTGGTTTATCAAAAGAATTACAATTAATGTTCCCTGAAACTATTCCAGTTCCCCGTCCTTTAACAGAAACCAGTAAAATCCCACATTCACAATGAATAGCGGGATTTACTTCAGCTGAAGGTAATTTCTCGGTTTCCTTAGATAAAGGTGCCTTTAAATCTCTATTATTTAAAATTACTCAGCATAAAATAGATGAGGTATTATTAACTGCAATTACAGAATATTTTAATTGTGGATATTGTTATTTAAGAAAACAAGAAAATATAATAGATTTTAAAACTACAAAATTTTCTGAAGTTAATGAAATAATTATACCTTTCTTTATTAATAATCCGATATTAGGTGTTAAATCTTTAGATTTCAACGATTGATGTTTAGTTTCGGAAATGGTAAAAAAAAGAAAAGATAAGTTAGAAGGTGCCACTAAAATCAGAGAAATTCAATCGGGAATGAATAGGGGGAGAAGTAAGTAAATTTTATAGTGTGAAAGTTATTTTTCTTTTATGTATGGTCCTGGTTTAATGTTGCTGGATTATAATCTGGGTATATTATATCTTTTAGCTATGTCTTCATTAGCTACATATGGAATATTGTTGGCTGGATTAAGTACTAGTCCCCCAATTATGTGAATAATTTGTGGAAAATCGGGTAAATTTCGAGAAAGACTTATCCTAAGTCAACTTGAAGCGAAGCATGGATTTATTTTCTTATTATGCATCAGGGTTATATTCTTTATACTTGAAGAAGGAAGCCTATGGTGTATAAGAGTGTACCATTTTTTAAAAAAAAATGGGTCCTCTCGTTTAAAACATGAACGTTCAACGACTAGTAGATGAGTTTATAAGAAATACAATAATTCTACCACGAGCGCCCGAAGTCTTGCTCTATATTTGGGTTTCATTCCAAATTACCTATTTTCTAATAAAACTTTACAATTATTTATGGCCTGACTTTGTTTTTTACTTTTTATATATATAGAGGGAATTAGCCTTGATTGTGAATATATTCATAGCAGTAGTGTTTGCATGTCTTCTAGAGTACGAACCATGTTACTCAAAGATATAAGACAATATTATACTACCCTGGTTACTGAGAATGATAATACCTGAGATTTACAAGCTTTACATTCTACATATGTAAGAGAATTGTACAAAAATAGGGAGGCTCCAGTAATACCTTTTGATCGTGATTTAATTTTAGCTACTTGTTACCATTGCTTAGATAAGAATAAAAGATCTGAGTTCTTAAAAGAGTGAGGATCTAAAAGTTGTATATATGTCATAGAATATAAGTATAACCCTCTTATTTATTACATAGGTAGAACTACTCTGTTTAAAAGAAGATTTAGTAATCATCTTTTAGCTAATTCTACCAGCAAGTTACATGTCTTTTTGAAGCTAGTAGGTTGAGAGCATTTCGACATTTCTATTTTAGAGGTTTGTTCTTCTGAAGAACAAGGAGCAAGAGAGAATTACTATCTTCAAAAATACTTACCTTTATTAAATACTACTTTTTCTTCAAAAATGACCGAATTTGCTATTTATTCCTGTTTAACTAGTAAATTAGCCGCTCTTAAATCTAGCCCTGATTCTTACGTTTCTGGTCAATCTATTCCTGTTTATGTGTATGAGGTATATGACACACATATAAATAAAACATGTGTTAAATATAATAGTATTACGGAAGCTAGCAGTGGTGAAAAAATTGCTAGAGGTACTTTAGGAGTTTTTAGGGATACTAATGTACCGTTTAGAAATAAGTTATACTACTCGAAACCCATTATAAATTTTGAGTTGACATTTAATTTATCTAATCGTGCATCAAGTGGTCTAATGCTTAATAGTAATATAGCGAAACAGGTTTGAGCTTACAATGCCAAAACCCTAGAATTAATAAAAGGTAGCCCCTTTCCCTCTAAAAGCCAAGCATCCACTTCTATAGGTATTAGCCGTAATGTTATAACCTATTTTATAGATACTTGGAAAGCAGAAGGGGTGAAGGGTACTTATGTATTTAGTAGACCACTGGAAGCTAAAGAAGTGGAAAGTCTTATTGAGTCTTCACAAAGGCTAGAATTGGGTAATAAAATCAAAGTTTGAGTATATGATACTAAAACACTTGAATTGATTAATAATTCACCCTTTTCTAGCTTGCTATCTGCTGCTAATCACTTCAAAGTTAATTATCGTACTATCTCTAGGCATTTAGATACGAAATTAGCTAGTTCTCAAAATAAAACTCTTGTATATTTTTTTACAAAAGAAATAAATTCAATTGTAAAAAGTGAACTTTTAAAAAATACAAGTAGAGCTCACTACACCCGTACTGAGACATGAGTGTATAAGTTAGGTGAGAATGGCGTGTTAAATTTAATTCCCGATCAACCATTTAAAACCAAACGAGAAGCTACTCGTGTTCTCAAAATTCACATTACTGTATTGAATAGATACTTGGATTCTTTTGAAATATACAAAGGATTTCTGATTTTCAGCTCTCCTCAAAATTCTGAGGAGAGATCTAAATAGATAGTATATGTATAACAACGTAAAAAACATTTGTCACAGTTCCGTTCTTTTTTTGTATATTTAGCATAGGAAGTCCATAACCTATTCTCCTTGCTTAATTATGAAAATGTGGTTATAAACAAGACTATGACATAGTCTGAGCCATCTTGTGAAAGATGGAAGTAAAAGATAAAGAGCTTTTACGATAACAATACTGGGTCAGCTAATTCTAAATATGCTTTTTTAGGTTCATTAAGAAGCACAGCTCAATTAATTAGTTATGAATTAATTTTGAGTTCTGCCATATTATTAGTAGTTTTATTAGCAGGTAGTTTAGATATAACTGTTATAATAGAAGCCCAAAGAGCTACTTGATACATAGTACCTTTATTTCCAATATTTATTATATTTTTTATAGGATCAATTGCAGAAACAAACCGAGCACCGTTCGATTTGGCTGAGGCTACTAAGGATTTGGTCTCTCTAAAGATCACTGTATGCTGGAAACCATCGCTACGCGATACAATCAGCAGGAAACTTATGTTTTTCTACTTATGTAGAAGGTAAAAAAGGATCCTCAGAGACTATACGTGATCATTTAATATAGTACTTATATTAAATAAGATATAGTCCAAATTATAATTAAAATAGAAAATAATTATATTAGGAATCAAGTTTAGATATGAATCCCACTGTTATCGACTTAAAGCCGAGTTGCCTAGTGTTATTAGGTTCTATTTACACGACACCTAATAATAAAGTTTGTACGGTAACTAGGCGTAGATATTATTATACTTCGATTTCAGACTCACAATTACCTACCCCTGTTCCTATTTTAACAATTAACAATTTGAATAATGAAGATTCTATTAAAAATCATAAAGAATTATTAAAATACAAAGGAGGTATTTATTCTTTTATTAACACTGTAAATGGTAATCAATATATTGGAAGCGCTAAGGACTTTTATTTAAGACTTAATGAACATCTGGACAATAAAAAGTCTAATGTTGCTTTACAAAAAGCATTTGTTAAATATGGCTTAGATAAATTTAATATTTATATATATGAATATTTTACATATGAAAGTAAATAATTAGTAACAAAGCTTTAACTGACTTAGAGACCACCTATATCCAAAAATTTAATTTTGAGACTCTTTATAATTTTAAGGCTATTGCTACAAGCTCTTTGGGTTATAAGCATACTGAAGAATCCAAATTAAAGATGGTAGAATATTATAGAGATAAGAATAATCATCCTATGTTTGGTAAAAAGCATACTAGTGAAACAACACTTGCTTTTATTAGTAAACCCGGTGAGTTAAATCCAATGTTTGGGAAAAACCACAGTGAAGCCACTAAGGCTATTTTAAGTGAAAGAAAGAATAAATACCCTTTAGGTGTAGGTATCTATGACTTAGATAACAATTTAATTGCAAAGTTTAAGAATAATGTAGAGTTAGCTAATCATTTAAACATATCTAAAGTTACTGTGGGTAAATATTTAAATTCTAATCTTAATATAATAATTCTTATTATTTTAAACCCATTTTCTAAACAAAAATTGGTTTAAATTCACAAAATCATAATCATGGAATCAGAGTTAGTTAGTGGATTTATGACAGAACATTCAGCAGTTATATTTGTATTTTTCTTTTTAGCTGAATAGTGTATTGGGAATGCACTAACTTGGCTAAAACTATCAAATTCCGGGGACCTCCTAAAGCTTCTGGTACCAAGCAATAGTTGAAAAACTATGTGTGGCTGAACTAATTACTCAGGTATGGTAACAAGTCAGAATATGATCGAAAGAGAAATGGACAATCGCGGATCTAAATCAGTATCAGGGTGGCCTGCTAGCCATAAATCTGGTATTGTAAAAGAGCAACGAGTAGACGGTAGTTGACCTCATTTTTTTCCAGCCTGGTGTTTGCAAAAAAAAGCCAATCCAAAATGGCGATAAAAAGAAGTTTAAGGTGTACTCTAATGGGCCTCGAAAGAGGTTGCCGTAATTACGGCCTATTTTCTAATATAATTGAAAGTAGTCGGGTCAAAATCCCTACTAAACAATTTATAAAACACACCTTACCCTTAAGGGACTGGTGTGTTTTATCTAATTGCATGTTAAATTTGATTTCCATGGAATACGCTAGCATAATACTTATTTGTATACTAAATTCAATATTATTTTTAGGGGGATACCTTTTTGATTTTAATTATTTCTTATATCCTTATTTTTATTTATTACAATTCATTGAAGGAAATAGTTATATGTATCTAACAGATAATGAATCTAATTTTAATGTAATTGATTTTGATAATTACAGTACAATAATAGGAACAGTAATAGGTGGTATAGTTATAGGAGTTAAAGCTTGTATGATGATCTTCACCTTTATATGAGCGAGGGCATCTTTTCCGCGTATACGTTACGACCAATTAATGTCTTATTGTTGAACTGTTCTATTACCAATAGTTATTGCATTTATTATACTAGTCCCTTGTATTTTATACAGTTTTGAAATTCTTCCTGTTAATGTTTCTTTACTTACTGCCCCTTTCGTAGTAAACAAAGATTTCTTTAAAAAAGAGAATACGTGTGAAATACTTCCCGTTAATGTTCCTATAGTGGCTACGACTTTTGTAGCAAAAAAAACACATTAAAAAAAGAGAATACATGCGAAAATGTAGGTGAAAACCTATATTCTATACCTGTCCATAGTGTTTATCATAATATCGTTGTAAAAACTAATATAAGTTTAATAAAAAAAGAATTAAAAGGAGTTGGTGGTATTTATGCTATTGTATATAATAAAACTAAAAAACTATATATTGGTAGTTCTATGGATTTAGCTAAAAGAATTATGGACCATTTAAATAATAAAAGTTCAAATATATATTTGCAACATGCTATCAGGAAACACGGTTTAAATAATTTTTCTGTATATATTTTAGAATTGTTACCTACTAATACTAGTTTACTTAGTGAAGAGTTAAGTGTTACATTAATTAATATGGAGCAAAAAAACTTAGATTTATTTGATGACAAATATAACATTAACCCTTTGGCAGGTAAAACAAGATTAGGTGCTAAACACACGGAAGCTACTAGAGAGCTAATGAGTAAAGTAGGAAAGGAATACCCACATTTCCTTAATAAAACTCATAGTCCAGAGGTTATAGAACAAATACGTGCTAGAACGACTGGATCTAATAACCCTATGTTTGGTA
>Ga0233335_1000054_pt1 | contig 43955 bp, 41 predicted proteins | sample GEONDECOMP222_FD_180695 | JGI IMG/M metagenome (GOLD analysis project Ga0233335, IMG submission 180695) | Leaf litter microbial communities from Shasta-Trinity National Forest, California, United States - GEON-DECOMP-222 | ecosystem: Environmental > Terrestrial > Plant litter > Unclassified... | reverse complement strand
TGTGCCCGCGGCGCCAGGCGAAGTCATCGATGCCGATCACCCGGGCGGGTGATGACGGCTCTGCCATCGGGTCGCCGCGGCGTAGGACGCGCAGCATCGTATCGCGCGACCACGGCACCGCCAGTCGCGCCATCATCCGCGCACCGGGTCTGCCGCCTAGCGCGACAGCTACCGCGCGCAGCAGCGCCTCACAGCGACCGATCCGCCGGCCGTACCGCTGGCCGAAGGTCGGCGCCAAAGGCTCGCTGAATGTCCTGCGCGGGCAAGGATCATGCATGCACCGGAAGCGCCGCACCGACAGCCGAAGCTCGACCCTGGCCCCGCTGACCGGCAAATCCGAAAGCCTGCGATCGTACCGACTGTGACAAGATGCCGACGGGGTCCCGCAATCCGGACAAGTTGCGTCGCGCGCAGCCATCCGTCCGGACATCCGGACGACACCATCAACGACCGCCCTCTGATCCACGATCAAACCTGGCAACGAAAGGCTGTCGTCCCATCCCCGTGTACCCATCGCTTCCCGCTCCTGCCTATTCACAGCAGGAAGTGGCAATCAGACCGCCGATCTTCAAATCTGCACGGAATGTGAGTCAGAGCCCTTTTTCGACGCATATCACCCCGCCAAGGGGGTCGTTTTTTCACGCCTATCCACAGCTGCGGTTCCCGACAAGCACGGTCGTTGCGTTCACGCGTCGATCGACGCACCATCGGTCAACTGGCTTTTCTGGAGAAGCATATGACCGACTCCGGCGCGCTGCTCGTCGTCGCAGTGCTGATTGCTGGTCGGACCGCCTGGGCGCTGTTTGTAAGCGGCTCGGCCGCGAACAATGATCGTGGGCTCACCCGCGATGACTCGCCACTTATTTATTGGACCACCATCCTAATTGGCTGTCTGGCGGTAGTAGGGTGCGTAATCGCTTCGATCTGGCTGCGAGCTTCAACTTAGGATTTAGTTTTCGGTACCCGGGCGAGGCGGGCTCGCTCTGGTGCTCGCGAACGCGACCGTGGCAACCGGTCCTAATCGAACCCAAACTTGAATCGGTGGCCCGGCGCTACTCCTTCATCTCTCGCTTGAGCAGCTTCAGCCGATCCTTCTCGCTGGCCGTTTGCGCCGCCGGCCCCGCTCGTCGGCTCGCCTCCTCGTGGCGTTAGCGGCGCAGCGTCTCCGCCGTACAGCCGATCTTGCCCGCGATCGAGGTCATTGCAGCCCTCTCCGACTCGTAATCGGCACGGTGCTCATCAACCATCCGTACCGCGCGATCGCGCACCTCAGGGGAAACTTGTTCGTCGGCTTGCTCGTCGATTCGCGCTGCAGCGCGAGGCCGGGCTGCTCAAGTACAGCAGCCACGACGTGGGCGTCACCTTCGACAATGGCGGGCCGTTCAAGTTCGACGGTCAGCATTCGAAGGCGTGGGACTCGTTCCTGTTCGGCTTGAAATACGGCGTGCAGGCGGGATCGGCGATCCTCGGCGGCGACAACGATCCGCTGTCGGCGGGCGGCGTCTCGCCGTTCAACAACCGCGTCACCGAATATTGGACCGACTCGGGCTACGCCGCGGTTCGTACGCGATGTTCGACGGCCGGCTGACGTTCGAGGCCGAGGCGCGCTACACGCACACCAAGCTGACCACGATCGACAAGCAGGCGCCGACGCTCGCGCCGCTCACCGCCACCTATGGCAACGTCACGCCGCGCTTCTCGCTATAGTACAAGGCGGCGCCGTCGAACATGCTCTACGCCTCCGCGGCAAAGGGCGTGAAGGCCTGCGGTTTTAACGGCTATGTCACGGGCACGGTCACCCCCGCCAAGCGTTCGTTCGGCGAGGAAGAGAACTGGACGTATGAAGTCGGCGACAAGGGGTCGCTGGTCGGCAGCTGAGCTATCCGGTCGCGGCCTTCTACATCGACTGGTCGAAGCGGCAGTCAGCGCGCCGCTGTCCAACTACGTGGCGCCGACCAATACCAATCTGGGCGCGGGCGCGGTGCTTGGCATCTACATCAGCGGCGGCGCGGCCGAATCCTATGGCATCGAGCTGTCGGCCAATTACCGTGCAACGCACGAGCTCACCTTCAACGGCTCGTTCGCGTGGCAGCATGGGACCGGCAAGAAGGGCGCGATCGCGCCCGTTTCGAGCACGACCTGCGACGACATCGTCTGCAAGAAGAACGGCGACGTCTCGGGCAATTTCCTCGGTAACGGGCCGTGGCTGCAGGGCACGTTCGGCTTCGACTAATCCCGGCCGGTGAAGGGCGACGTCGAGGCGTTCGTCGGCGCCGACGAGGTCTATCGCGGCAAGATGTACGTCGACCAGACCAACACCGCGTCGATCGCGCCTTATGCTTTGACCAACGTCCGGCTCGGGCTGCAGACCGACAAATGGAAGGCGTTCTTCTGGGCGCGCAACGTGTTCGACCACCTCTACGCCGAGTCGTCGTTCGTGGTGACCTCGATCTACCAGTATAACGTCAGCCTCGGCGACCGTCGCACGATCGGCGGAACGCTCAGCTTCAATTATTGACGAACGCGCGGCGGAACGCCACGGCAGTTTCAAAGGTTATGGGATCGAAGCATCATGCGGAATTTCTCGCTCGTGGCGGCGACGCTCGGCCTTCTGATGGGCGCGCTCGTTCCCGTTTCCGCTGATGCCGAGACAGTCGAGACAGTCGCCACCGACAAGGGGGTCGTACACGGGATCGCTGATCAGGAAACGGTCGTGTATCGCGGCATTCCGTTCGCGGCCCCACCGGTGGGCTCCCTTCGGTGGCGCGCTCCGCAGCCGGCCCGGCCGTGGACCGGGATCAGGTCAGCCGAAACGTTCGGCAACAGCTGTATTTCGATCGACGCAAAAGCCCGTCCCGGCGCGCCGCCGGAGAGCGAAGACTGTCTGTTCCTCAACGTATCGCGTCCCCGCACCACTGCCGCCAAATTGCCAGTGATGGTCTGGATCTACGGCGGTAGCCTGACCTCGGGCTCCAGCGCGAACCCGCAATTCGACGGGCGGACATTCAACAGGAATGGCGTGATCCTGGTCTCATTCAACTATCGCTTGGGGATGCTGGGGTTCTTCAGCCACCCGGCCATCACGAAGGCGAATGCCGATGGTGGCGGGTTTCACAATTACGGGCTGATGGATCAGATCGCCGCGCTGGAGTGGGTGAAGCGCAACATCGCGGCATTCGGCGGCGATCCGGATCGCGTGACCGTCTTCGGCGAGAGCGCGGGCGGGGCGTCGGTCTATGCGCTGATGGCTTCCCCGCCGGCGCGCGGCCTGTTTTCCGGCGCGATTGTTGAATCCGGTTATGGTCGCAAGCCCTACAAGTTCATTTCGGGCCTTGCGCCGCTCGCGACCAGCTCTGCGGAGCAGGACGGCATCGAACAATTGCGGAGCATCGGCATCACCAGCGACGATCTTGCGGTGCTGCGCGCGGTTCCGGCGCAAGCCTTCAAGAACCGCCCCGGCCCGGTGACCGGCCATTTGTTCGCGGTCGACGGAAAAACGCTCGCGAGCGACGTCTGGAGCGTCTTCCGTGCCGGCAAGGAAGCGCCGGTGCCTTTGATTGTTGGCTCGAACAGCGAGGAAGGGCCCGCGGCAAGCGATCTCGACAGTCCATATTTCGCCGCAACCTTGCCTTATGTGCATAAGGAGGAGCGTGGTCGCCTGGCGGCGTCTTATGGCGGGCAGGTCGCGGTTCTGCTGAACCTGGGGAGCGACATCAGCTTCGTCGAAACGGCCCGCCAACTTGCCGCCTTCCACATCGCGAACGGGTATCGCGCGTGGCGCTACCGTTTTTCCGTGGTGACCGACGCGCTCAAGCCGACCCAGGGCGGCGCGCGCCATGCCGGCGAGATCCCTTACGTATTCGATACGCTGAAGACGATGCGTGTCCCCACTACCGCCACCGACCAGAAGGTGGCGGATCAGATGAACGCTTATTGGAGCGCCTTTGCACGCCGCAGCACCCCGAGCGTCGACGGACTTCCCGCCTGGCCTGCGGCGGAGGGCGACATGCTGATGGACTTCACCGAACAAGGGCCCAGTCCGAAGATCGATCCGCGTGCTGAGGAGTTGAAGGCGCTCGGAAGGATCGCCGATCCCAGATCCTGATCGATGCCCGGTTCCGGAGCCGGTCGTTTCTGTCTGGCGAATACGACGGTAAGTAAGACTTTCCTCGCGCCCCCCATGCGCGGCGGAAATTCGCCGGTCGAACGATGAGGGAATGCAGATCACCACTCCGTCAGATGATGCCCCATTGGCGGCCGGGCGAGGTATTCAGCTCGTCCACCGCCGGCCGTCTGCACAGCGGCTACCAGCGCGGCGGTGCCTTATAACGACGGCCTGCAAAGACCGGATGTGGCGATAGCTGCCGGTCAGCCGAGCGCGCCAGGACGACGGCTTCGTCCCTGAACGCGGCGATCAGTTGAGCGAAGCCGACGGTGCGGCGCCGTCGGCAGCACTCCACCAACATACGCCGTTTAGTGCTGCGGTGTGATAGGCCACTTGTGGCGAAACCTAACACCCACTTACATTTGTCAAACGACACCCACCTTTACGATGGCAGGCCGCAACGACCTCGGGCGGGCCGCCCCGCGGGGCGGCCCGCCCGAGGTCGTTTTGGTTCTAAGCATCCACGCGTTTGAGGGCTGCCTTGGGAATGGAAGCGGCTCCAGGAAGAATCCAACCTTGCTCAGGCAGCCTGACGCGCCGATAGTCTAATGAGAGCTCTTTGGAGTATGGATAGCCATACTCCGAAGAGCTCTCATCCGAGCGGTCCTGTTCCAATCCGCGGTCTCTATCGGATGCGTACCTATGATCAGGATGATGACCATTTTCCTTTTACGGTGAAATGTCTTCAGGCTAAACTACTGGAGAGCAGGCTTTTGACGCTGTCCGGATCGATCACAATCTGCCTATCGCCGACCGTCAACAGCTCGTAATTCCCTGCCAGGGCGAAGCCAATCTTGCAGGTTAACGATGCACGATTTCGTGCCGGCAATTGCCCTGGGCCATCTTGACCCCTGGACCGGCTGCCGCCATTCTCCAGATCGGGAGTAAATTTGTTGGCGAATTCCGTAGTTTCTTCCGAGCTGGGCGTCTCGCGTTCGCCGCTTTTCGGTCAACTCGGTCCAGACATTTTCACGGTGTTTTCCGGTAGTAATCGCCGGCTCTATGAGCGCGCGATCCTGGCGGTTTACGATGGGCTCTACAGGTCCGATCTACTATATCCGACCGAAGCAGAAGTCGTCGGAGTCATCTACGATTGCATCAGCCGGAATCCCGGTCTCTGGACCGAAGATGAGGTTCCGGTCGATCTCGACCGCCTCGTCGCACGGACCGGCCGGCGCGTTAAACGCCGGCGTGGCGTCGGGGTGGACGATCAGGCCACCGGAACGGTAATCAGCCGGTCCAGGCATATCTACAATCGCATGTTGCAGACCGGGTGGCTCGACGAAGCGAGTTTCGGTCTTAAAACGACGGTCGAGATGCCGTCCGGACCGATGCGTCTCGCCGAATTCCTATGTTCCCTCAGTGAAGGGGGTGCCGAGCAACTCGGCGGCCTGGTTGTGGAGGTCCGAAACGCCATCCGAGCCGTACGGGAAAAACCTTCCGAGAATGCCCTAGGACTGAACAAGGCCGCACAGGACGCCGCGCGCTTCGGCCGCTACCTCCGGAGTGTGCTGGCTGCGCTGCGGGAGGTCGATCGGCAGGTACTCGCCTCCGAAACGCTTGCCGATCGGCTGCGGCATTATTTCGAGGATTTCGTCGAGCGCGTGCTCCTACGCGACTATACGTCGATCGCGACCACTGCGCACCCCTACCGCCACCGCCGGGCGATCCTCGCATCGCTCGACGACCTGGAGGATTCGGAGATCGACCTTGCCGCTGTCGCCGATGCATATCTCGACGCTCGCCTCGTTTCGGACAAGCGCGCGGGGCGTGATCTCGTGCACGAGGATCTCTTCCGGATACGTCGCGTGTTCGAGCGGATTGAGGAGTCGTTCGATGCGATCCAGCAGCATCGATCGCGGCTGGAGACTCGGCTGCGCAACGTCGTCCGGTACGCGGGGCGCCGTACCAGTTTCCTGCAACGCAGCGAGCACGTTATCCAAAGTCTCGACCAGGCTCTTGCGAAGGGTGCGGACGATCTCGTGATCGAAGGCACGATTGAGGCGCGCGTGCCGATGCTCTCTCCGGATCTGCTGGCGAGGCCGCGCGGCGTCCGGCCTGAGATCGTCGACGAGAATCTGGCGCTGCCGCCGCCCGACCCGATACGCGAGTTCAGGAGACAGCTCGAGAGGGACTATCTCGACCGCCTGACCATCTCACCGGCGAAGGTGAGCCGGTTTCTTGAACGAAAGGTACCGCCCTTCGGCGAGATCACGGCCGGCTATATGAGGATCGAAACGGTGGATGACTTCCTGGCCTTCGAAGCGGTTCGCGTGTTGCTTGCCGGCGGGCTCGGTGCCGATGGCGCATCGCGGCTTGCAAAGGCGCTGAAAGGGAGGTTCGAGGTCGAGGTGATCGAGGAAGCTGTTTCGAATGAATGGGTCGACTGCGCCGGCTTCCGTGTGAAGCGTCTCGACGACAGCATCACACTGGAGGTCGCCAATGCTCGTTGAGTTCAACGCCCTCGAGAATTCGAACCCGCGCGGCTCGCTGAGGGTCGCACAGCTCATCTCCCATCTTATGCGCAACCAGTTCGTCCATGCCGAGGACCGAGGCGCCGCCACCTTACTCGAAACGTTACACCGTCCGGAGCTCGCGAAGCTTGTCGAGGCCTATTTCGACGTGGCCGGCTATCGTCTCGTGCACCGCGAGACCGAAGGGTGGGCCGGAATCCTGCCGGATCCGGAGCGGACATCGCTTCCTCGGATGCGCCTTGATGAGACGATCGCCCTACTGGTCATGCGCAGACTTTGGGAGGAGGCCCTCCAATTGGGCGAGATTTACGCAAACGGGACGGTCCGGACGACCTTGAACGAAGCCTACGCCGCATATCAGGGAATCGTGGCGGGAAGCCGCCGCGCCGCATTGTCTCCCAGCGACTTCCGCGACGTCCTCCGCCAGATCGAGCGGAGGTCGATAATCCGGCTGGGAGACTTCGACGCCGACGCACAGGATATGGACCTCGACATCCGCGCGCTCGTCGCGAGCGTCGCGGGTGACGACTTTGTTGCATTGCTTGAGCAGATTCTCTCGCGCCCCGTCAGCCCCGGGCCGGACATCGAGGAAGTAGTCGTAGCAGGAGAAGAGATATGATGGAGCTCCGGCGCATCGTGCTCGTCAACTGGCACATGATGCCGCAGGCTGACTTGGATCTCGCCGGCGATGCCGCGATCCTCGGGCAAAACAGGTCCGGAAAATCGACGATCATCGACCTGATTCAGGCGATTATGGCTGGTGGATCATCGCGCCTTTACAGGTTCAACCGTTCAGCAGGCGAGGGCGGTGGTGGGCGGTCGGACCGCACGCTTGGTGGCTATTGCCTGGGCCAACTCAACGAGGACACCTTCCTGAGGAACCAGGCCAGAAGTCATATCGCGCTCGTCTTCGAGGATCCGGAAGGCGTCAAAATCCCCGTCAGCCTTGGTCTCTCGATCGAAGCCGCACGCGGGCAGCCGACTGAGGTGGTGGGGCACTTCGTAGCAGAGGGTGTGAGCGTCAATACGTCGATGCTGCTCGATGTCGGAGACGGCACCTTGCGACCGACCCCTTGGCCGGTGGTGCGTCGCCGCCTCGATCAGGCTTGCGTGGCAGCGGGCGGGCAACTGCTGACACCAGACGATGCCAGAACGTTCATCCGCGAATACATGCGCGCGCTGTTCTCCGATCGCCGCGCATCGGATCCGGAAAGGTTCGTGCGCACCTTCGTGGCTGCGCTCTCCTTCACGGACATCTCTTCGGTCGAGCAATTCGTCCATCGTTACCTGCTTGAACCCAAGCCGATCGACATCGCCGAACTGCGCGAGTCCATCCGCCGGTACCGCGAGATCCAAAAGACCATCGTCGATCTGAACCGTCGTCTTGAGGAGCTGCGAGCCATCCGCGCGCAGATCGAGGAGTTCGACCGGCTTCTCACCGAAGAGTTGGCCTGCCGCGCGATCGAGAAAACCGCGATGCTGGTCGAGGGGGTCGGCGGCCTCCTGTCCAACCTTGGGGAATTGCGGACGAACGCGCGCGAGCTTCAGGACGTCCTGGACGAGCTTGAGCGTGTCGAGAACGAGATCGTTCTCGAGACGGAGACACTCTCCTCGGTTCAGCGGCAGCTCGCAGCCACCGGCGCTCAGGGACAGCGCGCCATCGTTGAACAGGAGATCCGCGCTCTGGAGCGCGATCATGCGGGCGTCATGGAGCGCCTGCGGGGGCGGCATCTGGGGGCTGCGCGCGCCATGCAGCTCCTGGGACTGCGCGACCGTCTCGGAGTCATAAATCCGGGCGAGCTCTTCCGGTCGCTTGAGCGCGTCGAAGAGGCGAGCCGCGGACTCGCGCCGCCGGACTGGCCACGGGACGCAGCGACCATGGAGGGCCTTCTTGCGGTGGTTGCTCAAACTGCGGCGACCCGTTTGGACAAGGCCACCGATCGACGGGATGATGCGATTGTGTGGGTCAGTCGCCTTCAAAACGAAGCGGCCGACGATCACGAACAGCTCGCCAACGCGCGCAGGGGCCAGATAAGCCTCAATCCCGCAACCACGAGGCTCATGGATGCGCTCCGCCGCGAAGGAATGTCGCCGCGCACGCTTTGCGAAGTCGCCGACGTCGTCGACGAGCGGTGGCGCGGCGCGCTCGAATCCTTGCTAACGCGTGACCGCGAGGCCGTGATCGTCGATCCGGAGCACGCCTACCGCGCCACCGAAATCTTGAGGCACGGGCGTGACGCCTATCCGGGCTGTCGCGTGGCCAACACCCGCAAGCTCCAGTCGCGCTCATCTGTCGCTCCGGCCGGCACGCTTGCCTCGATGATCCGCAGCGAGGACGCGCTCGCCATGGCGTTCGTCGTCTTTAGAATCGGCAACGTAAGTCTCGCCGAAGACCAGGATGAGCTCCTGTCCGGTGGCCGAGCCGTGATGGCGGACGGGGCTTATTACGACGGTCTGATCACCGAGATCCGCCGTCCCGAAGGCCTCAAGATCGGCCGCGCGGCTGCTCCGCTGATGGAGGCGGCGCTGATCGAGCGCATCGCGAAGCGGACAGAATTGCTCAAGGTGCACGTCGAGACGAGGCGCTTCTTTGAGGACGTTATCCGGCGGCTGGAGGAATGCTGCAAGCCGGTCGATGAGAAAGATCGGCTCGACGCGCTGGCGCTCGCTGTAGGCGATCTGGCCGACAGGCGTTCCGACGCACGGCGGCGTCTCGAGCGCATCTCCGCGCAGGTCGATCCGCAACTGCTCGATTCGGAAAAGCGATCGCAGGCTCTTCTGGAGAGCCTCAAAGCCGACCGGGACGAATTGATCGAGGGCCGTGGATCGCTGAGGACCAAGGTCACCGAGATAAAGGCGCGCCTGGGCGCGGGCGAGCAGATCGTCGGCTCATATCTGTGCCTTGCCCAGCGCCGCCGGCTATTCCGGAGTGCAGTGACCTCGGCGGGGCACCTGCGGTCGCTGCGCGAACGCTACGCCGGTTATGCCGGCCGGAGCCCGGCCCGGATCGCGTCGGATGTGGCTAAGGCGGCGATCGAGGCCATGCAAGGGCACCGGACGCTGGAGCAGGAAATCCGGTTCGCGCTCGGGCGATACGCCATCGCTTTCCCCGACGCGCTCGAAGGCTATGCCGATGTTCCTATCATCGGGACGGTCAAACCATGGGTCTCTGACGGTATCGCCATGCTGGAAGACAATGAGCTCATCCGATACCGCGGGCACGCCGATGAGGCCGCGGGCCGCGTTTCGCGGCTGTTCAAGACCACCTTCATCTATGAACTGAACAGCCGCTTTGGCCAACTCCACTCGGACATGGAGAAGCTATCGGCTGCGCTGCGCACGCGACCGCTCCACGGCGAAATCTACCGCATGGTTGAGTTGGTCAAACCCGAGTTCGAGGACCTTTACCATCTCGCCAAGACCAGCGAGACCGACGATACGGTGCTCGACGGGCTCTTTGCTCACCTCGAGCCCCGGGACGAGCGGCATGGGCGCGCCATCCGGCAGGTCGAACAGCTTCTCGCGGACGAGAGCTTCGACTTCACCCTCTTCCAGGACTACCGCAACTACTTCTCCTACGACTTGAGGATGCGGGACGTTGCGACCGGGCGGACGAACAGCTTCGACAAGCGTCGCGGCGTGGCAAGTGGGGCCGAGCGCCAGGTCCCTTTCTACGTCGTGATCGGCGCTGCTCTCGCCAGCGTTTATCACGGCACCCGGCAGGCCACCGAACCGCGTAAACTCGGCGTGGGGCTCGCTGTCTTTGACGAGGCCTTCAGCAAGATGGACGGCCCCAATCAGAGGACGCTGCTCGACTTCTATCACGCGATCGGTCTGCAGGTGGTGATCACGGCGCCGTCCGAGAAACGCGCCGTCGTTTACGAGAATCTCGACTACATCATCGACGTCTTCCGTAGCGGAGATATGTCGCTCGCTCAGTCTATCCGGATCAAGGACCGCGTTCGAGAGGAAATGCGCGCTGCGAACCCGCAGCACGCGACTGACGAGGAGCTGGCCGAGCGCCTGGGGCTTGAGGCGAAGGCCGCCGAATGAGCCGGCGCCGGTTTTCCACTATACTCTCGCTGATCGACGACCTTCTCGACCGCCATGAAAGCAAGCCCGGGGCTCGCAGCCTGATTGCGCCAATCGATGATGACGGCTTCGCCAACATGGACCTCCGCGACGGGTTTGACGAGGAACTCGCCGCGTTGGAGCGCGAAGGGGCTCTCGAACTCATCCGGACCGGGCCCAAAACGGATCGACGGATCACCGGCGCCCGTTTGAAGGATCCCGACCTTCTGTACAGAAGGACCGGCCGGCGACCTTCCGGCGTGATCGCTACCCAGGCCGTTGCGGAGTTTCGGTCCCGACCTGGGCTTCCGGCCGGCGCGCTGGGCTTGATTGACGACGTGGCGGAGGCCTGGGGGCGAGGCGTCTCCCATATCGGTATCGCAACGGGAGATGTCCGCGCTCTGGCGGATGTGGTCTCGCTTGCTCTCGCGGTACGCGAGCGGCTGTCCGGCGCATTGCAAGGGGAGCAGGATTTTCGGACATTCTCGCGATTGAGCGTGGGCGACAGCAAGGCGCTTGAGAGAAATATCCGGCAGATCGCGGCCGCTACGACGCGGATGTTTCCCGCCGACGAGGAGCAGGCTCGGCTCGATCCGGACGACCTGCTTGCTAGTGCCGGACTCTGCCGTCTGCCGCAGCCCATACTGATCCACGGCGACCTGTTGCTCAACGGACAGCCGTTTCCGGATATGCCCTATGTCGGTGTTCCCACGGATTGCGTAGCTGGTGTCGGTCTTCGATCGAACCCCGACTACATACTCACGGTCGAGAATTTTACCTCGTTCGTGCGCCATATCCGGGAAGTCGCAGTTTTGGAGCGGGCACTCATTATCTACTCGGGAGGTTTTCCGTCTCTGCCGACGCTCGCCACGATCGCGAGACTTTCCGCCGAAGCGCGTGCGCCGACTTTCCACTGGGGCGACATGGACGGCGGGGGCATCCGTATCTTCCGACACCTCGAGCGCCGGCTTTGCGCGGTCGGCGTCACACTCCACCCCCACATGATGGACGCCGATCTCCTCCAGCGCGTCGGACGGCCTGGTCAAAGTGACGGCCGTTCGGTTGGCGATATCGAAGGAAGCGCGGTAGCGGCGTTGGCTGCATTTCAGGCTTCGAGTGGCCTCGTCCACGAGCAGGAGGAGTTCGAACCGCGCAGCCCGCTCGCGGACGCGCCCCCGTCATTCGAGCGGGTGCCCATCTTCGATGCGAGCAACATCCGGTGACGAACTCGAGCGATTGATCGGCTGGTTCGTATCGCCGGTGTCGGAGGGAGGGTCGCAAACGCGTTCCTCGCCGAACGCGCCTGCGATGGCACGGGCGACGGACGGCGCTCGCGCCGGTCCACGTGGCTTTCGTCGACCAAAACGCTACAAGCGTTTTAGGATCGCGCATTGTAGAAGCCAAAATTGAAATGGCGTCGTCGACCTGGATTGTTTCACCCGGCCGGCCGAGCAGGGAACGCCGCATTTCCAAGAAATGTGGCAGCACCGATCCGGATGCCCAGACTAGGTAATCGAGAATCAGAGGCGTGTGGATTCCAACGGCGAGGTGCAGCGTATCGCTACCTTCGACGGGCTCTACGCGGTGCCACCAGCCTCGTGGAACATACAGGGTGTCACCAGCCGCTAGCACTTCATCGAATATCGGCGCTTCTGGCACTTCTTCCTTATGGTCGTGGCTTTCCTGGCTGCTAATCGGTAGCGGATGGGTTGGTTCGTACAGGCGCCAACGTTTGCGCCCGCCAAGCTGAACGACGAAAACGTCATGAGTGTCCCAATGAACGCTCGTCGCTGGCTCCTTGCCCAGCGATGCATAAGCGTACGCCGTCGCTTGGGCGCCAATGAAACGGCCGATTTCCATGCAGATATCGCGGACCTGCAAGGAAACGAGTTCGATGCGATTGAGTACCAAGGTAGCTCCCTCGTCAACGAGACGATAGAGGCGATCCTTTAAAATCCGGCGACGCCGCAGCCCAATGTCACTATATTCTTCAACATAGTTCGAGGGGGCGAGCCGGCCGCCATGCATTACCTTCAATGACTCGCGGGATGGGTCCTGTATATCCAGCGCCCTGTCGATCAGCGACCACCCAAAGCGACTAGGGTCAAAACAACCTCGTCGTAGCAACGGGCAACGCTCAAAAAAGTCGCTTCTGAACGTGTCCTGATCCATTCCAAAATCTATCATCGATAAAATCCCCCTCTCGACGTAGTGTGATCAGTGAGAGCGGAATGAAAACATACCTGATCAGGGGCGTTTACAATGTTCGGCGGAGGCGCATTACTGTTTCGTCAAATGGGGAGTTCCAGCATGCGTCATTTCAGCGGCGAGTTCGAAGGCATTCGGCTTCTGATGCTAGATGAACTCGAGGCCATCGCTGGGGGCGACGGCGAGGATACCGATAGCCCTCCCAATGACGGCGATGGCGACCCGCCGCCGGCGGCGTGCTCTGGGAACTCAGAGGAAATAGCGATGAGTGCAAGGCACTGTACGAGCGTTACTGTTAATAAAATAGTTATGCTGAGAACCACTCTGTTCATGAAAAGTAGAAATTCTGTCGAAACATATGCCTTTGAGGCCTGTCATCCGACAGGAGCGGCGTGTATGCCTTTGCTTACCTTTGGCCGCGCACCCCCGCCCGCGTTTGGAATTGATCATTTTGGTCGATCAAAAATCACCGTTTATGGTGGTGATCACTTGAATTTATTAACAGCCAATGTTGTTATTTGTCAAGATAGATTGCCTGTTACTATTAATAATCCATCAAAGGTACAATGCCATCGAGATGATGCCAAAGTCGCGGAGGTTTCGTCAAAATGTCCTATCCCACCAGCTAGCTACGCCCGTTGAAAAACAAAATAATAATAGATTCAGGGAAACATGACGATGTCGACTGTTTCATCGCTTTTTATAACTGTAGCTCTTTTGGTGAGCCAGGAGAGCGGCAGCAATATAGCGTCAAATGCAAAAGTGTTGAATGGCGGCACTTTGGAAATAGATGGGCGAAAGATTGAGCTCTCGGGTGTCGACGCCCCGCAGATTAACCAGCACTGTACTGACAAGGGTGGTAAAAACTACAACTGTGGTTTATTATCTTCAAATCGTTTATCGGAATGGATTGTAAATAAAAGGGTGGTATGCCACGCAGGCGGAAGCGTAAACTATTCGCCATCTAGGCAAATTTGTACTGCAGATGGTAAAGATATATCAAAATACGCGATTAGATCCGGATGGGTGGTTGCGTCATCCGCTCCGGACGGTAGGCCTTATCTAAAGGACGAACGCCTCGCACAGAACCATAGGATTGGTCTTTGGGCTGGTAAGTTCGTTAGGCCGATAGATTGGCGTCACTCAATGACAACGCAGAAGCCCATAAGTGCGAAATAGCATTCGCTTACATTTATAGGCGGATGATATGCTTGTTCAATTTTCTTCCAAATCTTCCATAACGCCGGTGAACGGCCCCAATCTTTGTCGCGCTGCGCCGGCAGCTGTCCCCGATGAGCAGCGTGCCCAAGCTCCCTATCGAGGGTAGCGCCTATCTGGGGAGCATAAGAAAGCTGGGCGCCCACCCCCGATAACCCTCGAAGTCCGCGGCGGAAAATGATCCACTGCGCCTGACTATGGAGGCGGTGGATGCCGTCACGCGGATATCCTGCGGGAACGCATAGAAGCACCGAGCACGTCGGAAGTATTTGGTCGAAATCCGGGACTATCGGCGCGTGCCGGAGCACTCGCAACGAGAATCGGAAATTGCTGAAGCCGAGCAGCATCGACCATCTCGATCGACCGCAACGTGGGGGGATGCTAAGAGTTTTGGGTGTGCTCTTGTCTGCTCGCACGCAGCCCCCGTCGCTTGTCGGCCTTCGCCATCAGCGGCGTTGCGGTTGCCCCGTGGACGACGATCGAAAGCAGGATTACGGCGCCAGCGATCGACCATATCTCGGCCCGCTCGGGGAAATGCGCGCGGTTGAACGCATATTGAAGGTAGAAAAGCGTTCCAATACCGCGAATGCCGAAAAATCCCATGAGCCGCCGCGATAACTTTTTGGTGTCCGACCAGCCGAAGGCCACGCGGCTCGCCAGCGGACGAACCACGAAAACGATAGCGAAAGCGAGCGCGGCTCCTCGCCAGTTGAGCGAGGATAGCAATCCTCGTCCCACGGCCCACCCGAACAGCAGCATGACCAGCGTCATGAGCACGCGCTCGATCTGCCCGGAAAAGTCGGACATCGCGGTGTGAAAATCGTCGTCGGGACAAGTTGATCGGATAGTGAGGGCGGCGATGAATACCGCGATGAAGCCGTTGCCGTGGAGCAGGACACTCAGGGCGTACGCCATGAAGGTCACGCCGATCGCCACCAGGCCGTCCCCTGTGTCCGACAGCTTCGCAGCAGTTAGGCGAAAAATCAGATAGCCGGCGGCCGCACCAAGTATCCAGCCTATAAGGATGCCGAGCGCCAGTTCGCCGATCAACTCGAACACGGACCAATGAAGCCAGTCGGTGGCGCCACTCTGCAGGGCGAGCGCGAGCAAAATGAAGGGAAAGGCAAGCCCGTCGTTAAGTCCGGCTTCGGAGGTCAGGCCGAACCGGGTTTCGCCGTCCTCTCCTGCTCTGGGTGGTCCGGTCTGGACATCCGCCGCCAGAACGGGATCTGTCGGGGCGAGTGCGCTGGCCAGCAGAAGCGCGGCCGCGACGCTCAACCCGATACCCCAATGGGCGGCGCCGAACACCGTGATCATGGTCAGCGGCATCACGATCAAAAGCAGTCGCCAGGTCGATCGCCAGCGCCGCCATCCGAACGGGCGGTCCAGTCGAAGACCGGCCCCCATTAAGGCAATGAGCACGATCCCCTCGTTGAGGTGCTCAAGCGTCGTATTATGGGTTAGGGCCGCCTGATCGCTACGCAGCCAGGGCGTCAGCGACAACAGCAACCCAAGCACAATGAAGACGATCGGCAGCGAAAGCGGCAGTCGCCTGATCAGCAGCGGCAACCACGCAGCGATCAGGATGAGGCCGCCGATCCCGAATAGGATCATCTCATGGGAAAGTAGGAGCATCGGGACCAACGGCCGGAGCGGCATTTCGATGCGGCTGCGTTTGAAAGCACAATGCTGCTACCGGCACGTTGCGGTCATGAGGTGCGAAGGCTACCGGGGAGGCATCCCTCCTGGAGAGTGACTGCTTATGGCTGATATGCAATTCGATATTCCCCACGCGCTCGGGAAGGTAGAGGCTCGTCGTAGGATCGAAGCCGGCCTGCCGAAGCTCGCAACCCATATTCCCGGCGGTGGCACCGTGGAGCCCGAGTGGGCGAGCCAAGATCGGCTGACGCTGGCGATCAGAGCAATGGGTCAAAAGATCACTGCCGAGCTGGAAGTCGGCGAAGCTGACGTTCGCGGGACCGTGAAAATTCCGATGATGCTGGCGATAATGGCAGGACCGATTGGCGAATTCGTCAAAGCCAGCGCTGAGAAGATGCTGTCGAAACCGGCATGAATGGCTTTACGTCCCATTTCATCAGAGTTGCCATTGTGGTGGGAGCCGCAGGCCTGCTGAGTCGATTTACCTTCCGGCACTTCGAAACGCGCTGGCAAATCCTGATATTCTGGGGCGCCGTCGTCGCATACCAACTGGCGCTTAGGCCGGCGTTCGGAAAGCGCATTTCGATTCCGTCGACCGTGCTGGATCTTATAATCGTCACTATCGCCATTGTTGCGATGAAGGTGGCAATCGAGGGCCAGGTCTGGCCCTGAGGCGAGGAAACTCCGGATCGTTCGACCTCGTCATGGCTCCAATCCAACATCTCAGAAGATTCGCGCGTATCTCCATCACTCTGAAGCCCGGCCGAAATGTCTAGGACCGCCGTGCCTCGGTCGGCGTCACTTCGGACGGTTTCTTGCAGAAATCCGTGACAGGTTTGGCTTCAGTCGGCCGGCTCTGTGTACGTAGTTTATTTGGCTTTCCGGATGTTCGGATGCCAATTTTTTCCCGGTGTCGTTCCCCCGGATGCCTCTCTACCCTGCGCTATCCGCATCGAGATCGACCGCGAAATTCCTGAATGTGAATGAAAAGATCTAATTATCACAAATAGTTCCTAAAAAACCGCCGCGCGCGACGCCGCTGTTTGATTGCTCGAAAGTAGCGCTTGTCAGTTTTGCGCTAAACGTAGCGATACGCCCGTTGATTTACCCTATCGTCACCACTCTCGCGCATGACTGGGACATGGTTAAAACCTCAGAGTTCCATCCTGCTGCTGTGTCGCTTTGTTCGAATGTCTCTGCCGATGGAGAGTGGCACGTCCGTCGCGATCAATCCCTTGAGGCAAGTCGCAGCGTGGCAATCGCGCTACCCGTCAACACGGTGCTTGCCGCGATCTGCGGGCTCGTTGGATGGCGCTCGGGCCAGCATCTTGCAACCTTGCTATGGTTGACGGCGTCGCTTGCGGTCAACGCGGGGCGAGGCTTACAATATCGTGCAATGCGTGCGCGGATTCGCGTGTGCGGCGCGGCTTTCCTATCGGCGCCCGACGTTGATCGCCAACTAACGGCGCTGTGGAGGATGACGTTGCTGTCCGGATGCGTCTGGTCTGCACTTCCTGCACTGTGCGGTCTGTACACCGCGCCACAGTCGCTTTTTTTCCTGATCGTCAGCTGCGGCATCACCAGCGGTGCGGTGTCACACGGTGGGGCTTACTCAAACGTGCCAATTTCTTTCATCTCGCCGCCAATACTGTCGACTGTGGTGGCGATGGTATATGTCGGTGGCTTCGATCGCTACGCGGTTGCTATCACGATGCTCGTCTATCTTGTGGCATTGGTGGTGACCGCGCGTCGGGCGGAAATTGCGTTCTGTAACGCCAGTCGGCTGAAGCACCAGGTGATCGCAATGAACGCCTCGCTGGAAACCGCCAATGGGCTCGCACTTTCGCTGGCAGACACCATGCAGCAGCGTGCTGACCATGACGATCTGACCGGACTGCTCAACCGCGCGGGGTTCCTGCATGAAGCTGCGGCGGAGCAGGGCGCGACAGGGTCATATTGCGTGATGCTGTTGGATCTCGATGGCTTCAAGGCGATTAACGACGCGTTCGGTCACCGGATCGGCGACGAGATTTTGGTCGAGGTAGCCGATCGATTGCGCCGCACATTGCCGCGCGATATATTAATGGGCCGATGGGGCGGCGATGAGTTCGCAGTCCGCTATGCGGTGGGTGCGCAGGCTAGTCTTCCGGCAGAGCTTGCCGACCAGCTGATCCTTGCGATCGCCGCGCCCTACACTGCGTTCGGTACGGTGGCGCGCATCGGGTTGAGCGTCGGGATCCATGTTTCCGACGATACCGAACTGGCCGAGATGCTCGCACGGGCTGATTTCGCGCTATATGCGGCCAAGACGGCCGGCAGAAATCGTTATCACCTGTTCGATGACGAGTTGCGCGCGCGTCTCGACATCCGCCGCGACATTGAGCGCGACCTGCCGATCGCACTCGCCGACGGCAGCATACAGCTTTGGTTTCAACCGATCTTCGGCAGCGCGGGCAATCACGTCTCTGGTGTCGAAGCGTTGGTTCGCTGGCTACATCCGGTGCACGGATGGATTCCGCCCGCAGACCTGATCGCTATCGCCGCCAAGGCGGGCTTCGCGCGTCCGTTGATGGATCTCATCCTCGACCGCGTTTGTGTGATGATCCTGGATCTGCGCGGACGGCAGTTCGAGCATGTGTCGGTGGCCATGAACGTATCGCCGCGGGAGATGGCGCAGTTGCCCGTCGACGAGTTGGTGCTCGCGGCGCTGGCGACGTGGCGCTTGCCGCCGTCGGCACTCGAGATCGAGATCACCGAGGAAGTCGCGCTCGACTTTGCCCATACCGAAAAGAAGCTCTCCGCTCTTGCGCGCGCCGGGGTCCGCATTGCGATCGACGATTTCGGCGTGGGCTATTCTTCACTGTCGTCGTTGCGCACGCTGCATGTCGATCGCATCAAGATCGATCGCAGCTTCGTCACGAACCTCGCTGGCTCGGAAGGGGACCAGGAGATCGTGAAGGCGGTGCTGACGCTGGGTAAGTCGCTCCACATCGACGTGATTGCAGAAGGGGTGGAGAGCGCCGAGGACCTGCAGACACTTCGCGCATTCGGGTGCCAGTTCGTGCAAGGCTATCACCTCGGCCGCCCAATGCTCACACAGGAGTGCCTCGACTTCATCGAGCATTCGCGTGCAATCGATACACCTGTCACGGGGGCGAGGGTACACCTGCTGGCGTGCTAGGGTTGGCCACGCTTCCTGCCGCCGTTAGATTCTCGGCAATCCGCCAAAAAGTGGACCTTTATGAACGTCGATCATCGGATCGCCAGCGCACCTTCTACTTGCACACCCCGCCACGAGCAGAGTCTGTGATTGCCTTGGTTTACGGGTCGTGGCCTGGTCCTTCTTCGCGCCTTTCATGCATATGCTGGGAGCAGGGGCGTCTGCGCAGTCGACGTAGGGGCGTGGGGCAGGACCGAAAAATCGCGGCTTGGGTCTGCCCGTGTTTTTCGACGATGAGCTTCTCTCTCTCTACCGGAGATTAGGACCGAGTGATCCTGCCCACCTTCCTGGCAAGACGTTGCTGCGTCCGAAATCAGACGGTATCTGATGAGGGCAACGTTCAGCGCCAACAATTCTCGCAAGCGCGGCGGTCTTCCGGTTGCGATCTCGATCGGTCACTTGGAGAATTCTTCTCCAACGCCTGACTTGGCCAGCTACAGAAGTAAATTGCAGAGAGGTGGCACTAGCTCGCACGCTTGTTCGTTCCTGTAGGAATCCGAAGGCAGGGCTCTGATACATGTCTATTATCATCAACGGATCGGCGGCCGCGTTGCCCGGCGATCCACGTGTCTCGCTTCTTGATTTTCTGCGCGAGGACTTGCACCTGTCCGGCACCAAAAAGGGCTGCAATCAGGGTGCGTGCGGCGCTTGCACCGTGCTCGTCGATGGCCAGCGCATTCTCTCTTGTCTCGCGCTGGCCGTCCAATTCGACGGGCGGGAGGTCACCACGATCGAGGGCGTGGGGCACGGCAACGAGCTTCATCCACTGCAGCAGGCGTTCATTGAGCATGACGGATTCCAGTGCGGCTATTGCACTCCGGGCCAGATCTGCTCGGCGATTGGGATGGCTGCCGAGGCCCAGCGCGGGGTGCCGAGCCACGTCAGCGCCGATCTCTCTGCCGACGTTATCCTGACGCGCGAGGAGTTGCAGGAACGGATGAGCGGAAACCTCTGCCGCTGCGGCGCGCATAACGGGATCATCGATGCGATTACGATGACTGTTGCAGCGGACCTGGCAGCATGAACCCGTTTAGTTTCACGCGCGCCTCCGACCCGACCGAGGCGCTGCGGCTTTTCACGGGTAACGCGTCCTACCTCGGTGGCGGGACAAATCTGGTGGACCTGATGCGCGAGACGGTTGCGCGCCCCGAGCGGCTCGTCGACGTGACCGGTCTTTCCGATACGATCGAGGAGACCGAAGACGGCGGCTTGTTGATCGGCGCGGCGGTGCGCAACACCGCACTGGCGGAACATCGCATGGTGCGCACGCGCTATCCGATACTATCGCGCGCGATCCTGGCCGGGGCTTCGGCGCAGATCCGCAACATGGCAACAGTCGGCGGCAACCTGCTGCAGCGCACGCGCTGCACCTATTTCTACGACACCGACGGATCGCGCTGCAATAAGCGCGCGCCCGGCAGCGGCTGCGACGCGATCGAAGGGTTCAACCGCAATCATGCCATCCTCGGAGCGTCGCCGGCCTGCGTTGCGACCCACCCGTCGGACATGTGCGTCGCGCTCGCCGCGCTCGATGCGACGGTGCATCTGACCGGTGCGGGCGGTGCGCGCTCCCTGCCGTTCACCGCGCTGCACAGCCTGCCCGGAGACCATCCGGACATCGACACCGTGCTCGATCCGGGTGAGTTGATCACCGCGATCGAACTGCCATGGCTGCCATTCGCTGCGACTTCGACCTATCGCAAGGTACGCGACCGCGCGAGCTACGCTTTTGCGCTCGTCTCGGTCGCGGCCGCGCTGAAGCTCGACCAGGGACGCATCACCGACGTGCGGATTGCGCTGGGCGGCGTGGCGCACAGGCCGTGGCGCGCGCTCAAGGCGGAGGCGGCGCTACGCGGCGCCGCGCCGACGGAGCAGGTATTCCGCGACGCGGCGATCGCCGAGCTCGCGGACGCCCGACCGCTCAAGGACAATGGTTTCAAAGTTGAACTCGCTAAGCGGACGCTAGTCGCTGTCCTTGTCGATCTCGCAGGAGTCGCCGCATGAGCATCGTCGATGACGCGAAACTGGCCGCGCAGGCGGTAATGCAGGGGGCGATGGCCAGGCTGGTGCCGCTCGCGCCCGACCGCTGGATCCCGGGGGGCGTGCCCGACCCGTTGATTGCTCGAAAGCATGGCGTGATCGGCTCGCCGGTGTCGCGGCTCGACGGTCCGCTCAAAGTGCAGGGGGCGGCCCGCTTTGCTGCCGAGGTGGTGCTGGATGACATGGTCTATGCCGCGCTCTCTTATGCCACGATCCCGCGCGGACGGATCGCGACGCTCGAGACTGAAGCAGCCGAGACCGCCTCCGGCGTGGTGGCGGTGATGACCTACCGCAATTGCCCGCCGATGAACCCACCGGCGGTGTTCGGCGCCTCGCCGACTGCGGCGGGGCCCAGCGACCTACCGATCCTCCAGGACGATCGCATTCACTGGAATGGGCAGCCGATCGCGGTCGTGCTCGCCGAGACCCAGGAGCAGGCTGATTACGCCAAGTCGTTGCTTGTCGTGACCTATGTCGCCGAGCCCGCGACCACATCCTTTGCCGCAGCAAAGGCGCAAGGGCCCAAGCCTGGCCTGTTCATGGGCGAGCCACTGCTGAATAAAAAAGACGATGCTGAAGCGATGTTGGCGAAGGCGCCGCACAGGGTCGATCACGTCTATTGTACGCCGCGCCACAACCACAATGCGATCGAGCCGCACGGCGCGACCATCGTCTGGCAGGACGGCGAACTCGTCATTCATGATATGAGCCAGATGGTCACGATGACGGCGGCCACCCTGGCCGGCGTGTTCGATCTCGAACCTGCGCAGGTGCGGATCATTTCGCCCTATGTCGGTGGTGGCTTTGGCGGCAAGGGCCTGTGGGACCACCAGATCCTGGGCGCAGCCGCCGCCAGACTGATCGGTCGGCCGGTTCGCGTCGCACTGTCGCGCGAGGGAGTGTACCGCGTCGTTGGCGGTCGTACGCTGACCGAGCAGCGCGTGGCCATAGGGGCGCAGACCGACGGTCATTTTACCGCGATCGTTCACAGCGGCATCGCGGCGATGACCGCCCACAACAATATGCCCGAACCCTTCATCCTGGGGACGCAGTCGGCCTACGCCGCCGACAGTTTCAGGCTGTCGGTTGATACCGTCGCGATGAACATGCTCGCCAACACCTTCATGCGCGCGCCTGGCGAGGCCGTCGGCACCTTCGCGCTGGAATCGGCGATCGACGAACTGGCGGTGGAGCTCGGCATGGACCCGATCGAACTGCGCTTGCGCAACGAGCCCGACAAGGACCCGACGACGGGCCTGCCTTTTTCGTCGCGTCATATCAAAGAAGCCTGGCGCGCGGGCGCCGAGCAATTCGGTTGGGATCGGCGCAGCGCAGCGGCGGGCGCCCGCCGCGAGGGCGAGTGGTGGATCGGACTGGGCTGCGCGAAGGGCACCTATCCCTATCACCGCATGGGCGGCGCCGCGGCTCGGCTTACGCTTACTCGCGAGGGCAAGGCAATCGTCGAGGTCGCGGCGCACGAGATGGGAATGGGCACCTCGACCACCACGGCGATGGTCACCGCTGAACGACTTGGCCTGCCCATCGATCAGATTGAGGTGCGTTATGGCGACTCTATCATCCCCGGTGCGATCCTCGCCGGCGGGTCGCAGCAGACTGCCGCGATCGGGGCGGCGGTGATTGCCGCGCACCACGCGCTGGTCGGTGAGCTGCTCAAGTTGGCAGGCAACGACTCTCCGCTTGCCGGCCTGTCGCCCGACGAGGTCGGCACGGAAGACGGTGCGCTGTGTAAGCTCGACGACCCGGTGCGGCGCGAGAGTTACACTTCGATCCTCGATCGTGCCCAGCGCGACCATATCATGGTGTCAGAGCAGGCGTCTCAGCCGCTCGAAATCCAGCACTGGTCGATGCACTCGCACAGCGCAATCTTCTGCGAGGTCGCCGTCAACGCGGTCACCGCCGAGATCCGTGTTCGCCGCGTGCTCGGGTCGTTCGACTGCGGTCGGATACTGAACCCGAAGACGGCGCGCAGCCAGTTTCGCGGCGGCATCATCATGGGGCTCGGCATGGCGCTGATGGAGGAAACCCAGTTCGACGAGCGCAACGGCCGGATTATGAACCCGAGTCTGGCCGAATATCATCTGCCTGTGCACCTCGACGTTCCTGAGATCGATGTGATTTGGACCGATATCGCCGACCCGCACACTCCGATGGGCGGGCATGGTGTCGGCGAGATCGGGATCACCGGTGTTGCAGCAGCGGTGGCCAACGCGATCTACAATGCGACCGGTAAGCGCATTCGCGACCTACCGATCACGCTCGACAAGTTGCTTTGATGGCAATCGGATACGCCGATGTCAGCGGTATGGCGGCGTACCGAAATGACGGTTCCGTATCGCGCATTCTAACTGACGGGTGCTACCGGCTATCCGAGGCCGAAGACGCGTATGGTTTCGGGAGGCTGGGAGCACGGCGCCGGATTGGGTTTGGGTCATGGCGGAGAGGGCAGGGCGCGCCCCGTCCAACGCGGCCGGCCGAGGGCCCGCACGCCACCGCAACGCTCGGATGCGGAGTCTTGAGAACCGCCGGTTCGGCCGGCTACCGGCGCGCAAGCAGAGGACTGGCATAAAACACGTCGAGGCCTACGCAGACGGTTGCCACTGCGGCGCCGTCGCGGTGTCGTCCGTTTCGAAGTCGATACGGATTTCCCGGAGGTGACGACCTGCGACGGCTCCATCTGCAGCCGCAAAACAGCATCGATGGTGAGGGGCCATGAAAGCCGTTTCCGCCTCCAATGCGGTGAGGACAAGCTCCTCGAGTACAAATTTCATACCAACATGACGCGTCGCTATTTTTGTGACACGTGGAATATACCCGCTTCACCGCAAGCGCGTGTCACCCGACTTCCTGGGGATCAACGTGTTTTGCCTGAATGGCTTCGATCCCGCTGACATCCCCAGGCGAGCACGCGGGAAAAGAGATGCCCTGAGGGGCCGCGCCGATGAGTGGCTGACGGCTGCCATGATCGGCATTCGTCATTCTGGTAGTCGGCGAACGATCGACACGCCTCTCATGCTGCCGGTGGGCCGGATGGGTCGAGCGAAAGCCCGACTGGATCGATGCGGGAGTCCGCAAAAGCGAAGGGTGCACTCCGGGTGTGTGACACGGCACATCGACGCATTCGCACGGCCGACACGAACAGAACGACCGGGTGCGGCCTTCACCCTGCCGGGAAAATCTCCTGCAACAAGATCAGGAAGGCGCGTACGGAGGGGTTCGCGTGGCGGCTTTCAGGCCAGAGCGCCGTGATGTTGTGCCGCTCGACCGCGAACTCAGACAGGACAGGGACCAGTTCGCCGCGCGCCACATAGGGCGCGGCGATGAAACTCGCAGCAATGCCGATGCCGCCGCCGGCCGTGAGCGTCGCGACCAGCGCCTCGCTCACGTCGACGATGATCCCGGATGGCGGTAGGATTTCGATCTCACGGTCGCCGACCCGGAAAGGCCAGCGAAAGGCCCGGCCCGTGCTCTGGTAGCGGAAGTTGACGGTGTCATGCCCTTCCAGATCATACGGGTGTGTCGGCGGGGCCCGCGTCGCGAGATAGGCCGGCGACGCGTAAGCGCAAAGTCGATGCGGCGCGAGCCGGCGCGACATCAGCCGCGAGTCGGGCAGCTCTCCGATGCGGACCGCGACATCAACCCCTTGCTCGATGATATCGACGATCTGATCGCTGAGCCGCAGATCAACCATGACTTTGGGGTGACGCTTGCGGAAAGCAGGCAGTGCCGGGGCGATCAGATGGAGGCCGATCGGCAACGACACCGCGACCCGCAAGGTGCCGGACGGTTCTGAGCGCGCGGTTATCGCGACCTGCTCAATCTCTTCGGCGTCCCGCAGCAGTCGGAGCGCACGTTCATGCAGGTCGCGACCCTCCGGCGTCAGTGTCAGCGAGCGGGTCGTGCGGGTAAAGAGCGACACCCCGAGGCGCTGTTCAAGTCGCTGCACGCTCTTGCTGACCGCCGAAGGGGAGATGGACAGCGACCGCGCGGCCAAGGTGTAGCTTCCCATCGATCCGGCCCGCGCGAATGCGATCAAGCCGGTCAGCCGCTCCAAAGCTGTTTGTTCCTTCATGGCACTATTAAAACGAAATGGGGGTGCATTATCAACAGGTAATCTGAGGATTACATCGCTTGTTCCAGCTGTGTCGATCTGCGGAAGCGCAGATTTGATGCGGACCATGAGAGACCCGCCCGCCATCGACCTTTCGGGCGAGACGTCGGGCAAGCAAGGAACAGGTGATGTCGACACAGACGATGAAGGCCATACGGTTGCACGCCTTCGGCGGACCCGGGGTGCTGCGCTACGAAGATGCATCGCTACCCGAGGTGAAGGCGGGCGAAATGCTCGTCCGCGTTTACGCGGTTGGTCTCAACCCTCCCGACTGGTATCTGCGCGAGGGGTATAAGATACTGCCACCGGAGTGGCAGCCTCATGTGGCATTCCCGGTTATTCCGGGAACGGATATTTCGGGCGTTGTCGTGTCGATGGCGGAGGACGTCGAAGATTTCGCCGTCGGCGACCCAGTCTATGCAATGGTTCGCTTTCCCGACGGACTCGCAGGAGGCAGTGCGGCATATGCCGAATATGTCAGCGTGCCCGCCGCACAAGCCGCGCTCAAGCCGAGCGGCATCGATCACGTGCATGCCGCCGCCGCGCCGATGTCGTTGCTCACGGCGTGGCAGTTCATGGTCGATCAGGGGCACGACGTACCAAATCCGCTTCAACCCGATCCACATGAACCGGTGCCGCTTGAGGGCAAGACTGTTCTCGTGAACGGCGCCGCCGGCGGTGTGGGGCACTTCGCGGTGCAGATCGCCAAGTGGAAGGGCGCGCACGTGGTCGCCGTGGCGTCGGGCGAACATGAAGCGTTCTTGCGCGACTTCGGCGCCGACACGTTCATCGACTACACAAGGATCGTTCCCGAAGAGGTGGTGCGCGACGTGGATCTTGTCATCGACTCGATTGGCGGCCCGATGACCAGTCGCTTCCTGCGCACGCTCAAGCGTGGCGGCGCGCTGTTCCCGATATTTGGTCTCGGTGCGTCCGGCGGCGAAGAGGCGGCCAGGCTCGGTGTTACGGTTTCGACGACTCAGGTCCGCTCCAGCGGTGCACAGTTGAAGGAGGTTGGACGGCTACTCGATGACGGCACAATCCGCGTTGCCATCGACAGCATTTTTGCGCTGGCCGATGCCCGCAAGGCGCACGAGCGGGCGGCGCGAGGGCACATTCGCGGCAAGATCATCCTCACCATAGAGTGAAAGCAGGCAGCCCGGAGGATCGCTTTCGGGCTGCCGACGGATCACGCACCGATGCGGGCCGTTGATAAAAGTAGCAATGTGATGGCTCCGATGGCGCCGGGCTTTCTCGGGGGATCATGGCCTGGCCTGCAAGGGTGCGATGCTGATACGCCAAGCTGCTTTGCGTCATACGATCTTGGACGGTGTCCGTAACGCGGGCCCTGGATGGAGCACTTTTTGCCCACGCCACCTGCCCGCACCGGAAACGTTCATCAGGCGGATGTCGCCCACAGAGATAGACCGGTCGGCTCAACGCAAACATCGGCCGTCCGGACCAGATGCAAGCTGGATGCCCCGAGCGGCTTGGATTCGCATTTGATGAAGCAGGCCTTCCGGTCGTGGCCCCCCCGCAGGCAAAAGGCGGGCGCCGTCCTTCGCACCGGCGGTGCATAGGCACGCGAAGGAGAGGCAGGCGCCGCCACCCTCCTGGGTCTGCAGCATAGGCCGCGCCGGACAACCTCGCTCCAGACCGGATGTAATTTTATGTCTCGGTGGTTGAAATTGGCGCGAGGCCGGGGTTAACCTAAGTGAATGAAGGGCATCCGCGAGATCTTGGTTGGACCATGTTTCAGCAACGCGCCATGATCCTCGAAAGAGGGGATCCGCACGTCGTGGAAAATGAGAGAATCACCAAGCTGACTCAACGTCAGAAGGATTGCCTCCGGCTGGTCGCGCAAGGCTACACCTCGAAGCAGATCGGACGTCAGCTCGGCATTTCCTACTCGACCGTCGACAATCACTTGCAGGCCGCGGTGCTGGTCACCGGGCTCAGCGGCCGCGCCGAGGCGGGACGGATGTTGGCCAGATTCGATCAGGCCGCAGAGCATAGTCAGGAACTGCCTAGTGAGCCGCCAGCCGTTGCCGAAAGTCCGACTTCCAACAATGAGGGGCGCCGAGCGGCGCCGCAGTCCTGGGTTCCCAGGGTGTTGCAGCTGCTCCCGCCCATCGGGGGTACGGATAATGACCTGACGACGCAGCAGCGGTTAATCGCCGTTGGGCGGATCGCCATTCTATCGGCGGTTTCCTTCCTTGCCTGCGTCATCGTCATTCGCATGTGCTTTCGGATCTTCGCCTGACGGTCCGATCTGACCTCAACCACGCGGGCTCTGCCCGCATCTGGAGAAAGACCATGACCCACCTCGCCGCATCTGCCGGAACCGTGATCGCTGCCGATATGGTCTCCGCCTTCCATGCCACCGACATCGCGTTGCTGAGTAATGTTCGGATGGCGGCCTCCGTCCTGGAGGGGGTCCAAGGCTCTGGCATGCATCCCCGCACCAAGCAGAAACTGCTCGACACGATGAGCGCGGGCTATGGCAAGATTCTCGAGGGCCGTAAGGAGATGCTCCATGCCCAGGCGCAGATGGTCGTCATCCAGCGCCAGAGCAATCTCGAGCCGGTGGATTTCGGCTGCTGGGGAGCTCCTGACGCGATCTTCACCACTGCTTCCGGAGCTGATCACGACGCATTCGCGTCGGTCGACCTCAGCTGATCTTTTGCCATGTCGGTGGCCCGGTCGCTCCTGTCCGGGCCACCGGCTGATGGGTCATTAGCTACATGATGATCAATCTGCTGTTCACATTATTGCTGTTCGCCAGCTGCGCCTATGCGGTGGTGGCCGGCGGTAAGGATGGAAGATGCGTCGCCGCCCTTGTCATATCCGCCGCGCTTCTGAGCATTCCGGCCTCCCATCTCGATTTCGGCTGGGCGCATACCCAGTTGCCGGTGCTCGGTGTCGATCTGATGCTTTTCACGGGTCTGCTTGTCGTAGCGCTGCGCAGTCGCCATTTTTGGCCGCTCTGGATGACCGGTCTTCATCTCGGCAGCGTCAGTACCCATGCCGCCACCATTGGACAGCCGCATCTGCACCCGCTTCTCTATTTCGCCATGCAGGCCTTTTGGAGCTTACCGGTGCTATTGGTGATGGTGGCTGGGATCATGCGGGATCGCCGTCAGGACGATACGCATGAGCCGCGCTCCGACTGCGCCAACGGAATCCGCAGACGTGAATAATCTGTCTGCGCTTGCCGTGCAGGCGGCGCTGCTCGCGGAACGTCTCGCCGTGCTCGCGACCGATCAGCTTTCGGACGTCGATCCGGTGGGCCTGCCGTCGACGGACGCCAAGCGCGCGGGCGCTGTTCGCCGGTATGTACGGGGGTGTAAAACACCGATCGGTCCGCTGCCCGACGAGCTATTTGCCAATCCGTCCTGGAACATTCTGCTCGAACTATTTGCTGCAAGGGTCGAAGGGCATCCTGTATCGGTCAGCGCTGCATGTGCTGCGGCAGGAGGAGCGCCGACGACGGCCGCGCGGTGGGTGAACTGCCTTGTGGAGCTCGAATGTATCGAACGCATGCCCGATCCCGCTAACAGGGGTGAGCATCTGCTGAGTATATCTCAGACGGTGTTTGACGACATTGCCAATTGGGTGGATCGCGCTCTGTTGAGATCGCAGTGACCCATCCAGCTTCGAGCGCGAAGCCCGCCTGCGCTCGGCGGCCTGGATAGAGTGGGGATATAGCTTGCTGGAGATACAGTGCTTGCGGTGGCGACCGAGGGAGAGACAGCCATTGGCGGCGATTTCGCGGCCGGTTCGCAGCAGCGCTAGAAGGTCTCCGAGTCCAGTCCGAACTGTCCGCTTGCTGGTGGGATTATACCATCTCCGGTAAGCGCAATCAGCGCCTGATCGAGCCGTAGCGCGACGTTGCTGAGTTGTAGATCATCGGCGAGGATAAGGGCGGTTCGCGTGAGCGTGATCAACTTTTCCAGCGAGTCGTCGTCCGGCATACAACATCCTTTGCTGGTGACTATCGAACACAAAGACGTTCCGGGCGCACCATATCCCGAGGACGTGAATCCAATGCAAAAACTTGTCCAGTGTCAACGGGTTGGCAACCCTCAGTGCGGCCAGCAGACAGATTTCCGCCGTGGGTGCCGACAGATCGCTGCGTGATGCCGGCAAGGCCCGACCGCTTGAACAATCGCAAATTTGAACTCGCTGACCCTGTACACGATCGTCCTGAGCCGCAGCGAGATATTAATTTCATTATTTCAACGCGACGGAGCGAGGTGGCGCGCCTTCAAATGGCCGACTGAGGACCGTCGTCGACATGGCCTTGCGCGCCCATAAAGGCGTCAAGGCGATGTCGCCGGTCGATGCCACGAGCGATACCGCCACCGACAGAGTGGCGACATCCGGGGGCGGGTGAGAGATCGATCCCTGATCCCATGGCGCAGGCGCCGGCGTGACGCGCTACGTCGGCAACGCATGCTTTGGCGCGCCACAGCAGTGCGGTGACGGTTGTCCGGGGACCAGACGGCATACCCCCAGACGACATACCCCCAGACGACATACCCCCAGACAGCATACCCTTTGCCGGCCGATGATCGGCCGGGAAGGGCACGATCCACAGGGTCGGGCGTGACGGTTTGCAGCGCCGATATTGTTGGGCTGACTTTCTGGTGATTGCCGTTATTGCGCTTCTTGGCGATCACGGGCTCCGGGAAGTCGGTTCTGCCCAGCCTGAGGTTCGACGGCGGGAATGCGAGCCGCCGTCCGTCCGGCGATCGGCTGACCGCGGGCCCGAAGCCGGGAGGGAGGGACGGACATGCCGCCCACTCCCAGTCGCCGGATCAGAACTCCAGCAGATGCTCCCGCAGCATCGTCGTCTTATATTCGCTGCGCACCAGTCCGCGCTTTTGCAGGATCGGCACCAGCCCGTCGAGGATCTCGGCGAGATAGCGACGGGTGAGCGGTCGTGCGTGCATCAGGAAGCCATCGCCGCCAATCTCCTCAATCGCCGCCTGCATCTTGTCCGCGACCTGTTCGGGCGTGCCGATCAGTTTGAGCGACGTGGTCTCCTGCTCGGCCAGTGTTTCGCGCAGGGTCTTGCCCTTCGAAGACGCCTTCAGCGAGCCGACCATGCCCTTGAAGCCTTCAGTGAAGCTGTCGGGATCGATGTCCGGGAACGGCGCGTCGAGATCGAACTTGCCCCAGTCGGTGTTGGTGTGCAGCGTCAGCCGGCCCAGCCGTTGCGCCAGGATCTCGGGCGTCATGCCAACGATCTCCTGATAGCGCTGCTGTGCTGCTTCCTCGGTATCGGCCACTACCGGGCTGATCAGGAACATCACCCGGGCCTCGCTCGGATCGCGTCCCGCCGCCCGCATCCGGGCATGGATGTCCTCGCGGAAGTCTTTCAGCGCCTGCACGCTGTTCTGGCCGAAGGTCGAGCACAAGATGACGTCGGCATGTTTGGCGGCAAAGTTGCGGCCGGCCGGAGACGATCCGGCTTGGCAGATCGCCGGCCGTCCCTGCGGCGAGCGCGCGACGTTCAGCGGGCCGACCGATTTGTGATATTTGCCGTCGAACTTGAACTCGCGAAACTTGGACGGATCGACATAGCGGCCGGTTTGCGCGTTCATCTCATAGGCATCGGCATCCCAGGCATCCCAGAGTTTCTTGACCAGATCGAGCATCTCGTCGGCACGCTCATAGCGTTCGGTGTGCGACGGGATCGAGTCCATGCCGAACGCCTGCGCTGCCCACTCTTCGCTGGTGGTCACCACATTCCAGCCGGCGCGGCCGCGCGACACCAGATCGACCGAATTCACCTGCCGTGCGAGCAGGAACGGAGGATAGAGCGTACTGGACAGGGTGCCGATTAGGCCGAGCCGGCTGGTCCGTGCCGCCAGCACCGACATCGCCACCAGCGGATCGATCCGCGGTTCCAGATTCTGCTTGTCGTTCGAGAGCACGACATGGTCTTCGATCATCAGAAAGTCGAAGCAGGCGCTTTCGAGCTGCTTGACCATATCGCTCATGAAATCGAGCGTTTCCCAGCGTTCGGGCTTGATGTCGTTGCCGGCCCAGCGGTCGGGGCCATTAGCGGTCCAGCCGTGCGCGCGCGGCTGCGAAAACCAGGCAAGATGAAACATGAGTCCTCCATTGTAAAAATGATGCGGGAAACCGGCGGGCGCAGGTGACCCGGGTGGAAAGCAGCTATAGAAAGAAAAGAGTGGGGCGATCGGGCGCTCAGCGCCGGATCGCGCCGACATAGCCGGCGAACTTGCCCTTGCCGTCCTGCTTGGCGCGATCGGCGCCCATACCCGTCAGATAGACCGCCTCGCGCGAGCCCGAGCTGAAATAGTCGCCCGGGTCGAAGCCGGCGGCCACAAACCCTTCCTGCAGGTCGAGCTTGCGTAAGCCCTGGCCGAACGGCTCGTTGGCGTTGTGATTGAACCAGGTGGTGAAGAATTCGTCCTCAACCCCGTCGGCCGGCGGCGCGCCGGCATCGGCCAGCGCGATGCCGCCGGGTGCGAGCAGCCGATGCGCTTCCTTCATGATCTCCAGCACCAGCGGCAGTGGGCATTCATGGGTCAGCAGGCAGAAGGACACGACATCGAAATAACCATCGGGGAACGGGGCCGCGGTGGCATCCCCTTGTACGAAATGGACTGCCTTGCCGAAGCTTTCGGCGCGGGCATGGGCATAGCGCAACTGCGGCGCGGCCAGGTCGAGGCCGTAGACATCGGCGTCGGGATAGGTGGTTTTCCACGGGAGCGTCGACAGGCCCGGACCGCAACCCATGTCGAGGATCCGCTTCGGCTTGATGTCAGGGAACGCCCCCTCGAAATAGTCGGTCATCGTTGTGCCGAGCTTGTCGTTGTCGGCGCCCATGCCGCCGTAAGAGAAATAGAAGACACCGCGATCGTAGAGCGCGCCGGCATAGACATCGTCGGCGCCGAGTTCGGTGTGAAAATTGCCGGGCATCACGTGGATATCGACCGAGTCATAATAACGCGGCATCGCCAGCGTCGGGTTCAGCGTGAGCGTGCCGACCGCATCCGGTTTCGGCCGGGCAGCTTCGACCAGTGCGGGTAGCTGACGTTCGATCGTCTCACCGACCGTATCCCACAGTTGTTCCTGCGCCGCGCGGCCCAGCAGGCTTGCTGCCCGGTAGAAGAAGCTGCCTTCGATTGCTTCGCGTACTTCGCGCACGCTCTCCGGCCGGCGGCCATGGACGCGTTCGAAGGCGGGGCGCTGGGTGGCGACATAGACGTCGCGCGTGCCCGGCCAGAGAGTTTCGGTGAAGAAGCGGCGGAGCGAGCCGGTGAATTCTTCGCGGGCGAATTCATCGTGGCTGGTCTGCGGCAGGACGGCATGGCGGGTCTGGAACATCAGTGCGCCTCCTTGTTGAAAATGACGGTTAGGGTCAGGCGGGCTGATCTTCGGCGAGCACCTGCTCGAGTTGCTGCGGCGACAGCGCGAGCCGGGCGACCTCGAGTTCTTCGAGCAGCGGACGGAAGACGCGGGTCAGCACGGCGGCCCGGCGCGCTTCGCGTGCCGCCTGACGCGGTGCGTCGAGTTCAAACGCCTCGACCGCGGCAGGGCTGGCGACCTCGCCGGCCGCGGCCAGCGCTTCATGCGTGTCGACCCGGTCGCGCAACGCGGTTATTTCCGCGAGCATCGCCGTCATCATCATCATGACTTTGTCGAGTTCGGGATTTTGAAGATAGTGGGGACGCTTGGGGCCTTTGGCGACCCGGCGACGTGCAGATAGAATAGCGGCCGTCAAGATTTCACCTTTCGCTGCTGCAAGGAATTGTCCGGCCAAGGTCGAAAGATCGAAGTGGCCGTCCTCTGGAGTGCAGCGACTTTTTCCGCCGATTTCTCCGATGAAACTTTGACGCCGATCAAAGTGGCCGGTTACCGCCAACCGAATGGCGGTGGTTTGATGCGTAGGGCCAATGACCACAGCCGATCGGGCAGCCGGCTGTCGGGACAGTGGCGTGCTTCATGTTGATACGGTGGCCCGACACAATCGGCGCGGTGACCCAATTCCGGTCGGAACGCTGGCGCAGCTTTGCGTGGGGCTAGCCGGCCTGCTTCCGTTGGAATCGCAAAGACGGTAATCGCGTACGGCGGTGATCCGCTTCCCCGGCCCACCGAACGCCCTACCGCATCGTCATCGTCGATCTGCTATCCCGACTGGATGCGCTGCCGTTGTTGAGCCGGAAAGCATCTTAGCAGGCCGGACTTCGGAAAAATCGCGACGTGGTGCGAACCAGGTCGGTCATTTCGAGGACCCTCGCGCAATCTCGTGCGTCCGTCCGCTGCGCGGGCTTGGCCTTATAGCTGACGCGGCTGGGTCGGTCGGATCCTTCTGCACGATATCCGGCATATCATTGAATAATACGGAGAAAAACTGATCGTAGTTCCGATCAAGTAATGTCGATCTAATCAGGTGGCCATGACGATTCCATCCTATCAGGAAGAATATAATCACCATACCATATCAACGATTCGTGTAGGTTTACTAGGGGTTAGCGTATGGGGCAGGCTATCAAGGACTCGGTCCATCCACTGATGTGGCAGCGTCCGTCAAATGATGATCATCCCGTCCCTGTCGATATTACTGAACTTTCGATCGAAAATCACAGGCGTTGGGTCATCGCGAATTACCATCTTGGTGTCGCCCTGGAAATGTTCGACCAAATTGGTAATGGCGCCTATGTTACTGCCGGGGACACGCAGAGCGCCCTTGATATGAGTAAGCGCCATCTACGCAAGATATTGCGCGAGGGAATCGAGATTCCTGTCATTTCCGATACGGATCTTACCCCATATTGGCAGCAAATGCTTTCGGCGGAATTGGCTGCTACAAAAATGTAGGTGTGAGAGCCGGCGGGCTCCGGTCCGGCGCGCGGGTCCGCGCGTCACCTCCAAATCCGGCGTCCGGCGTTAGCGCTTGCGACCTGTCTGTCGGTGCAGCGACTGTATGCCGGCGGCGCCTTGACGGTCCGGGAAGACCATGCGGACCTGGCTGCCACCTAGGCAGCTTGCCGCGAGACATCCGGCATGGTTCGCGGCGAGGCCGCGTTGGACGCAGCCTCCTTACAATCGTGTGCCGGTCGGGTGGAATTGGACGAAGGCAAGCGCCGGTGCCGGAGAGGGCGCGATCGCGGCCGGTGCAAGACCTGGTCCTCGCGGTAGGAGGCTCAAGGTCGAATGTTCGGCGTACTTGATCGTTCGAGTGAGCAAATCCCGGGGCCAAAAGGCGTGCCTGCCGGCGCTACAAACTCGCAGCGACCGCCTCCGCCCGCGTGACGACCGGCTGGGTCGGTGGTAGATCGATGTGATCGTAACGACGTCGACGGCGCTGTGCGGCGCCCAAGATATCTGTCCTGCAATGGCCGCAGGCATCGGCGACGACGCGCTCGGTGTTGTGCGGCTTCTCCGCCGACGGTCTTTCTTGCCTTTCCGCGCCGGTCGATCCTCGCCGGTAGCTTTGCGGCGCTTATTGTCGCGACCGATACCGTCCTTCGACGGCGGAATATGTGAATGTCCGATATCGTGCGCGGCTTGGCCCACCAGCGTTTCGAACTCGGATATCCGCGTAACCAGCCGTTCGATCATGTCCTGCTGTGGTACCTGAAGGCATCTCTCTCGGCGTTGCCCAGCTAAGCTTGATAGAAACGGTGTCGACAGACTGAAGTAAAATACGCACCCAGCTGCAACTATTTCTACCAACCATGAGAAAAGTTACTAAAAATTTACCGAAATACATACTATGTAGTAGTATGTATTAGTATATTGGGCAAACGACACTCGAGATTATTAGGTAAGCTAACGCGAGTACGTAACTCGTGAACGGATTGCAAAATCAATATACCGACAGTATCTACCGGAAGATTTGTCCTATTCTATATAAAATTTCCCGAATATCACATTTTGTCTTGTGTATTTTTGCATTAGGGGTACTGAGGATCTCAGTAACCCCGACCTTCGTACGGAAGGGGAAGCAAGCACAGCATTCCGCGGGCCCCGGGTGCTGTGCGACGTTATCCTTCATACTCCGGCATTTCTGTCGGATGATTTACCCTGTCCGCGCCGGTCGAGAGAAATTATCGGAAGTAAGCGTAATCCAATTGTCGAGCCATTTCTGAAACAGTAGCGATGTGCCGGGCAATGCCAAATCTCCAATATCTGAATCCTTTGTACGGTATTGGGAAGTATGACCGTCGGGGACGTTCAGGTTCGGCGAAAATAGCCGCTTGGCGGACGAGCGCGAACACGGTGAGTCAGGAATGCCACATCTATGCTTTTCGGAAGTTCTGGTGAGGATGCGCGGTTCCCCGACGGGCAAAGGTCTGAATCTACGCGCGGCGGTGGAAACCATCGATTCGACGGTTCGAGAACAGTGTATCCGGGCCCGGCGGGGCAGGGGCCGTTCCGCAAGGGCGCGTTCGAGGTCGAGGCCGTGTGTCGCCACCGGGATCGCCCGGCCCAATCCTGATCGCCAGTCACACCGAGACCCGGCGGCCCTGCGGCACGGCTTCTGAGCGGCTTGATGGGCGTAACGGCCTCATGCTCGCACCGCCACGCAAACTTTTGTTCGATCGCGACCGGGTGAGCTTCAGAGAGGATGGTCGGCGCTCTTTTCTTCTCGACTGTCAAAGAGAGATGCGAGAAAGATTGGCTGCGGCAGGGACTAAGTCTGTCTCCCAAGCTTGTGTACCCCAAAGTAGCGCCTATTTCGAGTAGCGCCGTTGAAGCGTTTTACGCCATGACGAGCTTGTTCCATTCCAGCCGGTCAGGCAGTTCTCCAAAATATACAAAATTCGTGAAGTGCGAACGCCAAAATGGCGGAGATCTATCGCATTGTAGCGCAGATCTCCGACACTTCTTTGCGGTGTTGCTTGCAGAACGCATGATGGCTACGCCGCCATGAAATCCCGGGCCGGGGAAGGTGCGGCTCGCATTCAGCAAACGTCATCCCGATAGCCCGGACAGATCTACGCCGAGCGGGGGCGCGGGGCGGGATGGCGGTGGCCAAGTGACGCTGACCTCCACCGTGTCGTCGCTGTTCGCCTCCGTGCAGAAAATCGGATCAATCAACGGCTTCGGCGTAGTATGTCATGGGACGGGTCCAACCGGCCTCAGTGTAACTCGCGGCCCAAGTCCGACCATTCGCATCTGCCGTCGGAGCTCTTTCTTGCTTATATCGAACGTATCCTGCGTTCCGCTTGCGTAAGCAAAGGCGTCAATCTCGTCGAAAAGCCGGATCGCGGCTTCGAGATGACGATTTGCCGACACCCAGCGCCGGTGGCGTTCGGTATCGAGGGGAGTATCCAAGCCCGTCCGCGGGGGAGGTGGCGATGGCGGCACCAGTGTAAGCCTAGGTGGCATAGGGGAAGAGAACATTGTGCACATGACCTAACGGCCGGCAGATATCGCTCCCTCAAGGAGGGTGCGACAGGCTAGGTTTGCCTCGACGTAAGCTATTTTCACTTCGACAGGCCGCCCGACGTGCATCAACGGGCGAGTATGACCCTGGCAGGATGATCCTACAGGGGCGTTGCCAGCTCACCCGACCCTGCACGATAAATATGGAGACAATCTCAGCAACATGCAAGGGGAGACGGAAGACCAGTTACGTCGGGAGAGTTAGGATGGTGTCTCAGGCGCCGTTCGTCGGCAGTAGATTTGATCGCAAAGTCTTCGGGGTAGTTCGACGGATCGCCGGCATCGCTATGGTGATAGTGTTGAGCTCAGGCCCCGCCTTGCGAAAGCCCGGCGACGCTCTCCTGCGCGCACGCTGGGCGGCGCGCGGATATCCAGTCGTCGATCTCCCGGCACCATGGGTCTGACCGTCGCGCTGCCGCTGCCGGCAACGGAATGTGCGGGTGTGCTGGTTGCTACCGACATTTCGGATTATGGCCGACTATTGGCGGCCGGTCGCGGTATACGCTCTGGCGGCGTTAGCGGACGGCATACCTAGACGTTTCAAGCCGGCGCCGGCCAAGGCGATTGGGCCCGATCTGCGCTTTTACGCTCGTATCGCGGAGTGTCAGGCAGGCATCAGCGCGATGATCTGCAACGACCGGAGGGATCGCGCCATGCGCCGCGAGCGCAGGCAGGAATGGCCAGATTTCTCTAGAGCTTTTCGAATTTGTCGCTGTGACAGCGGCGCGCTCACCTCGTCGAGTAAGGCGAGCGCGGCGTCGCGTACATCCGGAGAGGCTGTGGTGAACGCATCTGGTAGAGTCATAGGCTCGCCTTAGTCCCTTTAGATCGAATATTTCCCACGTTGTGATGCCGTCTGATTTTGGGCCGGACACCGCGTTTAGAGAGTCGATTTTTTCTCGGATGCTGCGAATTCGCCTCCATCCCAGATCGCCCCGTTCCCTGTCAGATAAGACTATGTCGCACTTCTGCTCAAGTCCAGAGGGAGGACGAACCTTAACCTAAATTATTTTGGGAGGCGAGTGTTGCGACGGGGTGTCGAGGTCGAAACGGAAGATGGACTATTTCTGTCGAGAAAGTTCCAAAAATCCGCTATTCCCGGAAATGACGCCTATTTTTGCGAAGTTAACATGGTTGTTGGTTCGACGATGTAGCGACGCACGTAAGGTGGCCATTGGAGGTTCGATATGAATTAGGACGGTCTTGATTTGTCCCTCGATTGCTTTCTCCGATTGCGTGCTGACAGTGGATCGAAACGGCAATTTCAGATTCGGGATCATCTCAATCTATTCACGCGAAGGAGCGGATCGGTCGCGGTTGATCTGTTTATGATAGCCTGGCGAAAATAAAGGTGCGGTGGACCTTTTGGAGGCGATAGCAGGCAATCCTATCTTGGCTGAGAAGGAGAGAATCGAAATTGGATTCGGGCCAGCTGACTGCCGCGCGTTGGATCGAAGTTGATATAAAATTAGGGTTGTCCGGCTAGCGGGGACAGCGAGATTTCTGCCAGAATTATTTCATCTAAGAAATATTGCAAAGGAAGCACGTGGCAAATTGTCATAGGCGGGATTTTCGACTAACCGTGCGCCCGAAAGGATATTGAATGACTGAAGAAACGAATAACCCCATCGAGCTCGCGACCGAACTCACCACGGCATGGCTCTCGAACCAGAATACGCGGGCGACCCCGGAAGATGTCCCTGTCTTTCTGAAATCGATGTATGATGCTGTGCTTGGATTGACGGCAGCACCTGCAGAACCGATCGAGGAAGTGGCGCCCGACTTTGCTCCGGCCGTTACCGCGCGTAAGTCGCTTGCATCGCCAGATTTCATCGTGAGCATGATCGACGGCAAGCACTATAAAACCCTTACCCGGCACCTGACCACAAATGGCCTGACGCCCGCAGAGTATCGTCAGCGTTACGGTCTCAAGACCGATTATCCGATGACGGCGCCTACCTATTCCGAGGCACGCAGGGCGATGGCGAAGAAGATTGGGCTTGGTCGGAAACCCGGTCAGAAAATGACTCCCAAGGTTGTGGAAGCTGCACCTAAGTCGGCGCCCAAGCCGGCAGCCAAGCGCGGCCGTCCTGCCAAGATTGTCGAACCGGTCGGCTAAGCTTTAGGCGGCGAAGGTAAGGACTCCTTCGCCGCCCTAACCGCCCGATGACAAAGTCAGTTTTTGGATCAGCCCGATTTATTGATCGTCGGATGAGACGACGAGCAACGCTGCATTTTCGGTACCTTCGCGGGCAGTAAACGCGAAAAGTAGCGAGGTCTCGGCCCGAATGACGGCCAAAAAGGCCTGAACAGCGTTCGCTGTCCCTCTTGGAGCGCCGCATCCGAACAAAGCGCGCATTACAATGCTCAAATTAAAGCCGGTGACTTAAATCAGGTAGCGTTTGTGGTGGTTCTCCCGCCCGCGCAGCCACGCGCTGCGCATGCCGCCGCGGTCCAGAATAGGCGCGAAGCTACGTTCGACTATCCGCGCTTTCGCATGGCCTTGCGTCCGATACATCGAGCGGTGTGTACGTCTCGTCTCCAACTTCTTTGACGCCGTCAAACAGATCTGGCCTGATGCTTGGCATGCCCAGAAGCCCGCCACCTCGCGCCTGCTGCATGGTGCCGGCACAAGCGATGGGCGATGTCATGAGGTGCTTGCTCAGCGCGCGGAAGCCCGCACCATCAAAGAATTTCGCGAGGGGCTTCAATGCCTGAACGAACCGCCTGGACCAAGGGCGACTGAGAGTTCTCGGACGAAACCCGCCGCTGGAATAGCCAAAATATCCGTCGCGACATTGCTCTCCTCAAGCATTACCTCGTCGCCATCGTTAACACGGACTTGCGCAAGTGGCGTCGACTCGCGCCGGCGCCGTTGTTCGAACCCGAGGTGGGGGCAGCATGAGCTACGCCGCCAAAGAAATTTTCAAGACGCGATGGGGCGAGCGGATGGCCATGGAAAGCGACATCGATACGCCGATCGCCGATGACCTCGTTCGGTTGGACCGCAGTTGAGCGCCTAGCGCCGCGCCATTCGGTGACCGAACCTTCGGGCGCACCGGCGGATATGAATCATCGCGGAGGTCATATCGACCGGGATCGCGATTCCGACTGGTCGACAGCCAAAATACAAATTAGAACAAGATAGGAACGCGGTGCTGGACAAATATAGAAAAGGCGCCAATATGGCGCCATGAGCACCAACGGCATCAATGTAGCGGACCTAGACCGCATCAATCTTCGCTTATCGGGCGAGACGTTTCAGGCCATCGACGTTGCGCGCGCCGCGCGTCCAGGCAGGATTTCCCGCAACACATGGATCGCGGAGGCGATCGAAGAGAAGCTTGCGCGCGACGCCAAGGTTTCGGACGCGGCGATGCTGGGGCAGGTTCGCAATGCCTAGCTTCTACGAATTTTTCGCAGGCGGCGGCATGGCGCGCGCCGGTTTAGGCGCTGACTGGAGCTGCCTGTTCGCCAACGACTTCGATCCTAAGAAGGGCATGACCTACCAAGCCAATTGGGGAACGGGCGGCGAACTTAAAATTGGCGACGTGAAGAAGATCGTCGCTGCCGATCTCACTGGCGTGGCGGACTTGGTCTGGGGATCGTTCCCTTGCCAAGACCTTTCGCTAGCCGGTGGCGGGGCAGGGCTGCAAGGCGAGCGCTCCGGCACCTTTTATCCGTTCTGGGATGTCGTAAAGGGCCTGATCGCGAACGCGCGCGCGCCTAAGCTGATCGTTCTGGAAAACGTCTGCGGCGCGCTGACGTCGCATAACGGCAAGGATTTTCAGGCGATCTGCGAGACCTTCGCGGACGCAGGCTACCGCTATGGCGCGTTGGTCATGAACGCCTCTCTGTTCGTGCCCCAATCGCGTCCCCGCCTGTTCGTGATCGGCGTCCATGAGGACGTCGAGATCGATCCAGCCTTGCTAGCGCCCGGTCCGATCGAGCTGTTCCACACGCGCGGCCTGTGCAACGCCGCCGAGGGCGTATCAAAGAAGGCTAAAGCCGCGTGGCTTTGGTGGAACGTGCCGGCGCCGCCGCATCGCAACTCGACTTTCGCCGACCTGATCGAGGAAAACCCCGCCAGCGTGAACTGGCACACCCCGGCGGAGACCAAGCAGCTGCTGGGCATGATGTCCGCGCTTAACCTCGCGAAGGTCGCAGCGGCTAAGCGCGCCAAGCGGCGCATGGTCGGCGGCGTGTACAAGCGCACCCGGCTGGACGAAAGCGGCGCGAAGGTGCAGCGCGCCGAGGTGCGTTTCGATGACGTGGCCGGTTGCCTGCGCACGCCTTCCGGCGGCTCCAGCCGCCAGACGATCCTCGTAATCGACGGGAACACAATCCGTTCGCGGTTGATCTCGTCGCGGGAGACCGCACGCCTGATGGGCTTGCCGGACGAGTATAAATTGCCGAAAAACTACAACGAGGCCTATCACTTGACCGGAGACGGAGTCGCCGTGCCTGTTGTGCGTCATCTAGCCACGCATTTGCTGGAGCCTTTGCTCGGCGTCGTCGCAGCGCGGGTGCGTCAAGCCGCGTGAGCATAATTCTCTGCAAGCAAAATCTGGATTTGCGTGATCAGATTGAGCGCTTCGCAGAGGTATTGAAGACGGAAGCCCACAAGCTTGGCGATCACGGTCTCGACGAGAAAGACTTCTACAATTCGGGCCTGTTCCGCGGCGCGGTCGAGCGCGTCCGCGGCCGGTAGTCCGCGACGATGCGCGGCAAGCGGGAATTCGCGCAGCACGTCCTGAACCATATGGAGGACGAGGATTTCATGGCAGGCTGGGACCTCACCGTCGACGCAACCGCAACGATTACATTGTCGGGCTCAAGAGCGTGCGCACCGCGATCACCGATTTAAAAGGTTGCCGTGACGGCAACAGCACGACGATCTGAACGACCCGCAAACGCCGATGAATTTGTCATCTGGAGTATCTGCACCAATCAAGGCGCCAATCCGCGTCGCAACGCATGGTCCGGCATTCATACGCGACTCAGCGCGGAAATGATTTCTAGCAATCGGCCGGTCGATGGGCTGGTAATCTGGGATATGGTCTGCGGCATGCTTGGCAGGCCATGCCCCAAGCTTGTCCTGGACGCCGATCGCCTGACAGACGTCGGTCCGTTCCGCACGCCGCCCGCATCTACCTGTTTCCGCCAGTAATCCCGTCGCTGGCGTCGCCGCATGCCGCAGCGCAGCCGCTGGCCGCGGTCGAGCTGTTGTCGGCCTTTCCCCTGTGCTTTGGCGGACGCGACGAAGATGTCAGTTATGTTGATTTCGATATGGCCAGCCAAGGTACTGAGCTTTTGCGGAAAACCACCGTCGGCGGGGCGGGCGTCGTGCGGCTGGAATCGGAGATGACGCCGCTACGCCGCGTCTGATAGGGTCCCCGGATGACCGAGCGCGACCCCGATTCCGTCAACTTCCCTCCATTCGAGACCGAAGACCTCCGTGCGAATCTGGTTCGGTACCTGGACAGCATGTTCACCGACGTCACCGGCGAGACGCGCAAAGTCGGCAATTACAAATGGGGCGTCTATGCGTTCTTCGACTACGACGGCGAGCCGATCTACGTCGGGCAGACCAATGAAAAACTGCGCACGCGCATTCGCCGCCACCTGACCAACCAGCGCACGGACGCGGTTGCGATGTCGGTCCTCGATCCTTTCGAGGTGTTCGAGATCGAGGTCTGGCCGCTTCCAGAATTCCAAGACACCGCGGGCAGCGACGCAAGCGCCCGGCAGCAATTGGACGCGCTCGAGCGCCTTATCACGGAACAGGCTGTTCGGGCGTCGCAGTTCAAGGCGATTCTCAACGAGAAAGACCCGCCTGTCGGCGCGATTGCGGTGACGCCGCCGCTGTCGTTCAGGCAGCGCATCGTGTCCGAGCGGGTGTTCGAGCTGCGGTCGCACCCGGATTTCCGGATCGCCCGGCGCGCGCTGATCATCTCCCGGTTGGCGCAGGTCGTCTCCGAACGGAAAGTGCAGGGCGGCTTGCGCCGCGTGCTGGTGACGCAGGCCAAGCGGCTGCAATGGCTCACCGACCGGCGCTACGAAGCGCTCGGCGGGGCGGCCTCTGTCGAACAGGAAGGCGATGAAGACGCCTGATGAGGTCCGCTCGCGCACCATGCGCGCCGTCCGTTCAAAGGACACCAAGCCCGAACTGATCGTGAGGCGGCTTGCCCATGCGATGGGTTACCGTTTTCGGCTGCACCGGAAGGACCTGCCCGGTTCGCCCGATCTCGTATTCCCGGGCCGACGCAGCGCTATCTTCGTGCACGGATGCTTCTGGCACGGCCACGATTGCGCGCGCGGGGCGCGGGAGCCAAAAACGAACTCCGACTATTGGCGCGCGAAGGTGGCGGGAAATCGGGCGCGCGACATCCGCGTCGCGACCGAACTGGCGGCCCTCGGGTGGCGCGTCATGACTTTATGGGAATGCGGCCTGCGAGACCAGGACGCGACCAGCGCGGAGATATCGCATTTTCTGGGAGAGCGGGGCGCATGAGGAAGGTCTAGAATTTCGGGGATAATCGCGACAAAGGCTGGCGCGTAAAGTGGGGCGGCCCGAACGAATCTCAGGATCATGCGCCGTCCCGCGTGTTCCTCGACGAGCCGTTTCCCGCTAACCTTCCTGCGACCGTTTCCTGCCTGTCCTGCGACAAAGGGTTCGCCGACGAGGCTTATCTCGCCTGCCTGCTCGAATGCGTTTTGGCAGGACTATGCGATCCGGAAAAAATCGTTCGTCCCAAAATCGCGAAGATTCTGGAGGGCAACCCGACGCTCGCTGCGGAAATTGAGCGAGGGCGTAGCGTCACGGACGACGAAATAGTGTTCGCCGTTGATCATCGGCGCGTCCGCAATGTCGTTTTGAAACTTGCCCGGGGCCATGCCGCGTATGAACTGAATGCGCCGCAGCTCGACGAACCGGTCAATGTTCGCATCATGCCGATCATGCCGATCATGCAGATCATGCGGATCATGCGGATGAGCGAGGCGGACTACGAGGCGTTCGAGCAGGATACCGGTGGATTGTCTGGCTGGCCGGAAGTCGGCAGCCGGGCGATGAACAGGGTTATCATCGCGTTGAGAAAGTCCTTCGTCGAAGACTGGCTCATCGTGCAGGAAGGAAACTACCGCTATCGGACGTCGCAAGACGGCGGCTTGCAGCTACGCTTCGTAATCCGGGAATATCTCGCCTGCGACGTGCTGTGGGAGTGATGGCTGCGTCATCGTCGATGACGCGGCCTATCGGCTATGCGGTGACCTTCGAGGCGGGTCGTGTCCCAGGAGGTGGTGTAGGTTCGTCGGTAGCGGAGCTGACCGGACGCG
>Ga0233335_1000053_pt1 | contig 44196 bp, 37 predicted proteins | sample GEONDECOMP222_FD_180695 | JGI IMG/M metagenome (GOLD analysis project Ga0233335, IMG submission 180695) | Leaf litter microbial communities from Shasta-Trinity National Forest, California, United States - GEON-DECOMP-222 | ecosystem: Environmental > Terrestrial > Plant litter > Unclassified... | reverse complement strand
CGCGGTTCCCATTGATCAATACCCATCGCATTTAAATACCATTGACGTTTTTGTTCTGGAGTCATATTAGAAATGCACTTACAAAGTCTGTTATTTTTTACTGACTCCGGGTGAATAAGCAATATAAGGAGGCTCCTTAGTCTCGGGGGAGTCAGCAGATAATTCAAAAAATTTTGCTGGACCTGCTGGCAAGACTCCGCTACTGTAAGCTTTGCTCTCAGGCATGCTAATCAGGCTTGCTTTACTAGCATCCAGACTACTATTGTACTCTGATGGTGGCTTTACATCAATCCAGGCTGCTGACCCATCACTCCATACAGAGGAGCCCAAAGGTTGTTGTATTGATGATGGGATGGTTCGTTCAGTGAGACTCTCTTCTTCTTTAGGAGCGAGCGGTAGCATATACCAAGGGAGAGTATAACCTTGCAAAGGTTCAGGTAAAGTAACTGTAGGCAATTCATTCACTGATGTGGGTGAAATAGCTGCCTTGTCTTTAGTCAGTTTTTCGAATGTTGTTTTTATGTTTTGTAGACATGCTCGTTCTGCATCGGTCTGGTCGTGGACCTTTTGTTGAATAGTAATGAGTAAGTCGTAAGGAGAAATATCATGTCTATTTTTTTTGAAAGGATCTGCGCCTTTTGCTAATAAGTAATCTATTGTTTCACTTTGGTATTTTGATCTTATCATAATCTCAAAATGAAGGGCTGTATTACCTTCTTCATTTTGCATTTGAATGTATTTTTCTTTTAAGTCTTTCGCATGAGGCAATAAATGTTTAGCCAGTGGTATTGGTTTTTCGGGATTATCAGGATTCGGAATGACAATGGGCATCCCTAAAAGAATAGCAGTCATAAAAGGCGTATTACCTTCATCATTGATTGCTAAAGTATTCGCTCCCTTCTTTTTTAAAAAGGTAATCATGTACGATTTATCTTGCTCTATATCACGTGTGACACAGGCCCAATGCAATGGCGTCCAACCATATTTATCTTTAATATTAAGGCTAAGAGTCTGTTTCGCATTTCCCAATTTAAATAATATTTCTACAGTATTTTCTGCTATATCTTTTTGCTCACGCGAAGCCCATAGTTTAAGATTGTTAAATCTGCTAATCTTTTTTTCTTTCCAATCAGCATTCCACATCATAATGGCATAATGCAGTGCATTTTGTCCCGCATGATTAGTAGCAGTAAAATCAGCTGAGTGTTTATTTAAAGCGTCAATGACTTCAGGTTGCGTGCAGCAGACTGCGTAATGAATAGGTTTATTCCCTTCTTGATCAGCTGCATTTGAAGATGCTTTCTTGTCCAATAATAGCTGTACGATTTCTCGTTTTCCATGCTGGATTGCTAAATGTAGTGGTGTTTGACCTCGATCATTTTTAGCCTCAAGGTTTGCTCCCTTATTAATGATTAATTTGGCAATTTCATTTGCTGCAGTATCATGATTGTCCTTTGCAGAGGGAGAATATGCAATTGCTAAGTGTAATAATGTTTGTTTTTCTGTATTGAAAAGATTAATGTCAGTATCGTTGTGTTCTATAAGTATTTTGCATACCTTAGGATTAAAGTATTCTCTTATTAGCGTAAGATGTGCAGCAGTACTGCCTTGATCATTTTGTATGTTGATTAAACCGGGTTCTTTTGTTAATAAAAATTGGACTAACTCACTAGCCTTAAGGTCAGGATGTTCAAGAGTAGAGGCAATATGAAGACAAGTTTGATTTTGTATGCCGCGCGCTGTAAGCGTAATACTATTACTCGATAACAGTGTCCCTAGTTGAGTAATGCACCCACTGCCATACGTACGTATTTCTCTATGAAAATCGGGTTCCTTTCCTAAGGGTTGCGCAGTAACAGCTTGATTGAGAGGAAGGTTGCTGTAGCTGTCAGGCTGAACGGGTGTGGGTGGTATGACGTTAACAGAAGGCTGGGTGACTGCTGGGTTCTGATAAATACTTGGGGTTGCAATACAAGGAGCACGAAGAGCGACAGGTGAAGTGCCGGTTCCGGTGTCTACATATTGATGATGCGTTCGATCAGTTGCTATTGCTATTTGTTCTCGGTTGAGTGCGGCTTCTTCTGCAGCTCTTTTTTGCGCCTCCCTCTCCTTCTTCACTTCCTCCGCTTCTCTGTGTAGTTCATGAATTAAACGCATAGGTGCAAGTGTATCAAATCCGAATACCGAGTAAATCGCCTTATTGAACCAATTGCCATCTTCTTCTGTTTTATGATCTTCCATGTTACCTCCTTAATTTGTGCTTTGTAATCGAAGTATCATTACGATATAAAATTTTTAATTTTATATATAATTATCAAGATATAAGATCTTTCTAAAAGAAGCTAGTCTCTCTCATTCATATTGAAGAATAGTAAAGCTTATGTTATTACATAGGCTACATGTCATCAATTTTTAAAACTTTGCAACAAAGAGCAGGGATACAAAGATGGGTGAGTCATTCAGCAATAAGTTCAATAAGGGTTACCATAATTATGAAAAAGGAACATTCAATGTTGAGAAGGTTAACAATTGTCACGGTTTTATTGATAAACAGTATTTCTTATCAAGCAGTCCAGGATATCTCTGCTTTAGCTTATGGTAGCCTAGGTAGTGTTACTTGTTATATGCAAAATCGTTCTGAAGTTTTCGGAAAACCTATAGCAGGAGGTTTTGGAGGCATTGGGAGAGTGTCTGACAACATTGAGATGGAAATCAGTAGTCTTTATTTTATCCCTCTAGAAAGCAAAATATTAGAATTACATGCAGAAACTGTGGAACTACAAAAAAATGCATGGTCAATTTATATGCTGCTGAGATTACGCTTGAGAAATTATATTGAGCAAGTGTTTTCATTTGATATTAAAGATGAAAATTTTTATGGTGCAATAGGGTCTTTTCACATGATTCCTTCAGTGGTTAGGTATGAGAGCAGCGATCAGTTCACAAAAAAGAGAATCAATACCAAGTTTGGTCTAGGTACAGCCCTTTTTATAGGAGCTGGATATAAATATAATGTCAGTTCTTGGGGCGTCATTGATATACAAATCGGCCGAGTGCAGTCCTTAAATCTCTCTATAGATTCCACTTGGATAGCGAAAGCTGGTTTTGGTATTCAAGTATTATAAATTTATATTCTTTCCAAACCCATGCCTATCAAAACGAGATTGCTTTAATAGCATTGATATTGTGGCATGGGAGATTTACTGTAATAATATAGAGGTATTTTGGGCGATAGCCTATATTTTTCTTGAGTTTTATATGCGTATTCAGTAGCCTTAAACTATTTCAAATCAGTAAGGAGTATCAGTGAACAAAATATATTAAGGGTAAGCGTATATCGATGAAGAAAGCACTTTCATCCAATTGTGGATATTGTAAATACTGATTTAATATGGACACTTTCAGTTGATATTCATGTTCTATTTATCTATCTACTTCAAATGAGTCTAATGTTTAAAAAAATTTTTACCTTAATTGCCTTCTCATTCTGTGTGATGCCTACCCTTGAAGCCAGTGATCAATCCCCTCATTTTAATTTATACAATCAACCAAAAAAACGTACGCTGCGCTCGTATGATGCTGCGCTTGCAAATACTAATATATCATCCGGTGCCAAAGGATTGATGAGACTACGGGTACGCTATAGTGGTTGGTATGCTAACGTTGGACCGTCGGCTATTCATCTTCCCTTGCCTAGTTTTTTAATTGGAGAGAATGTTGCGTTTCCAAATCATGCAGCAGCCAAAAGTGATACTGCTAGCATTACTTCTAAAAAAAGCACTGGGTTCGGCTTTTTGCGTAATGCTAAACCTACTGCTGCAGAGCCTAAAAAAATCAAAAATCTTGCACCAGTCAATCCTTATTCATCATTAGCAATACCTTTTCGCTTATCTCCTTCTGAGCAAAACACCATTTCTCTTGAAAAGTATTGGTTTCCTCTGGATATGCAGTGCGGTTATCGTATTTCCAAGAATTTAGCGGTTGAAGCAGCCTTACCGGTGAGTTGGTGGTCTACTGATGAAAAAGCGAAATCTATCATATGCTTACCTAATACTGCCGTAAAAATAATCATGCCTTATGATGCGCAATCAGAATTTTTTGTCAAAATAGGCATTATCGCACCTATGGCAATCATAAAAAAAGCAAAAAGATCTTACTCATCTAATGTTAATGATAGAACAAATGACAGAAAAAATAATAGACAAAAGGGCCAATATCACCCTGTGGAGTGGGACAGGAAATTTACTTGGACAGCAGCTTTAGGTATGGATTTCAAACTCAATTCACAAATGAGTATACATGCTTCATTAAATGGGATAGGGTCTTTAAAGACCAAGGAAAAGACGATGGGTAGAAGTTCTACTACAATAGCCTCTTCTCAAACCCCTATTTTTATCAAAGTACGCATTGATTATAAAGTCTTATAAAAGTTTTTGATTAATCTTTAATGCTCTCTAAAGGTGGAAGATCAACTTTTTCGACGCGCTCGAAATGCTGAGTAATCTTCTTGGCAGAAACTTGAGCATCTTGAATATCTTCATGGGCTTGTTGGACGTGTTGCGCTAACTTATGCATGCGCTGTTGGAAACGTATAAAGTCTACCTTTAAACCGTTCAGATGCTTTTGAATGAGATGAGCCTGTTCGCGCGTTTGTGCATCTTTTAAAACAGCCTTGACTGTGGTCAGAATCGCCATTAATGTGGAGGGAGATGTTAACCAGACTCTTGCTTGTTGCGCTTCTTCAACAATGACACTATGATTCGTATGAATTTCTGCAAAAATCGTTTCAGCCGGTATAAATAAAATCACACTATCGGTTGTCTCACTCGGAATGATGTATTTGGTTGCAACCGCTTGAATATGATTGCGCATATCTTGACGGAACTGTATTTGAGCAGCGCGACGGGTTAAATCAGCTAAAGTATGATCAATAGAGCGCCTAAAGTTTTCTAAAGGAAATTTAGCATCAATAGCAATTGTGCCGGTGGGTGGCGGTAAAAACAAGACACAATCTGCTCGTTTTTGATTGCTAAAAGTATGTTGAAATTTAAAAGAGGCAGGAGGTAGTGTATTTTGGATTAAATCCATGAGTTGCATTTCGCCAAAAGCGCCTCGGGCTCTTTTATCAACCAAGATTTGTTGTAAGCTCATCACTTGACCTGATAGTTCACTCATTTGTTGTTGTGCTGCATCAATCAAAGATAAACGTTCCATAATCTGCCCAAAGGTTTCTGTGGTTTTCACCAAGCCATCAGAAAGGCGTTGTTCAACATAACCGCCTAGACTGTGTAATTGACTATTTAAAGTTTCATTTAAGTGATCAATGCGCTGGCCGATACTTTCATTGTTTTGCTGTAAATGGGTTTGAATCAGCCCAAAACCTTGCAGTTGATGTTGATCAAAATTTTGTCTTTGGGTATGTAAGGCTTGCCAGAGTTCTGTTTTCAGTTCATGTAATGCTTGTTGATGCGCAAGCCGGGATTCATGGATACGATCTAAGACCATATTCCATTCTGCATTCCGTATGCCCTGATTTTGCAAATAATAAAACACACGCACGACTACAATAAGTATAAAGATGCCTATGCCAATAATGCTTATTACGTGCCACAAGGTGAAAGGAAGGTCAAATCCTAATACATTATTCATTTTGATGAAGAAACACTTTCTAGCATTTGGAGTGTTTCTAATACTGAAGCAGCTGCAGCTTGTTCAGCTTGACGTCTCGTTTTGCCTGTGCTTGTATGTTGAATGGGTTTTGATGTATCTGTGGGATGCTGAAGTGCACAAGTAATTGCAAAGATAGGCTCATGCCCTGTGCCCGTTTGTTTGACGAGGTGATAGTAGGGTAACGGTAACTTTCTAGCTTGTAAATATTCTTGTAAGGCAGTCTTAGGATCTTTGGGTGGTTGCGTACCGATATCGATCAATTGATTTAAATAGGGTTGATACCACTTAAGAACATAAGTTTCACAGTGTAATAATTGTCTTTCACAATCAAGGTAGATAGCCCCAATAATCGCTTCTAATGCATTGGCTAATAAGCTCGATCGCATAGATCCTCCTTGTTTTGTGAGACTATACGCTAATTGAAGATATTTTTTTAAATCTAAATGATCAGCCAATTGCGCTAATTGCTTTTCACAAACTAGTATCGAGCGCATATGACTTAATGAGCCCTCAGTAGCATCAGGATACTGTTTGAATAAAGCCATTGAAATAATAGTATTGAGAACAGAATCTCCTAAGAATTCTAAACGTTCATTATGAGCTTTACTGATACTACGATGCGTTAATGCAGTGATCAGTAAAGTAGGATTTTGAAAGGTATAACCTAACTTTTGACTGATGGATCGTAAATGATACTGCTTCATAAAGAATATAGGTTATACTAAGCAGACTAATTTTTTGCCTCAATCTATATTTTGATAGCACGATAGCCGCTTATCTTGCCTGATAGAACGATTGAAGATCCTTTTTTATTTATTAGGTTTAATGTAGTGAGCCAGTTGTTCTTGAAGTTCGCCACTGGCATATAAAGCAATCATAATATCGATGCCACCTATTAATTGGCCTTCGAGGTATAGTTGTGGGAAAGTTGGCCAATTTGAAAGCTCAGGCAGTAATTTTCGTGTCTCAAGTCTATCAGAAGGTGTCAGTACATTAAATGATTTGAATGAGGAGATGCCACATTGTTGCAAAATGACCACAGCTTGCTGTGAAAATCCGCATAAAGGTTGGTCTGGTGTACCTTTCATATACAATAAAACCGTATACTGATTAATTTGTTCTTGAAGCAATTTAAGTTTTTCTTGCCGTGTCATAGGTGCAGTTGTCGACATGATTTTTTATATAGACGAAGATGATTGTATTGTACAACAAATAGCATTTAAGTCTAGTTGCGTCAAATGAGGGTTTCATATGTATCTACGTAATTGTATAAGATGAATGCGATAAATAAAGTTATAGGTGGATTTTTGGGATTTTTGTTCGCAGGCCCCATAGGCTGTTTTTTGGGAATTTTAATCGGACATATTTTTGATAAAAACTTTTATCATCAATACGATGCTAATTTTAGATATCAAAATCTTGGAGTACAGCAATTATTTTTTGAAATAACATTTTTAGTGATGGGATATATCTCTAAATTAGAAGGTAGCGTATCTCAGAGTTCAATCGATAATGCCAGAAAGATCATGCATACAATGGCTCTAAATGAATCGAGTCGTCTTCAAGCGATGCATTTATTTAATCAAGGCAAACAGCCTGATTTTGCACTAGACATTACTTTAAGCCGTTTATTAATAATCAGTCATCAAGATAAGGCCTTATTAAAGCAATTTTTAGTAATACAAACACAAGCTGCGATAGAAAATGGCGTTATTTCACCTGTTAAAAGAAAAGGGCTTATGACTATCTATCGAGCTTTAGGTTTCAAAACGATTCCATTTAATTGGTTTGAACCTTTTGTAGAAGCATCTTACAATTACGAGAGCTATCAAAGAAAAAATCATTATGAGCACAATCGTCAACAGGATGTATTTTACAATCGATATAACAACGATTTTAATCCCTATCAAATCCTTGGCGTATCTGAAAAAGCGACCATTAAAGAAATTAAACAAGCTTATAGGCGTTTATTAAATCAACTCCATCCTGACAAGCTGGTTTCTAAAGGTCTATCTAAAAAGGAATTAGAACAAGCTAAACAAAAGATGATCGCAGTTCAAAAAGCTTATGAGGTTATCCAGAAATCCAGAAGATTTTCTTAGGAAGGATCACCTTTTGCAAGCATCGATATCTTCATCAACTATTTTCAGTGCTAAGTTATGAGCGGATTTAAGTTTGAGGTGCTGCAAGTCGTCAATGCTATACATACAGCAAGTAATATGCACATTGATGTCAGCAATACACAGGATCAATTCTCTCTAACAAGGGATGGATTATTGGTATTGGTAAAGGAATTGGGTATGCTTGCCTTTATTTATCTGGTCAATGAAATTATGAGTATACGCTAGGTTAATTTAGTGCAAAATTAAGTTAAGATAGATGAAAGTTTTGACTTGCTTGGTCTTTTAAGAAACTGCATACTCAGTTTAATAATATAGTGAAATTAATATGTCTTCTTCGTGTGATCATTTTTTAGAAAAATTAAATTCTTGCCAAAAACAAGCGGTCTTAGTCAAACAAAAACATCTTCGCATTATAGCAGGTGCAGGTAGTGGCAAAACGCAAGTATTAACTTGTCGTATTGCTTATTTAAAGGGCACGAGTCACCTCTTGCCAGATCAATTCTTAATAGCTACTTTTACAAATAAAGCGGCTAATGAAATGAAGGAGCGCTTATCCAAATTGTTAAATGAATCTCATCATTCAATGTGGATTGGTACTTTTCATAGTGTAGCCAATCGTATGTTACATCAGCATGCACAACTTGCGGGTTTATCCTCTTCTTTTCAAATTCTTGATTCGAGTGATCAACAGCAAATCATTAAACGCCTTATTCGCGCTAAAGGATTAGATGAAGGGCGTTTCGTACCTAAGAACGTACAAGCTTTTATTAATCAACAAAAAGATAAAGGATTAAGAGCGCATCAAGTCAGCACCGCAGAAGATAACCCTTATGAAAGAGTGATGCAACAGCTTTACCAAGCTTATGAGCTTCATTGCCAACAAGCGCAAGTTGTCGATTTTTCTGAATTACTTTTACGTACTTACGATCTATTAAATGAGCAACCTCATATTTTGCAACATTATCACAAGCAATTTCGCCATATTTTGGTCGATGAATTTCAGGATACGAGTGCGATGCAATATAATTGGATTCGATTAATAGCAGGTCCTGATACTTGGTTAACGATTGTAGGTGATGATGATCAATCTATCTATAGCTGGAGAGGGGCTCGTATTGAGAATATGCATCGCTTCGAGCATGATTTTCCTAATAGTGAAACCTTATACTTAGAACAAAATTACCGCTCTCCCGGTATTGTGTTAGCAGCGGCTAATGCCTTGATTGCCAACAATCAAGAGCGATTAGGTAAAACGCTTTGGACTGCAGGGGATATAGGAGAGCCTATAGCTGTTTATGCAGCTTTCAATGATCTTGATGAAGCCCGTTTCATTGTCAAACGTATTCAAGAAGCTAAGAAAAAAGGAATTGCTTATAAAGATATGGCATTACTTTATCGCTCTAATGCGCAATCTCGTATTTTAGAGGAAACTTTATTACAGTTTCGTATTCCTTATCAGGTCTATGGTGGTTTACGTTTCTTTGAACGCGCTGAAGTCAAAGATGGATTAGCTTATTTACGTTTGGTCAATTATACCAATGACGATACAGCATTTGAACGCATTATTAATACTCCTACAAGAGGTTTAGGCGAAAAAACAATAGAGATTTTGCGTCAAATTGCTCGCGATGAGGGTTCTTCCCTCTATCAAGCAAGCCAATATGCACTAGAAGCCAATTTATTATCGGCGCGTGCTGTTAATGCTCTAAATGCTTTTATGAAACTCATTCATCAAATGCAGCTGGGCATTAGTCAAATGTCGGTAGGGGAACAAACGGAATATATTTTGCAAACCAGTGGTCTGCTATCTCATTATCAAAAAAATTCGTTTGAGCGTACGCAAGCAAAATTTGAGAATTTAAATGAGTTAATTTATGCTGCGAGACAATTTGTACCTGAATCTAATGAAGACAATGCTCTAGCTAATTTTTTAAACCGTATGACACTAGAAGCAGGGGATTACAACGCAGATAATGAAGTGGAAAAAGGCGTACAATTAATGACTTTGCATGCGGCTAAAGGATTAGAATTTCCTTTAGTCTTTCTAACCGGATTAGAAGAAGGGCTCTTTCCAAGTCATATGTCGCTTTCAGAGCCTGGACGTTTAGAGGAAGAACGCCGTTTGTGTTATGTGGGCATGACGCGTGCTATGCAGCAATTATATATCACATATGCAGAAATACGTCGTCACTACGGTAATGAAACCCATAGGACAGCTTCTCGTTTTTTAAAAGAAATTCCTGAGAAACATTTAAGCTATATTCGACCAACTGCTAGAGTATCTTTTAGTTCACAATTTTCTGGAAGAAGCGCTTTGGCTGATTTTCCAGATAGTACAAAAACCGAAAAAGCTTTATCGGCGACTGGCTTTCAAATACATCAACGAGTCAGACATCCCAGTTTTGGGCTAGGTACTATTTTGAATTACGAAGGTGAAGGCACTTATACGCGAATACAAGTTAAATTTGATGGACATGGTGCAAAGTGGTTAGTCTTGAATTTTGCGAAATTGGAGGTTGCTTCATGAAGGATGCGGCTGTTTAAAGTGGAACAATTCTTATGATGTTAGTCCAAATTAATTTTTTTAAATATTGGATATGCGCTTTATGAAACCTTTTTCTTTTATAAAGATAAGTAGCCTATTTTATTTAGTTGCCGCCTGGATATTGATAAAACCTATTCCAATGATGGCAACACCTTCTCTCAAACAGTATATTACGCTTGATCGTGCTGCAGGTTATAATCAACCGATGCAGAGTACTTACCTACTGCAAAAACACTCTCAATTAGATGTCCCGTTTGATAAAAATATAAATCTATGGGTCAACTTATATGATCGTTCAGAAGGACGTAAAATTTCGGGAGGCAACCTGCAACTTCATTGGCCCACTAACTATTGGTCGAGTTTTCATGTCATGCTCGGTGGATTAGCTGCTCCCTCAACTAGGGGGGTACCCGTTCAGCTTGAAGAAATGTTCTCTCAATTGCATGTTATGATGGGTGATCTCAAGCAATATCCTGTTGCTTGTCAAGTCGGCTTATTCGATCTGCCCTTTGGGCGAAATGCTTCACATATCCTCCCTGCAGAACTGAAATATACACAACAGATTTGTAGACCCTTGCGCAAAAAAATAGGATTGAATCTCATTTTAGCTACTCCCCCCGTTGCGGAGAGAGTACTCGTGAATTTTTTTCTTGCTCTTGATTTGCCTTCTTTGACCAAGCAGAAGCATCATATGCTATCAGGGGGTATTAGTACCCACTGTCCACTGACTTTTTATAAATGGTTAAAATCCAACGTCGGTGGTGGCATCTATATTCATACTACTCATTATCAACGGCAATGGAATATTTATGCTGAAACTCTATTAAATTTTTGGAGAATCTATGTTGAAATGACACAAATGCAAAATGATTATGTTGCGTTTCATGCTGAATCGTCTGTGCATTTTTCTGTTTTACAGCGCCCGACCGCATTAGTTGGTCTATTTGAACATGGCAGGTTTGGAAAGGAAAATGTCCATAATGATATTTTAGCAGTCTGTAAGGTACAGGACCGTAAATACCTTAGTATGATTGTTGGTGTTAAAATTGATGCTAATCAACTCGTGCATAAAGTACAAGGTCAACCAGATGCGTGGAGCAAGTTATCGAGTTTTATTTTGAGAATAGAATTGGCTTATCCTTAAGGCTTGCAAGCAATATTATATTTTAATAATTCGTTAAACTAGGCTATACTAGAACACAAGCTGACCAGGCGATCGCTATACCTTGCAAGGTATAGAGGAAAGTCCGGGCTCCATAGGGCACAGTGCCAGGTAATCCCTGGGAGGTGTAAATCTACGGAAAGTGCAACAGAAAATAAACCGCCTATTTAAATTATTAAATACGGTAAGGGTGAAACGGCGTGGTAAGAGCACACCGCTTTATTGGTAACAGTAAAGGCATGGCAAACCCCACTGGGAGCAAGATCAAATAGTGACCTTAGTTTCAAATAACGACGTGTGGTCCGCACGAGGTTCGGGTAGATCGCTTGAGGGACTAGGTGACTAGTCTCCTAGAGGAATGATCGTCCACGACAGAACCCGGCTTATCGGTCAGCTTATTTATTAAAATCATTTCGGTAAAATTACTTTCAAAAAGCAATTATTATATATTATTTAATAGAGAGACCGTTACTATTAATCATATTTGTCTAAAGGAGGCAGCTCACTATGAATCAAAGCTTAATGCCCTTAAAATTAGATTTAGCTTCGCTAAGCAGCGTCGATTATTATTTTAACCAAATTAGAAAAATTCCAGTGCTGAGCGCTGAAGCGGAACAGAGTTTGGCAGAAGATTTTTATTATCATCAAAACTTAGAAGCTGCTCGGCAATTAGTAGTGTCTAATCTGCGTTTTGTCGTCTATATTGCACAGGGATATACCAATTATGGCTTACCTATCAACGATTTAGTGCAAGAAGGCAATATTGGTCTTATGAAAGCGGTAAAGCGCTTTAATCCTACTATGAAAGTGCGCCTTATTTCTTTTGCTGTCCATTGGATTAAAGCTGAAATACAAGAGTTCATTTTGCGCAATTGGCGCATTGTTAAAGTAGCCACTACTAAAGCAAAACGTAAATTGTTTTTTAATTTACGTAAAGCAAAAAAACACCTCGGATGGTCTACACAGAAAGAAATTAAATCAGTCGCTCAAGAGCTCGGTGTGCCAGCGGAAACGGTTCAAGAGATGGAAGCGCATTTAATTAGTAAAGATATTAGTTTTAATACTTATGCCGATGACAGTCATCAGGAAGACACTATCAAGGCTGCCTATCTTCCCGTTGCTGCGTTTTCGGATGGACGGTATAATCCTGAACAATTGTTAGAAGGTAATAATTTTGCAGATTGGAGCACACAATCTCTGAAGCAAGCATTAGAAGTACTAGATAAACGTAGTCGTAATATTATTGTACAAAGGTGGCTGACAGAACCTAAAAGCAAACTCAAAGATTTAGCGAGATATTATAATATTTCGATTGAACGCATCCGTCAGCTTGAGAAAAATGCTATTAAAATATTACGCCAGACTTTAGCAGAACCCGCTTAATGAATGTGATAAACTATTTGAAAAAGCTTTTTAAGCCCAATCATTATATTAGCGAAGCTGATCAACTCTTGGCGCATATTCGCCAAAGCAACTTAGCTAAAACGCCTGGCCGCGCTGAGAAGATTGAATATTATCGGTTATTAGCGATTCAACGTGATCAACCCAAGATCGTTAAAAAGAAAAATCACTTTTAATGAGCTAGGGTTGTCAATATTCATCTTTGCAGTTAGTCAACTATGCACCCATTGTATGTGCTAGAGCGTTTAATTCAAATAAGATGACGTAGAATCACTAAGTCACTTTTTACACAACCTTTATCTTTCAAGGGGTATGAGTGTTATCGCCAGTTGATGATGTGACTTCTATTCCGTGCGACTCAGGTAAAGCTCGGCCGATCAATTAACGCTCTTTTTGCCGAATTTTCATAAAAGTAATGCATCAAGGCTACTTAAAGTGAAATTGCAATCTAGATTCATTGCAATCGGTTTCTGTGTCCATTTTAAATCGAGGAAAGCAGGGGGGGCACACTAGGCCAAGAAACTCGTTTTTTTTCTCGTTGAAATTGCATAAGTAACAATGCATTGATCATTCGCTCTGAGACTGCCCGAGCTGGTTGATGAGTTTGTCTAGCATGCTCTTGTATTTGTATATTTGTGCTGTCTGTACAACGTGAAACGAGCTTATTAAAGCGTATTTGATCAACTATTAATCTTACAACGTCCTGATTTAGCTGAGGAAAGACTTTTTGGAGAGCCCCTGCGAATGACTGTCCTTGATCCGTAAAAATCTTATGCTGATCTAGAAAAAATTGATTGTATAAGATGAAGTGCAATTCTTTTTCCCATGCTTCCTTGGATATATTTTCAGGTCGAGTCAGTGATAAGTTTTTTTCAACAGACTGCAATAGTTCTCTAAGCGAACTTTGTACTTGCTGTTTTAACTTTTCTGATATGGACTGATGATCAAAAAAACTGGGCTGATGTTGGTAAGCTTGATATGGGTCTGCTCCATATTTTAATAGTACTTCAATAGTATTGATGGAGGCATTATTCTGTCCTGCAATTAGCAAAAGGCTGCATGCGTTTCCGAATTTATTAGTATAATGAACATTATCACCATGTTCCAGTAGCAATTGGATGGTTTCAGGTGAATTTTCATACTGCAGTGCTGTGCATAAAGGAGTACTATACTCTGCCCGTTCAATATAGTTGACCTCGGCCCCATATTTCAGGAGTAGCTTGACGGCTTCTGCTGAAGCAGTTTTGAGTGCTATTGTCAAAGGTCTGGAATTATAAGGACAATTTGCATTAGCTCCATATTTGAGGAGCAACCCAATAGTCTTTACAGAGGCTTGGTATTCTAGCGCTACTGTCAAAGGTGTTTCTCCTGCATCATCGGTTATATGGTTGGCGTTTGCTTTATTTACCAGTAGAAAATCAATTATTTCCTCTGAAGCTCCATACCTCAGTGCACACAACAAGGCTGTTTCTCGATTATGCTCACTAACGTGTTTGTCAACGTTAGCCTTGAGTGTTACAAGTAGCTTAGTAAGTTCGAGATTGTTTGTCTGAACTGCGACAATTAAGGCAAATGTTTGATCATCTTCTACAATGAAAGTTGTATTAATCAGTTCGGGAGATTGCATACAAAGTCTTTCAATTTGCGCAAGTTTGCCAGCTTGTAGGGCTATTATAAAATCTTGTTTTATTTGATTATTCATTAACTCAAGGTCGATATATAAACTATGCTCACAGGGTAACATATTATTTTCTGTTGTCTATTTGTTACAATTTCGCATTGAAACCAGATACTGCAAATATTATTAGAAACATTCATTTAATGAAAAGCACCGGCACCTAATGCTCAATGAGATATCCCTATTACTAAGTTCATTGAGTGCCTCCTACTCAGTTCCCCATTTGCTCGATGATGCACCGGCAATGCTTTAAAACTTGATAAAAAGCGTTTTCGATCAGCTAGATTGAATCGTGCCTTCTTTAAGGATATAGTAAAAATATTTCTACCTTCTGTATTGAACTATAATATATGCATAAGATTAGAAGTTACTACACTAAAGATAAATTTTTAACTCCTTATAAAAAGATTTATTAATAATTTTTTTAGAAAATCTATTGAAAGGACAGGAATTATGTTCAATAGCACGGATGCTAATGTATCCCCTTATATACCTTGGTATGCATTCAGAAAATTGACATGGATGTCAGACTAGAAGACCTGGAGCCACGGATTCTAGCAATACAACTAAAAAAAGAATTGGACTGTGAAGATACAACCCAAGAAGCGCGAGTCAGTTTACTAGATCAAGCAGTTTCGCATCAACGTCCCGATATTATTCAAAGGCTATTGCAAGCAGGTGCATCTCTTTTTACTTTGAAGAGTACAGTTCTTTACTCACTTATTCATGAGGATTGGAAGATACACCGATTGAAGCAATTAGAAGTACTGAAAATCTTTGTAGCAGAGAACCTAACCCATTTTTATACATCTTACAAGTGGGGATCACCTTTAAATGCTATTATTGTTGACACCGGAAAACGGGATATGCTTTACACTTGCATAGATATTGGTATTTGACTATATAAACCCTTCTATTATACGATACAGATCGGGGTTACTCTACCCTATACACAACCGTATTCAGAGATTAGAGGAAACAGGTCAATTAAACATTTTGGATGATAGACGGCGTCTAGATATAAATGTTTATTATCAGCTACAACAGCTGATCGAGCAAAATCAGTTGTCAGCGGTTATTTTGCCTTTAATTCAAAAAACTAAGGAAATACATCCCAATTTATTAAATGTTTTTCATGTGAGTGGCATCGCTGGCTATACGTTATTTTATAAACCCGGAACTTTTACAGGCTCGATTTTGTGCACCCTATTTTAATTTGAATGCTCCTCTACATGGTATCCTCGAAAATAAGCAATGGAAATTAGAAAAGCTGCTCAGTACGATATTAAGATATTTGATGTAAAAGGCTATGAGAATAAAACGGCGCAAGAGATGTTCATGCAAGATTACGCATCTCCTAAAAATATCCTAGAGCTGATTTTAAACCAAAACAGAGCATTGACACCATCTATAGGAAGCTTTCAAGTGATCGATCGATCCGATCTAAGGCACGACGATATAATATCTTGCTATGCGTCACGTCAACAACGACAATCGATGATTTGTAGGCCTTAATATATTGAGAACTAGTTTAAATCGACTCCCTATTTTTCTTTATGATCTTAGGGGTCATAAATTATTTAAAAAGATCTCTGACCTTATGCAATCCATTGATCAAAGTCTCAATATCCTCCTGTGTATTGTAACAAGCTAAAGAGATTCGTGTTGTAGCGGGAATGTTAAAATATTCCATTAATGGCATTGCGCAGTGGTGACCTGCACGAACCGCAATGCCTTCTGTATTTAAGATAGTAGCAATATCGTGAGAATGAATATCTTTTATAATAAAAGAAATAACAGCAATCTTTTGAGCTGCTGTTCCAATCAATTCCAGGTTAGGAATAGTACTTAATGCTTGAGTGGCAAAATCTAATAATTGCTCTTCATGTTGTTGTACAAGAGTCCAATCTAAACCATTTAGATAATCAATGGTAGCACCCAAACCAATGGCTTCTGCAATGGCAGGCGTGCCCGCTTCAAACCGATGAGGTGGATCCCGATAATCAACTTGTGTAAAACTAACGCGTTCGATCATACCGCCACCGCCTTGCCAAGGAGGCATCTTTTCCAAATATTTCATTTTAGCGTAGAGTACACCAATCCCGGTAGGTCCATACATTTTATGACTAGAAAAAGTATAAAAATCACAGTCTAAAAATTGTACATCAATAGGGAAATGGGTGACTGCCTGCGCACCATCTAATAAGACAGGAATACCTTGTGCATGCGCTAATGCAATAAGCTCTTGGACAGGATTAACAGTACCAAGCACATTTGAGACATGTGTCACGGCTATGAGCCGAGTTTTAGAATGGATCAACTTATGAATATTGCTTAAATCCAATTCTCCTGCGGTTGTTATCGGAATAACACGTAGTTTTGCACCCGTTCGCATACATAATTGATGCCACGGGACAATATTGGCGTGATGTTCCATATGCGAGATAAGTATCTCATCTTCTGGCTTCAAAAGAGGCATCAAATAGCTATGCGCAATCAGGTTAATAGCTTGTGTCGCACCACTCGTAAATACAATTTCTTCTAATTGTTGAGCATGAATAAAATATTGTATCTTCTCACGCGTTTGTTCAAATAATGCTGTCGCTTCTTCACTCAGCGTATAAATGCCCCGATGTACATTGCTATATTGATGTAGATAAAATTGATTCATTTGATCAATCATCACTTTTGGTTTTTGAGTACTCGCTGCATTATCTAAGTATGCCAACGTTTTACCTGACATCTTGTCATTTAAAAGTGGGAAATCCGATCGAAGATTTTGAATATTAAAGGTAGAGTTTTTCATATGAAATTGGAAAGTTTGCATGCTGTCATTAGCGGATGCAGCATTTAGAATAAGCTTATTTTAAGGTTTATTATTCACTATCACGTTAGCATAAAAAGCTTGTTGGCGCCAATAGTATAGAAATTTTTTTTTCACTTGATCTATTGTCGGACAATCAGTTAAATTTGCGAGTTGCGTGACCGTTAGATGACTAAAACCACAAGGGTTAATATACTTAAAAGGCTCAAGATCCATATTAATATTCAATGCTATGCCGTGGTAACAAGCCCCATGTCGAACACGAAGTCCGAGCGATGCAATTTTATCAAACCCTACATACACTCCGGGTGCCTCTGCTTTAGCATGAGTAATAATATGATACTCTTTTAATACTGCAATAATTGTATTTTCTAAAGCAGTTACTAACGCTCGAATTGAGCATTTCAAGCGTGTTAGATTTAATAAGGGATAGATAATGAGTTGCCCGGGTCCATGGTAGGTGATTTGGCCTCCGCGGTCACTTTTCACAACGGGTATGTTGTTTTTAAACATGATCTCAGTTTCTTTTGTGCTTTTGCCTAAGGTATAAACCGGCCAATGTTCTAAAAACCAAATTTGATCAAGCGTATGAGCCTGTCGGGTTTGCGTGAAATCTTTCATGGCTTCCCAGACCTCAAGGTAGTCACAAAGACCCATGTTTTTTATTTTAAACGGATCTGTAGCAATTATCATACTTTCAAATGAAAAGCGTAACAAATCTTGTAGAATTCTATTCGTGAGAATAAGTGCTGATTATGCAAATCAATGAAAGCGTATTGCATCGTCTTTAATCTACAATCTTACGCTACTATAGCGGAAAAATAGCGCTTCAAATAAGACAATAGTTCAGCAACAGGAATTCGAGTTTGTTGCATAGAATCTCGATCACGCAATGTCACGGTGACATTGTGTAGATCTTGAGTATCAGTGCCTTCTAAACTTTCAAAATCCACCGTAATACAGACAGGTGTTCCGATTTCATCATGTCGACGATAACTTTTCCCAATATTTCCTGAGTCTTCAAAAGCAATAACTCCAATTGATAACTGTTGAATTTTTTGTTTAATTTGCTTTGCAAGTGCCATGAGGGCAGGGTGGTTACGCGCTAGCGGCACGATAGCAACTTTAATAGGCGCTAAATGGGGTTTTAATTTTAAAACAATACGTTGTTTATTACCTATTTTCTCAGTATGATAGGCTTCATTGATGATAGCGAGTACCCCACGATCAATGCCTGCAGAAGGCTCGATGACATAAGGTATAAACCATTTTTTTTCTGCTTGATCAAATAAAGCGAGTTTCTGGGTAGAATCAGTATTCGAAACTACTTTTGCTTTCAAATGAAATTCATTTTGGGCTTTCGTGTGTGAACCTAGATCATAATCAGCGCGATTAGCGATGCCTTCTAATTCCTCAAACCCATGGGGGAATCGATATTGAATGTCTGTTGTCGCTTTTGCATAATGTGCGAGTTCTTCTTGGGGTTGCTGAGCTAAGCGTAAGTTTTGCTCAGATAGTCCCTGTTGTAACCACCATTGGTAACGCCATTCTACCCATTGATGGAACCATTTTTCATCATCTTCTGGTTTGACAAAAAATTCAATTTCCATTTGTTCAAATTCACGTACTCGAAATATAAAGTGGCGCGGTGTAATTTCATTTCGAAATGCTTTTCCTATTTGTGCAATACCAAAAGGTATATTTTTAGGAAAAGCATCGATGATTTGTCTAAAGTTTGTGAAAATCCCTTGTGCAGTTTCGGGGCGCAAGTAAGTATTAGGCTGTTCTTGACTGACTGCACCACTAGTTGTTTTGAACATTAAATTGAAAGCGCGTGGCTCTGTTAGCGTGTCGGACTTGCAATGTGGGCATTTTTTATCGGGAATATGATCAGCACGAAAACGGCGCTGGCATTTTCGACAGTCTACGAGCAAATCTGCAAAAGTACTGTCATGTCCTGAATAATGAAAGGTTAAAGGATGCGATAAAATAGCACTATCTAATCCTATTATATCATCTCGTTGGTATACATAAGTTGACCACCAATGATTTTTTAAGGCATTTTTCAGTTCAATGCCTAATGGACCATAATCGTAAACGCCTTGTATACCCCCATAGATATTGCCACTTGGAAATAAAAAACCCCGTCGTTTACACAATGCAATAATATCATCTAGGTTATTGGCTGCCATAAGCGTTTATAGTTATCTTTGAATATCAATTTGAAGTGCATGAATATTTTTGCCTATTGTATCACCTAAAGCCTTATTGACTAGACGATGACATGCCAGTAAAGGTAAAGGTTTTTTATCCTGCATAAATTTTGGTGAAGCAATGCGTACTACAAAGTGGCCAGCTCCTTCTTCATGGTGTCCTACATGCTGCCAACCTTGATCAATCACTTCTAAAAAAGTGGGGGTTAACTGTTCGTTTAATTGTTTTTCTATCCAATTGATACGAGGGTTTTTTAGATTAAGATTTTTCATGAGTCACTTTAATAAAACGTGATAAATAATAGAAGTGTAACAATAAAAAGAGCACTTTAATGCTCAATAGTCCGAATACTTTAAAGTAAATCCAGCTAGAAGTATCCAAAACATAGGCAATAACAGCATTGAGTAATCCTAAACTAATAAAAAAAACAATCCAGCATCGATTCAGAATAATCCATAACTGATCAGGCAAATCCAGTAAAGGTTTTAAAAAATGTTCGACTAAATTAGTATTTTTCCAGTAGGGGCTAACTGCGCATGCAGTAGCAAGTGCCCAATAAACCAGGCTGGGTTTCAATTTAATCAGTAAACTATTTTGACTGACTAAGCTCGCAGTACCCATAACCATTAATAATAAAAAACTGATCCATTTGAAGGTGGGGATATTGTTCCCTCTAACCCAATAAGTGAACATTTGCAATGATGAAGCTATCATTAAACAAGCTGTTGCTGGATATAAGCCATGCCATCGATAAGCAACAAAAAAAACTAGCATGGTTAGCCATTCAAATAGTAAAGTCATATTAAATATTGTACACTACTGTGGATTTTTCAAAGTGCATCAGGCTTATTTATTTTATAGAGATCTTTTTATGGTATCGTTTTTTGACAAGAGTATCAAAGATTCGGTGCAAATTATTCATCAAGACATTGTATATCAGGGTTATTATCAAGTAAGGAACATTACCTTGCGACATCATTTGCACGATAGTGGTTGGATTAATCCTATACAGCGTGAAGTTGTTATGCGAGGAAATGCAGTTTCGATATTATTATTCGATCCGATGCTATCTCAATTTGCCATGAATGAGCAATTTAGAGTAGGACCTTTTATGGCAGGGGAGTATATTCCAGCGAATGCCACTGATGATTCTCCGTGGTTACTGGAAATCGCAGGTGGCATGATTGATAGCGAAGAATCTTTAGAAGCTGCAGCTCACCGTGAGGCTCTGGAAGAAACAGGATTAATGATCCAACAATTAGTAACTATCGGGGATTATTGGACGAATCCAACGAATACGACTGAAAAAGTCACATTGTTTTGTGGAAAAGTTAGTATCAAAAACAAAAAAAGTACTCATGGACTCTTAGCAGAGGGAGAAGATATTCGTGTACATGCAGTTCCCATCGAAACAGCTTATGAGTATCTTGAAAACGGAAAAATTAAATCTGTACCTGCTTTAATCGCTTTACAATGGTTTAAATTAAATGAAGCAAAGGTGCATCAACTCATGCAATAGGCTAAGGCGCATGGCTTAAATGTCAGTCTTCTTTGTTTACCGAAAAAATTCAAAAAGGCTTCCTTACCACGCACTATCTCTTCCCTGGGCTGAAATGATTTATCGTTGGGAATGAGTGCTATAAGTTATCTCGCAAAAATCGTTTTCCTGTAAGTATTGAGCAAGTGCATGATCTCCCTGCTGCTGAGCATATTCTTGTACTTGCCAGATGCATTTTTTCAAATTATGTTCTTGTTCTGGATATCCATCCAATAACTGCTTAATGATTTCGCTTTGCTTGTAAATAGCCGCAGTATGTAATAAAGTTTTCAAAATCTGAAATAGATCATTGGCCGGTTTGCCTCTTAAATATTCCATAACATGATGATGGCCTAATAAATGCTGGAAAAAATCGGAATGCTTCCTTACAATAGCTAAAATAAGCATGGTTGCTATCCATCTATTATCCTTTGATTTACAAAAGAGCGCACTGGAAGTATTATTGACCTCTGCTTGTATGCTTTTAAAATTTCCATTATATGCAGCTTCTATCTGCTGTTGATAGAATACTTCATTGCTCATATGTGTTTCCTACCTGCGGGATAAAAAATATTGAAATATAATATACTTTACGCTTTACTAGAGCTACGTTAGCGTACATACTGCTTATAAAACGAAACTGGATAAGTAGCTATCCTTCTCACAGTACCACTTTATGTCTAAGTGTACCATATTTCGGTGATTTACCTCTTCTTTCATGAAGTGATACACCTTTTTCATGACAAGATTATGTGAAAAATTAACAATAAAAGGCATTTCAATGGGTATTTTAAGTCAAAAAAGAGTAGTGATTTTTGGAATAGTCAATCGTCATTCTTTAGCATATGGTATTGCCAAAGCCATGCAAGCAGAAGGGGCAGAACTGGCTATTATCTATCAACATGGATTATTAAAAAAACGAATGGAAAAGTTTGCAAAAGAAGATTTATGTGCTTCTTTTTGTGAGCCTTGTGATGTACAAAGAGATCATGAAATAGCAGCGTTATTTTCTAAACTCAAAAAACATTGGAATCATATTGATATTGTTGTACATTCTATTGCGTATGCCCCAAAAGAAGCAATACAGGGAAATTATATCGACAACAGCACCAGGGAAGGATTTCGTATTGCGCACGATGTGAGTAGCTATAGCTTTACTGCTTTAGCCAAAGCAGCTAAACCTTTCATGTCTGCTGGAGGGGCATTATTAACCCTAACGTATTTAGGCGCGAGCCGTGTTGCTGCGCACTATAATGTAATGGGATTAGCGAAAGCAAGTCTTGAAGCGAATGTTCGTTATATGGCAAATTGCTTGGGCCCTGAAGGTATTCGCGTCAATGCGATCTCAGCGGGTCCCATACGAACGCTTGCAGCTTCAGGTATTCAAGATTTTAATAGCATGCTTGCTTTTCATAAAAAAAACGCTCCTTTACGTCAATTGACTACACCCACTCAAGTGGGTAATGTAGCAGTTTGTTTGTGTTCAGATTGGATGGCAGGCGTTACGGGTGAAATTGTTCATGTTGATGGCGGTTTCCATGCGGTGATTCCTAATTAATCATTAATAACTATCCTAAAATATTGCGCTGTATCGTCATGTTGAGAGCTTTTAAAAATAAGATAAAATCATAACTCTATAATGGTATAGATCAATTCCAATGAAATCAGTTTAATTATTTATGATACTCAATTCTTTTTCTTTTGACGTTATTGTCATTGGTGGTGGACATGCAGGCACAGAAGCTGCATTAGCGTCAGCACGATTGGGAACAAAAACTTTATTACTCACGCAATCTATTGAAACTTTAGGACAATTATCTTGTAATCCTGCCATTGGTGGTATTGGTCGTGGGCATTTGGTACGAGAAATTGATGCATTAGGGGGTGCAATGGGTTTTGCAGCCGATCAATCTGGTATACATTGGCGTACGCTCAATATGAATAAAGGGCCTGCAGTACGTGCGACTCGCGTGCAATTGGATCGACAGTTATATAAACAGAGCATCCGAGCGCTTTTAGAAAACCAAGATAATTTATCTTTGTTTCAACAAACGGTTGTTGACTTAGTGATAGAAAATGACTGCATTACGGGTGTTAAAACGCAGCTCGGCTTTGTTTTTCATGCTCGAGCCGTTGTATTAACGGCAGGCACTTTCTTAAATGGCAAAATCCATGTGGGATTTTCCAGTCATGAAGGGGGCCGGGCAGGGGATGCTGCTTCAACTTCTTTAGCCGCTCGCTTACGTCAATTACCGCTGAGAATTAATCGCTTAAAAACCGGCACACCTCCCCGAATTGATGGGCGTACTATTAACTTTCAGGGTTTAGAAAAACTACCTACGGATCATGCATGTACATCTTTTTCATACCGTACCCCCATTAAACGGTTATTAGAGGTGCGTGATTGTCATATTGTATTGACGAATGAAAAAGTGCATGAATTAATTCGAAATAATTTACAATACTCCCCTTACTATACAGGACGTATTGAGGGCGTAGGTCCTCGCTACTGTTTATCGATTGAAGATAAAGTAATGCGTTTTGCTGAGCAAGCTGCGCATCAAATTTTTCTAGAACCCGAAGGATTAAATACTCATGAGGTTTATCCTAATGGTTTATCAACGAGTTTGCCCTTTGAAGTGCAAATAGCATTAATACAGCATTTAAAAGGATTAGAAAAAGCTCATTTGACACGACCGGGTTATTTAATTGAATATGATTTTTTCGATCCGAGAGATTTATTTCCTTCATTAGAATCTCGCGTCGTTCCTGGCTTGTTTTGTGCAGGACAAATTAATGGGACAACAGGCTATGAAGAAGCGGCCTCACAAGGATTGATTGCAGGATTAAATGCAGCTCGGTATGTCATGAATAAAGCGAGTTGGTGGCCTAGACGTGATCAAGCTTATATTGGTGTATTAATTGATGACTTAATCAATCAAGGTACGCTAGAGCCTTATCGCATGTTCACGAGCCGAGCAGAATATCGATTATTACTGCGTGAAGATAATGCAGATTTACGATTAACCGAGATTGGCTATCAGTTAGGCTTGGTAAGCGAGCAGCAATGGCGTCAATTTTCGGATAAAAAACAGCAAGTTCAAGATGAAAAAAAGCGTTTAGAGCAATTATGGATTCAACCTAATACTTTAGTGTGGAAAGCCATTAATCAGCTCTTGAAGCAGCCGTTGACTCAACAAGTAAGCATAGCGCAATTATTAATGCGCGCTGAAATGGATTATCAGAGTTTAATGGATTTTCCCGAAATAGGACCCGGTGTTCAAAATAAAGCAATTCAGGAACAAGTCCAAACGCAAATACGCTATAGTGGTTATATTGCGCAGCAAGAGCGGGCTGTTAGCAAAGTACTGCGCTATGAAAAAACCTTGTTACCTACTTGTTTGGATTATCAAGCTATTCATGGTTTATCCAATGAAGTGCGTGAGAAACTGAGCCAACAACGACCTGTCACAATCGGGCAAGCTTCACGCATTCCGGGTATTACACCTGCTGCGATCTCTATTTTATTGATTTATTTAAAAAAAATAAAACGATGAGAGAATGCATACTATCCTGCATAGAATTTGTCCCACTAGTTTTATTTCATATAGAGATGATCAATGGCTAGAAAAAGCAAAAGTGCTTTATCAAGGGTGCTAAATGAGTGATATGATGTTGTAGTAAGTTTTATTGAGAGGGGTGAAGGGGCGGATACCCTTGAGCACGCTCCACAAGCTATCTGAGACACGCTAAAAGCGGGCTTCCATCTCTGTTTGTCAATCTTTAATTTTCATAACCGTTACAGTGAAATGAATAATCCTATACTGTTTACGTTTGTTGTAACCTTCATTGGTGTCATCGTATTAACCTCATTCATTGATTATAAATCTGATTTTCTAAGCAATCTTTTCTTGAGGTTTCTCCCCCTTTGCTGATAAGTGCTTCGAGACACTTGATACGATTTTGATTTGGTAATTGAGCAATCATATCCTTTATAGGAATAAGAATGCGACGCATAACGTTCTCATTTTCTTGAATTTTGACAAGCAATTTTCGGAATGTAGGCTGAGTCAAGCATAAGGCAATGGATAGTTTCTAGCCGAGCATATTAAGGATACCTAAAATAAAGTGTTTCAAAGCAACTTTATTACATAGTATATAATTGATGGCCTATTCCCAAATGACGCGGCTCTTTTGTACCTTGAATAAACGGGCGAAATTCAGGATCATAAAGCATTAAACGCGCAGCTGTTTCACTCTTTTCAAGTGTTTCTTCAAATTGCTTTTGCTTATCTTGATCGGCACCCTCATAAATGGCTTTCAATTGAGCATAGCCTATTGCTCCGTCTAGACTACAATGCTGCTTATAATAAAAGCGTGATCCGTGTACCTTCTTATCTTAAATTCGAATTTTCTCAGTAGCCTTCCCTTTTTTTCGTGCTAACAATCAACTTTCAATAAAAAACCTATAGGGCAATAGGTGTGTTATTTTTAATAGTCGTACTGATACATTTGGCGGAAAAATACCACCTTTTAGCTAAAACACTCTACGGAAAGATTGATGAGCAAGGCATGAATAAAGCAATATTCAAAAACCTTGCTCTAAACTGGCTCTCAAAAACACATCAATTTTAGCTTCACGTAATATGGATTGGATATCACTAATTTCTACCCCTGTGCGTAAATCTTTAATACGAGAAGCGTCAATGACATAAGAGCGAATCTGACTACCCCAGCCAATATCGCTTTTTTCTGCTTCACGAGCTTGCTGTTCCACACGCTGCTGTTGTCTATAAAATGCATATAATTTCGCTCGTAACTGCCGCATGGCTTGGTCACGGTTACGATGTTGAGAGCGGTCATTTTGACATTGAACGATGATATTAGTGGGCAGATGTTTAATACGAACAGCAGAATCTGTTTTTTGAACATGCTGTCCGCCAGCTCCCGAGGCACGATAAGTATCAATCCGAATATCGGCAGGGTTAATCTGGATATCAATTTGATCATCGACTTCTGGGGATATAAATACCGATGCAAATGAAGTATGACGCCGTTGATTAGAATCAAAAGGAGAGGGTCTCACTAACCGATGTACACCTGTTTCGGTGCGTAACCACCCATACGCATAGTCTCCTTTAAAATGGATAGTAGCACTTTTAATACCAGCAATTTCACCATCAGACTTTTCGATTAAAGTCGTTTTAAAGCCTTTATTTTCGCCCCATTTTAAATACATCTTCAAAAGCATTTCTGCCCAATCTTGTGCTTCGGTGCCCCCTGCGCCAGCTTGGATTTCCATATAAGCAGAATGACTATCCACTTTGTCTTGAAACAATCGGCGAAATTCCCAATCTACAAGACTCGCTTCTAAGTGTGATATATCTTGCTGGATAGATTTGAGCACATCATGCTCTTCATGATGTGCCAAGGAAACTAATTCTTGCATCTCTTTGATTTGATGATCGAATTCGTCTACTTTATGAAGGATGACTTCAATTTTAGCACGCTCTTTTCCTAATATTTGCATCTTTTCGTGCTGCATCCATATCGTAGGATCTTGTAGCTCCTTTTCAATTTCAACTAAACGCTTCCGTTGAACAAAATAGTCAAAAAAACTCCCGAAGTGAGGTTAAACGTCTTCCAAGTGATTGTATAGACTGTGTTAATTGAGCTTTATCAATGATATTAAATTTATTAGACATTTTACAAAGAAATCTTTATGAATGAAATAATATTGGTTTTATGAGAATTGGATACAATAATTACTAAAAACTTTACCATGTACACCTATAAGTTACCACAACTTGAATCAACCTTAAACTTAGGCGCTAAACTCGCTCAATTGTCCCCTCGCAATTGTGTATTTTTTTTACAAGGCCCCCTCGGTTCGGGTAAAACAACATTTGCGTGTGGTTTCTTGAAAGAATTAGCTGATTTCAAACGCATTAAAAGTCCTACGTACACTTTAGTAGAAATGTATGAAACAACCACTCGAAATGTTTTCCATTTTGATTTATATCGTCTCAAAAGCCCCTTAGAATTAGAAGTACTCGATATTCGAGGCTATACATTAACACCTGCAATCTGGCTCATTGAATGGCCAGAGCACGGCTATTTTCCTACCGGAGAATCTATGTTACCTCAAGCAGATATAAGGTTCAATTTTCAATTCTTGCCCAACGCGCACCAAGTCACATTAGAGGCTGATACGTCCTTAGGCCAAGATCTATTAATCCGATTAAACACTATCCTCACCTGACACTTTTAAATGTGAAAACGAATTGACTCGCTATGCTATTGGCGCTGTGAGTATTAAGATAGATATTTTCTAGAGTTTGGATATAATATTATAGGTATTTTGTTCAAGTTTTATCCTCTTGTACATAATGGATAGTCTCTACCAGCATGATCGTGACTGGATTGCTGTTATCTATTTTCATTGAATTGATAGTGCTGAGGATATAAGCATAAAAAGCACTATTTTCTCAAATGAATGCATTCTATTTATCCAACATATCACTATGAGCGATACTCAAACATTAAGAAGTTTATTCATAGCATACTTTGAAAAACATCATCATAAATTTCAACCATCTAGTAGTTTGATTCCTGAGGGAGACGAAAGCTTACTGTTTGTTAATGCAGGCATGGTGCCTTTTAAAACTATCTTCTCTGGACATGCTAAAGCCGAATATCCTTGCGTTGTTTCCATCCAACGCTGCTTGCGTGCAGGCGGCAAACATAATGATCTTGATAATGTGGGCTACACCGCTCGGCATCATACATTCTTTGAAATGTTAGGTCATTTTAGCTTTGGTGCTTATTTTAAAACTAAAGCTATTCGATTAGCTTGGGACTTTTTAACGTGTGTTCTAAAATTACCACCTGAAAAGCTATGGATTACGGTTTTTGAAGAAGATGAAGAAACTGAGAAAATTTGGTTACATGAGATCAAAATTCACCCGTCTCGCTTAAGCCGTTGTGGTACACAAGATAATTTTTGGTCGATGGGTGATACGGGTCCTTGTGGGCCTTGTACTGAAATTTTTTATGATTATGGGCCAACCGTGCAAGGTGGCCCTCCCGGTTCTGAAGAAGCAGAGGGTGATCGATATGTGGAAATATGGAACTTAGTCTTTATGCAATATGAACGCACTGCTGAACAAATGCTGATTCCACTTAAAACTCAAGGTGTGGATACCGGTATGGGATTAGAACGGCTTGCTTCAGTGATGCAAGGAGTGACCAGTAACTATGAAACCGATCTTTTTAAACCTTTAATACAAGCAGTGACGCATTTGATGCCAATGGGTAAAAAAACGCCGCTCCAGTCACGGCAAGTTATCGCAGACCATATTAGGGCCATTACTTTTTTAATATTAGATGGCATAGTACCGGGGAATGAAGGGCGTGCTTATGTATTGAGGCGAATTATTCGAAGAGCTTTAAGGCATGGCTATCAAGCGGGATTAAAGCAACCATTTCTACATCAATTAATTCCTGTTTTCATTGCACAAATGCAGCTTGCTTATCCTATATTGCAATCAGCAGAATCTCATATTATTAAAACTGTCTTGGCAGAGGAACAACAATTTTTAAAAACCTTACAACAGGGTTTACTTTATTTTGAAAAAGTAATGGCTACATTAAAAGAGACAGTGTTGCCAGGTAGTTTTGTTTTTAAATTATATGATACTTATGGATTTCCTGCTGATTTAACCGCTGATCTTGCGAAAGAGCATGGGCTGTTATGGGATCAAGCTGGATTTGAATCAGAAATGGCACTACAAAAAAAGCGTTCTAAACAAGCCAGCGCTTTTAAAGAGGTAATCATGCCAGAAATGAGATTAACAACTGATTTTGTAGGTTATAAGGATTTGCAATCACAAAGTCGTATCATTGGTTTGTTAAATCAAGAAAACCAAGCGGTTGATCAACTGAGTACTGGAGAACGAGGTTGCATTATCTTAGATAAGACACCTTTTTACGCAGAGGCAGGCGGTCAAATTGCAGATCAAGGTAGCTTAATAGAGGCAAAAAATTTATTTGAAGTAGTCGATACTCAAAAAAAAGGTACTTTGCACCAACATATGGGTTTGGTCAAAGTAGGTACTTTTAAATTTAATCAACACCTTCAAGCAACAGTTGATAGAAAACGCAGAAAAGCTATTGCGCAACACCATACGGCAACACATTTATTGCATGCTGCTTTAAGGCAAAAGCTTAGTATTGATATTACTCAAAAAGGCTCTCTTGTCACTGCAGACTACTTGCGGTTTGATTTTAATTATGCTAGTCCAATTACGCCCGATTGTATTAAACAGATTGAATCTCAGATTAATCAAATTATTTGGGATAATCTTAAGGCCCATACTGAGCTAATGTCACTTGAAGCAGCACAAAAAGTAGGTGCCATTGCTTTATTTAATGAAAAATATCAACAATCGGTAAGAGTATTAAAAGTAGGTAATTTTTCAACTGAGTTATGCGGTGGCACCCATGTTGCCTATACAGGAGAATTGGGTTTATTTAAGATTACTGATATTCATACTATTGCCTCTGGTATCAAACGAATAGAAGCATTAGCCGGTGAAGCAGCTTTTAATTGGCTAAAACAGATAGAGCAACAGCAAATAGAGATGGCTACTGTATTAAAAACGGATACACAACACCTGATGCCACGGCTTACGAGACAATTAGAAAAGGCAAAACAACAAACGACTGAAATAGTCCAGCTGCAACAATATGCACTCCAAAGCTTAAAGCAAGCGTTAATCAAGCGTATTATGGTAGTGAAAAATCTTAACTTGTTGGTAGCGGAAATACCCGATTTACTTGCTAAGCAAGCACGCAGTTTGATTGATCAAATCAAATCAGAAACCTCACATCCTAGTATCATCATCTTAGGTTGCATGATTGCTGATACAATAGAAATCAGCATAGGTATTTCTAAAAATTATACCGTTCATGTCACTTCAAAAGAAATCATCAACCTACTGGTGCCCATCATTAAAGGTAAAGGCGGTGGTCGCCCTGATTTTGCACACTTGAAAAGTCTAGGTGGAGATAAAAATTGTTTACAACAAGCATTGCAATCAGTCGAACCTTGGCTAAGGCAATATTTAGATGTGCGAAACTGAAATAAAGCTTATGAAGGCATGAAAGCTTTGGAGGGTAAAGCTTGTTGCATTGAGTGAAACTGATATCGCTTGAAAACAGCTATGATTATGCATGCAACAATGAGGCAAATTTTTCAATGCATTGACTGAAAAATGGGTATATAAAAGCTTTGCATCAATGCACTCGAAAGATATGATTATGTTAAAATAGTCTTTTTCGGGTTATTGATTTTAGAATACTGATAAAAAGATCACTTCTACTTAAGCTACTGGCTGAATAGTTTATTGTCCATTCCCCAACCAAGCTGGGTGAGCGCTCTTAAAGAACTCTAGAGACAGCTGTCATGGGTCTTAAATAAAAACAGAGCAAAGTATGTCAAAAAGTAACATCAGCAGGCATAGCGCTTATAAAATATTGATGAAGAAGCCCCGCTATAATTACCTACAACTACAAACAATTTGTCAAAATGACACAATACTCAAAGCAATACGTAAATGCTCGTGATACACAAAGGCAATATTATGTCAGCAATAGCATTATTCAGTTCTGTGAAAGAGGGTGCCGTTTTATGGTCCTTGAGTTGTCTCACATCATTGCGTAGATAATAGATAAGAAACTGTGCGTTAAGTTGCGAGAGCTTTTGTAAAGCTTTAGATTATCACTCATTGCTCAATTAGTTTTAAGAGAATGTAGTAAGCTTGTATGTCATTGGCAAGTTGACTCAAGGAAAAGACACAATGCATAATATGTGATTCGTGACACTCGACAATTATGGATGAAAAAATGAATATATTACCGAGAGAAGCTCAAGCATTTGTTGAAGCAGTTAAACCTTATATAGAAGATCAGTATCAGCGGGAAGGGCTAAACAGACACATAAATCTTTTGGAGCTGGCACTTTATTATGCAGCTTCACAAGGTGACAATAAAATGGTGCAAGATTTAATCAAATCCAAAGCAGAGGTTAATGTTGAAATTGAAAGCATAGTTGACGATAAAATAAAAAAATCTACACCACTTGCGATTGCAACATGGGATGGCCACTTAGCAGTTGTCATTGCCCTGCTTAAATCCAATGCAGATTTTAATACAAGGGATCCTTTAAAAAATCCTTTATACACAATGTTGAAATCGGGTAATTTTAGATTTCTGTATGACTTGATTCAATATACTTCTGAAAAAACGTTCAATAAGATGTTGCAACAAATCACGTACTATCATCGAGATTATACTAGAAGTATTGGATGGGACTTAATTGCTGATTCTAAGCTACGGACAGCAAATTCCGAGCCACAGCAATCAAAGGCAATGAGTAATTTTATTCTATTTCTTTACTATAACTATATCCGTGAGCAGGCTGGCAAGGATGTTCCAAAAAAGATAAAGTTTAGCTTCCCTAAGGAAGCCCAGATTCTCGTCAGAAGCCAACTATCCAGTGTAATATTACGGCGAGCTTTTATTCAAACATTGATCGGTACTCTAAAATTAAATACAAACCAATGGCAAAAGTATGAGTTATTACCAGAATTCCCGCATTTATTAGATATACTGTCTCGATTAAAAGCAGAACGCATTGAATCTCTTTTTTTAATAATGTATGCAGGTCGGCATTTAGCCACCGAACTCATGGTGGATATGATTTTAGTCCCCGCAATCAAAGAGATGAGTCAGAGTCTTCTTGACTATCGTGATATTTTTTCCCAGGAAAGCTTTCCGCCTTTGCCCAATGAATATAAAAAATTTCTTGCAGGAGAAAAAAGCAATGGGCTTCAAATTAGTTTTAGTCGAGAGGTCAAAGTGTTGCAAGGCGCTTTCAGCAGTTTTCTTGGAGATGCTCAAGTTAAATCCACAGCACAAGTGAGGAGGAAAATTTTGATGATCCGGCTTTACCAGAAATTAGATTCATGTTTTCCCAATAATAACCAGTCAAGTAGATTTTTTAGATTTAATGCACCTAGCACTTTTCAAAGCGAAGCTGATCGAATCTTTTATGCCGTTCGCCAAGAGAATGTGGTAGAAACATTTCTAGCAAAGAATAGTATTTTCCCGATTATACTAATAATCCCACAGATATGGTGCTTCATAATATTTGTGTATGCAAGAATACATAATGCTTTTTCTCAGCAAAATGACATGGATCGCAATAATCGCGTATGCCTCAATCCAAGCAGGTAGTGAGAGTAACTTTGTTGATAGCAATGGGTCATCACTCTGCGATAATCAATGGTTTATTGGTCAGAGGCATGAAATGCAAAACAGATATGCTATCCAGGATCAGGATCCCATGAGAATTTTGAGTCGGATCATAATGTTTCATAGAATGCGGACCACAGAAAGTAGCACTGATCTTTACCAAGAGGTTAAGAAACCGAATATGATATTATGATGGAATCAATGTGCCAAAAAATCTTCTACTAAAATAGTTGTATTGTATTGCAGATAGATTCTAAGTCGCTACTATTATAATCATTTATTTTAACAGTAAGCCGTTTGTTGATTGTGATAGTATTTGTTTATAGAGAAAGCACTGAATACTTTTTAAAACATTCCCATAGTTAAAATGTACAAGCGATGATTTGTCATAATGCAATTGAAGCATAAGGAACGGAGTAGATTTAAAAGTAGAAAAATTTATGAAAAGAATAAAGTAGTGAATTACTATTAGTCCAAGTCATCAAGACAATATGCATGACACTGCAAATGAATGAGCAATATTGCCCCAGGCTGCGTCATGATGTGTTAGGCGCTGCTAGAAATATATGGATGAAATGAATTGCATAGGGTTGATGTCAATGCTCATGATGATGCAGGAACAATGCTATGCAATACAAAATGACCTCAAAAGTTGTTAAATTTTTACTGAAGACCCTATTTGTCTACAGATTCTGCATGCTGCAAGATTATAGTAGCATTACAAACCTACAGTTTTTCTGGGTTGTGTGAAAGCTATTGTTCCAGTAGGCGGTCAGCCAGTTTCAATAGAGTGCTTATTTCATCCTGTTTTTATAGCGATATTAATGTCAGCAATACAAAGCGCTCGTATTGTTGACTGATGAGCTCATTTATTCAAAGTAATAGCTAAACTTGCGGAGTGCTCAGAAGGCGTATGGTAAGCACAGACCACTGAGCAAGTTGTGCTCTGTTTACTTTTGTACATGCAAAAAGCAAAAAATTGTAGCATCTTTCTTCTGAAAGATGGTTTTATGTAAATTTGAATTCCGAAAGCAGCTTTGTTGGAGATTATGAAGACGATTGAGTTTTATGCATTTCCATCGATCGAAATTGCGTGGCTACACGATGCAATACGCCATTAATATATTTATGACTCCTGTTATCACAAAAATCTTTACTTAATTCAATTGCTTCGTTCACAATCACGCGGTAGGGAGTTTCTAGACAATCCTTTAACTCGTAGGTTCCTATACGGAGAATAGAAAGCTCGACTGATTGAACGGTTGATTGTGATGCTTGTAATATCGGTTGCAGTATTTCATCTAAACGAACTTGTTCTCTTATGATGTTGCTAACCATGGAGGTGAAAAACTCAATATCCGCATCGTGCATTTCAGGTGCTTGCAAAAATCGCTCGATCAGTATTTGAACCGGCTGAGGATCTATGTGCCATTGATATAGTGCTTGTAATATAAAACGCCGCGTGCGGCGTCTTTTTTGAATATCTAATTTAGCCATCATGTAACATGGATGATGGTAAATGGGTATATACTGGAAAACGTTGGCATAATTTTACTACTTCATTTTTAATAGAATTGATTTGGTCTTGATTGTCCAAATCGCTAATGATATCCGCGATCCAATGCGCGATGATCTGCATCTCGCGTTCTAAACAACCTCGGGTTGTGATAGCCGGTGTGCCAATACGCAAGCCACTTGTAATGGAAGCAGGCTTTAAGTCTTGGGGTAACATATTTTTGTTGACTATAATGTTTGCCTGTTCTAACTGCTGTTCTACTGCTTTTCCAGTCACTGCTTGTGCACGCAAATCGACTAAGAATAAATGATTATCAGTGCCACCTGAAACAATAGACAAGCCTCTTTCTTGAAGGGTAGCCGCCATTGTGTACGCATTTTTTATAATTTGAGCTTGATATATTTTAAAGTTTGGCTGTAATGCTTCATAAAAAGCAGCGGCTTTTGCGGCAATGACATGCATGAAGGGTCCACCTTGTAAACCTGGAAATACGGCTTGGTCTAATTTATGTTTTTTAGCAAATTGCGCATCCCGTGCAAGTATTATGCCCCCTCGAGGTCCCCTTAAGGTTTTATGCGTCGTCGTCGTGATAACATCTGCATAATCTATTGGCGAAGGATGTAATTGTGCTGCGATGAGTCCAGCGATATGGGAAATGTCTGCCATTACGAATGCACCGACTTGATCTGCAATCTCACGAAAACGTTTCCAATCGATGTGTCTAGAATAAGCGGAGCCGCCTGCAATAATAAGTTTTGGTTTGTGTTTTTGCGCTAAGTGTTCTATTTGTGCATAATCAATGAAGCCTTGTGAATTAACGCCATACCTAATCGATTGATAAAATTTTCCGGAAAAATTGACAGAAGCGCCATGCGTTAAATGACCTCCATCCGATAAACCCATACCTAGTAAACAATCGCCTGGATTTAATAATGCCATGAATACAGCGGCATTAGCTTGGGAGCCTGAATGCGGTTGCACATTTGCATATCCGACATTAAAGAGTTGTTTTGCACGCTCTCTAGCTAAATCTTCGATGATATTTACATATTGGCATCCACCATAGTAGCGTAGATTAGGGTAGCCTTCAGCGTACTTATTTATTGATAAAAAAGCTTTTAAATAAGCATTTAATACATGATCACTAATATAGTTTTCAGAAGCAATGAGGGTGATAGTATTTTGTTGACGAGTGATTTCATTTTGACTCGCTTTTGTTAATACGACATCACGTTCATAGTGGATATGCGATAACATAAATGACCTACATATTTTTAATTAAATTAATACCAATTTGGGTCAAAGGATTCACGATTAAGATATCGATTAATCGTAAGCCGAGAAAGATCACCATCGGTGAAAAATCAATCTCTGAAATCTTGGGTGTTAGCCATCTTGCAGGCCTTAATAAAGGCTCAAGGATTTTAACGGTAATTTCAATGATGGGACCTAAGCTTAAGGGATTTAACCAACTCATGAAGGTTAATAGAACAACGGCATACAAGAAAATATTAATAAATTGATTTAAAATTTCTGCAAATGCTAATGTAAATAATCCCGCTAGAGGAGGGATGAGAGAAGTTTGCAACCAAAACAAAACTCCTATTTTTAAGGTAGATAAGCTTAAAAGTAGTATCACAGCTCCTAAATCCAAGCCATTGATAATTGGTACAACTTTATATAATGGTCTGAGCGGAGGGTTTGTCATACGAGCAATTGTGAGTAAAAACTGATTTTTAGGGTTAATGTGTACCCAGTGAAAAATGATACGTAATAGTACAAATAAAATATAAAGGTTAAAGAGAGTTTGAATTAAAAAATAGGCTGCTTGCGCTATAGGAGATAACATTTAAGTAAAGCTTGGATTATTCAATTTCGTAAGGTAAAAGATCTTGTACCCAATATTCTAATGACTCAAAATAAGGAATCAAGCGTGATGATTGCCAGGTGTTAGATTGAGAAAGTGGTGTAGCAAGTTTTGCTAAAAAGATGAATAAAGTAATAAATAATACGCTTCTCAATAGCCCAAATAACAAGCCTAATATTCTATCAGGACCCTTCAATCCGGTTTTGGCAATGATCCCATTAATCATAGCATGCAAGAAAGTGCTTGTAATTAAGATAGATCCTGCAACTATAAAAAAGCCGACAATAAAACGTAGCGTTTCAGGTTGTATAATATCGGGTAATTGATTGGCGACCACTTTATACAAGCTTCCTCCAAACCATATGCTCATCACCCAATTGGCTAAAGTGGATAATTCTCGCACTAGTCCGCGTGAAAAGCCTATGAAAACAGATAGGATGATCAGAGCAATACAACCTAAATCGAATATATTAAATGTCAATGCCATATTGAAGTGCTCTATACAACAGAAAGATTTGAAATAGCGCAGTTTTGACGATGGAGTAAATTATAAAATGCCTGCAGAGGATCTTGTTCTACAGGTAAAATAGCTTGTTTTTGTTTAGTCATTATTTTGGCATCAAATGCACCAGTATATTTGAGGTCTATCTGAAGTGGGCGATTTAATTTTTCTATATATATTGTTTGATAAGCACGTAAGGCATGTATTATTGCTTGAGCATAAGCGGTTTCTTTATTAATCTGCACTTCAATTGTTACATCAGGATAACTTTCTGCGTGAGCAGCGAGCGCTTGTGTCAGTGAAAGAATTGCCTGTTCTATCTGCTTACTATAAACCTTATCGGATCCTATGTAAAACAGATCTAATTGTATCGTGTTTTCTTGTAAAGAGTGAACGGTTAGTTCTATCTCTTTATGAAAAACTAAGCGTTGGGTAACATCTTTTTGCATTTGATAAAAATCATACGGTCTATAAGCCGCTTCAGATTTTTCTATAGCATTATTAATAGTACTGCTGATCCATTCTTTAGAGATTAAAGGTATTGTATGATTTGGCTTTTGTAATTTCGCGTGTAGGGAAGCGATGCTACTGGCACATGTCTTATAGTCTACAAGTCCAGATTGAGCTTCTTGTGTTATCACAAGTTGGTAGCTCTTTTTTAACAAGGTATAGAAGTAATTTGCAAGAGACCAACTCAAATAAGGCATATGTTCTATCGCCCACTGCACTGTGGTTTGTAGAATTTCTAAAGCTTTGCTGTTGTCCTGCTTTATGAATGCTGTACCTGAGTGCCTCATTATATTGGTTCCTTCTTCATTGAGTTGCTTTGCATGTTCTTGTAAAGCTTGATTTTCTTGTTGTAATGCCTCGAGTTTTTGGGATAGGGTTTTTTGTGTTGCTTCCAAGTCTGCTTTTGAAGCTTCTGAATCCTTTAATGCCCTTCTTGAGGTTGTCAACTCTTCTGATACCTGCCTAGAATTGGCCTTATATTCTCTTAGTTGTTGCTTCATATTTTTGATAATATCTGTGTGATCGATTTTGAGCTCTCTTATTTGATTCTCTAATGCATGATTAGACTCTTTTATATTGTCTGTTTCTTCATTCAGTTGCTGTACATACTCTTCTAACTCTTGATGTTCTTGTTGTAATGCCTCGAGTTTTTGGGATAGGGTTTTTTGTGTTGCTTCCAAGTCTGCTTTTGAAGCTTCTGAATCCTTTAATGCCCTTCTTGAGGTTGTTAATTCTTGTAATACTTGCTTCGCTTGCTCTGCCGACTCGTCTTGCTTCAAATCCCATAGATCGGTTCTTTCTTCATTCAGTTGCTTTGCATACTCTTGTAACTCTTGATTTTCTTGTTGTAATGCCTTGAGTGTTTGCAATAGGGTTTCTTGTTTTACTTCCAAGTTTGTTTTTGAAGTTTCTGAATCCTTTAACACCTTGGTTAAGTATGCAAATTCTTGTGATACTTGCTCCGCTTGCTCTAACGACGTTATGTGTTGTTGTGTGAGTTCTGTGATTGTCTTTGTTTTTTCTGCACCTTCGCCTAATGTTCTATCAATTTCTTTATAAGCACTCTCCAACTTCTTTTGAGATGTTGTGAGCTCAGCATTTTTCTGCCTTAATAGTTGCTGCGCAGTTTTTAATTCATTGAGAAGATCTTCTTGGTCGCTTCTGAGTTGTCGTATTTTACTTTCTAATTCATTATTATTAGACCCTATAATATTATTACGAGAGCTGCGCCGCTGCTTTCCCTTAGGAGAAGAGATAGGGCTGCTGCCGGTATTTTCAAATATTTCTATAGGGGGCTCCGATGCGGTATGCGATCTATTCAAATCAGAAGCATTGTTTTGCACAGGAGATAATCCAAACTGGTCTAGTATTTGATATGCTGTTTCCCAGTGTCCCTTAATAACTTGTAACCTTTTTGTTGTGCAATCCTTGCCTGCTTCCTGACAAGTTTCTTGCAATGAACCCTCTAATATTAATTTAATAGAATCATGAAAGGCTTGATTTAATGCGTCTGTGTTAAGTTGTTTGCAGGATGCTTGGCTCTTAAGAACAATACGCTGGAAATCACTTTCCAGAATATTTGCTAATATTGTTAATATTGTTCCTAATTGCTGTATTCTAGGATCATTGTTGGTGGTGGCGTGAAGGTACCCCATCAGTATCAAGATCAAATAGAGTTGATCTTGATACCAATAGCTTTTGATTGCTATCCATTTTTTAGATGCATCACTCTCGTCTGTTGATACAAAGTTTAATAAATCTTGATATTGTGGGTAGTTAGGTATATCGTTAGAAACAGTGTGATCCATAAAAACTACTTAATTTTATAATGACTCTAAAGTCAAAGTGAGATGAAAGTGTAGTGCAAATCTAAGAACAAATAAACAAATTTAAACTAATCCCATACAGTGAATATGGTGACTAGGAAGTTTAGTCTTTTGGATGATAATCTTCAAGCAAGAGAAAGTGTAGCCCACTTACAATGTAATTGATATAGTGTGCATAAAAGTAGGTACATTATTCGGATTGTTATCAAAATAGATTGAGCTAGACTAAATCTGCTTCTAATTTAATCATCTTGTCTAGTAAAAGGCATCCATAATGTTTTTAAATCATGAAAAGTTAAGTCAATTCTCAAAACTGGTCTCGGTAGTCTTAGAGTATTTAATAGCAAAGCACTCTGCGCATGAGAATCTATCTGATGCATCCGGAGAGAGCAAATTGATCTCTCTCCAGATGCTAAAGCAATTCAATACTTTGAACACTACAAACTCAGATAACGCTTTTGTTTTAGATTTTCAAAAACTAAGTGTCATAGCAGATACCTTAAAACAAAATTTTTCGTCAGAATTAGCGGCATTTTCAGCTTTAGAGGTAATACCAGATCTTTTTGATACGATAAGGCAGGATATTGATTTATTGGACTCGGGTATGCAGCAGCAATTAGCACAACAGCAACAAGCAGATGAGAATTTTAATGCAACACTTGGTGAAATCATTGATCTTTATAATTACGATCACAATATTCAACAAAATAAAGATGCTGGAGATGCGTTCTTTGAAATTCAGACACTGTTAGATATAGTATTAAAACAAAATAGCGATTTAAGAACTTTTGCTGAAATTGTGAACTTAGAAAATATATCTACTGCTTATACTCTTCAAAGTCGTGCAATAACAGATTGCGTGACCTATATTCAAAATTACAAAGATTTACAACCTGATTTTCTCATAGACTGCATTGAAAGTATTCAAAAGACATTTGAACAATTATGGGTAGCGTTAGATAATGTCACGATAGATTCTATGGTTGCTTTACCTATAAACAGGGTAAATGAGGATGAGACTGGAAACGCAATGAAAGCATGGTCCATAGATACAATAAACTTTATTCAGGAACAAAGGATTTTGCTGTGGCAAATACAAGCACAAACCCTTAGAAAGGAAAGAGTAAACATTCAGCAAATGCAGCAAACCCTTTCTCAACAAAGCATAGCGATAGAGAGCTTACAAAGTGAAGTACTCGCATTGACAAGAAGCGTTCATCACTCTGCAGCTAGTACACCGCTTAATAGTCCCGCCTCATGGCAGGATAATGATAATACAGTATCGACAAGCAGTGGCGGTACGAAAAATCAATTTTTTAACACTGTATCTCTATCTAAAGCTTCAAGTCCCTCTAGTCGGCTAGCTTAGGTACAACAAACAACATAACCTTTTGTACATCAGTCATTTTACAGCAATTTGGTTTATGTGTAGCTATTTCACAAAACCCAAGTACGGGTCAATAGTTCGATTCTCTTTAGAAGAGTTGAATCCTAACTGCAGCTATGTTACAAGTAAAATCTTGTCCTGATTTTAGGATTACCATAGCTTAGGTATTATTGTGTCTATCGATACGCATTCCAGTTTTCAACTGATTTCCAATTTTGAGCCTTCAGGCGATCAACCTCAAGCGATTCAAGGATTAACCGATAATCTATTAGTCGGCTTAGCGCGTCAAACCCTTTTAGGGGTCACAGGATCGGGTAAGACCTTTACGATTGCGCATATGATCAAACGGGTTCAAAGGCCCACTTTAATTATGGCACCTAATAAAACGTTAGCTGCCCAATTATACGGTGAGATGAAAAGTTTTTTTCCTCATAATGCTATTGAGTACTTTGTTTCGTATTACGATTATTATCAACCGGAAGCTTATGTGCCGAGCACTGATACTTTTATTGAAAAAGATGCTGCCATTAATGCGCATATTGAACAAATGCGATTATCGGCTACTAAAAGCTTAATCGAGCGTAGAGATACTATCATTGTTGCAACGGTTTCTGCGATTTATGGTATTGGTGATCCTAAAAGTTACTTAGAATCTACTTTGCATTTACGTCGAGGCGATCACGTTAACCAAACTCATTTATTACACCGTTTAGCAGAATTACAATATACACGTAATGACTTTGATTTTCAGCGAGGTCGCTATCGTGTGCGAGGAGATGTTGTGGATGTCTTCCCTGCAGAATCTGCTGAAGAATCAGTACGCATTGAATTGTTTGGGGAGTCCATTGAAAAGTTGAGTTACTTTGACCCTTTAACAGGTAGAATTTCTAAATCTGTACCGCGATTAACGATTTACCCGAAAAACCACTATGTTACACCTCGGAATCGTGTATTAGGGACCATTGATGCAATTAAAAGTGAATTAGCTGAGCGTTTAGAGCAATTACGGCAGGAAAGCAAATTAGTAGAAGCACAACGACTGCAACAGAGAACACAATTTGATTTAGAAATGCTTGCAGAACTTGGTTATTGTAGCGGTATTGAAAATTATTCTCGATATCTATCGGGTAGTCAATCTGGGGAGCCACCTCCGACTCTATTTGCTTATTTACCGGCAGATGCTTTATTAATCATTGATGAATCACACGTGACTATCCCCCAAATTGGGGCTATGTATCGTGGGGATCGTTCCCGTAAAGAAACGCTGGTCAATTATGGCTTTCGTTTGCCCTCAGCTTTAGATAATCGGCCGCTGCGTTTTGAAGAATTTTTAGTTCGTTCACCTCAAACAATCTATTTATCTGCGACACCTGGTCATTATGAATTAGAACAATCCGATGCAGTCATAGAACAAGTCGTTCGCCCTACGGGCCTTGTGGATCCAATCTTAATTGTACGACCTGTTAGCACTCAAGTAGAAGATATCCTTTCAGAAATTCAAAAACGAGCTTCAGTAGGGGAAAGAGTATTAATAACAACCCTGACTAAACGCTTGTCTGAAAACTTAAGTGAATTTTTGAATGAACATGGCGTTAGAGTACGATATTTACATTCCGATTTGGATACCGTCGAACGAGTCGAAGTGATTCGTGAATTGCGTTTAGGTCATTTTGATGCCATTGTGGGTATCAATTTGTTACGAGAAGGACTCGATATTCCTGAAGTATCGTTAGTTGCTATTTTGGATGCAGACAAAGAAGGCTTTTTAAGATCCGAGCGCTCTTTGATACAAACAATCGGGCGTGCCGCCCGTCACCAGAAAGGGCAGGCCATCTTATATGCGGACAAAATCACGGGTTCTATGAAAAGAGCGATGGATGAAACCAACCGTCGTCGTGAAAAGCAGCTAATCTATAATCAAGAACATGACATTACCCCCAAAAGTATCTATAAACCCATTGAAGATATTATGGAAGGGGCTTTCACAAAACCAGTTAACTCTACTGGTAAACGAACCGATTATGTAAAAGTAGCATCAGGGTTGTTTCCTGAGATGGGTACTAGCATGCAACCTAAACAAGTCATGGAAAAAATGAAAAAACTGGAAAAATCAATGGCAGAGAAAGCAAAGATACTTGATTTTGAAGCAGCTATTCGAATGAGAGAAGAGCTTAAGCATTTAAAAGATCAATTGTTAAAAATGAGTTAATCCTCTTCATCATTCATGATGATAGGACTTGCTTGCGCTTTTTGCTGCTGATTATTTTCAACAGCAGATGCTAGCAATGCTTGTAATTGCTTGCGTTCAACTTCAGCTTGTTTATTTTGATGCTGTAAGCGACTATTGAGAGATTTAAGCTTAAATTGGTTGATTACATTAAAACCTAGGCCTATCAGTAATCCGAATGCGAAATGGATTATGAGTATAAAGGATAAGGGCAAAGTGATTGTATTAATGTAGTAATCAAAGACTATCGGTTTAGCATTCAAGCTTACAATCGCAAGGCCAAACAATACTAACGAGAACCATAAGAAGTAACGCAGTATAGCTAACATAATCTCACTCTTAAAAAAGTGCCTAAATCTATTGAATAGATCTAGGCTATATTGAAAAAATCTATTTTATTTAGATTCTTCTGATGATTCAGAGGGAGTATCATCAGCTTTTTCAAAATTATCGGAGGCAGTGTCTACATTACTAGAAGATGCAATACTTTCTTCTTCGTCTGCATCTTTTTGATTAAACTCATCTTCAGTTTCAGTAAATTCTTGTGCATTGGCCAGTACAGGATTATCTGCAGTATTACTTTCAGCAATAGCTTGGAAAGTCTCAGTAATCAATTGTTCACCAGAATCCTCGATAGATTCAGTATCTTGATGATGGACAGCTTGTGTTCCATCTGTATCGACATTGAGTGAATCATGATCGAGAGAAACAGTCGTTGTCACTTGATTGCCTGCATCTTCGAGATCAGCAGTATCTATTATTGAAGAATGTGTATCATCAGAACGATCAGAGGTTTCACTATTACTATTGTAGGCGCTGGAACTATCAGTGCTATTGGTATCTTGGTGATGATCACGATCACTGATACTCAAAGCAATGCGTTCTTTGATAGAATCAATGGATAAAATTTTCACTTCAATGTCTGATCCTTTTTTGAATTGCTTAAGGATATCATCTTCTGATAAGTTATCGCTCATTGTGGAGTGATGCACTAACCCATCAATATTCCCTTTTAAGTTAATAAATAAACCTAAATCTGTAATTGAACGAATTTTACCTACGATATATTCTCCTTCTGCGTGATTGTTAGCAAAAGTTCTCCAAGGATTTTCTTTAGTTTGTTTGATACCCAATGAAATACGACGCCTGTTTTTTTCAAGATCGATATCAATGTCTAATATCACAACATCTATTCTACCTTCTGCATCTTGTTCTTGTTGAACGATGGCATGAGGATTTGGATTACGATTGGTCCAATCCATAGCGGTAGTATGGACAAGCCCTTCAATACCTGGTTCGATCTCTACAAAGCAACCATATTCTTTAATGTGGGTCACTTTTCTCTTATCTAAACGTTGGCCAACAGCATAACGTTCTGCTATGTTGGTCCATGGATCTGGTCCTAATTGTTTGAGACCCAAAGAAATGCGAGGTCTGTCAGATGTTCGGTCGATACTAAGAATTTTAACTTTAATTTTATCTTCAGGCCCTGTGCTTGGTGTTAATACTTCACTTGGATGTTTGATTTTTCTCCAAGCAATATCTGTATTGTGTAATAATCCGTCTACGCCACCTAGGTCAATAAAGGCACCATAATTTTCAAGGTTAGGTTTAACATAACCTTCTATAATTTGTCCTGTTTCTAATTGATTCAGGAATAATTCTCGATTGGCTTGTCCTGCTGACTCCAGCACGGCACGTCGAGACAATACGATATTGTTACGGTTAGGATCTAATTTAGTGATTTTAAATTCAAGGGGTTGAGCATTTTCTAGAATGTGAGCATCCCGAAATAGCTGGGGATCCATGAGAGAGCCTGGTAAAAATCCTTGTAAGATATGCATGTCCACTGTAAAGCCTCCTTTAACTTTATTAGTGATAATGCCATATA